>ENA-OSEY01000092-OSEY01000092.1-marine-metagenome-genome-assembly--contig:-NODE-92-length-60477-cov-3.884636_pt1 | contig 60477 bp, 59 predicted proteins | sample MGYA00248465_ERZ534230 | MGnify/ENA primary metagenome ERZ534230 (study PRJEB26409, sample SAMN06344110) | marine metagenome | isolation source: Sea water from surface | place: Atlantic Ocean:Southern... | reverse complement strand
TAAAACTAAAGGAATTATTTTCATGGTAATATTTAATAACTTTTTTTATTTATATGCAAATTATTCCCACTCAATGGTACCTGGTGGTTTAGATGTTATATCGTATACCACCCTATTAATACCTTTAACCTGATTAATTATACGCGTACTAACTTTGGCTAAAAAATCTTGCTCAAATGGATAGTAATCTGCAGTCATACCATCAAGCGATGTAACTGCCCTTAATGCACAAACATAATCATATGTTCTTTCATCTCCCATAACACCTACAGTCTGAACAGGTAAGAGCACAGCAAAGGCCTGCCAAATTTCATCATAGAGATTAGCGTTCTTTATTTCTTCAATAAAAATAGTATCAGCTTGTCTAAGAATAGCTGCTTTTTCTTGAGAGATTTCTCCAGGTAAACGAATTGCAAGACCTGGACCTGGGAAAGGATGTCTTTTAATAAAATGACTTGGTATTCCAAGCTCTTCTCCTAACTCTCTAACTTCATCCTTAAAAAGTTCTCTCAAAGGTTCAACTAATTCCATGTTCATTCGTTCAGGCAACCCACCTACGTTATGGTGACTTTTAATTGTAACTGATGGCCCTCCAATAAATGAAATGCTTTCTATTACATCTGGATATAAAGTTCCCTGAGCAATAAATTCTGCTCCACCTATTTTATTAGCCTCTCTCTCAAAGATATCAATAAAAGAAGCACCAATAATTTTTCTTTTTTCCTCAGGATCAATTATACCTTTTAGTCGTGATAAAAATATGTCACCTGCATTGACATCTATTAAGGGAATATTAAAATTCTCTCTAAATATGTTAACGACCTCAGATGTTTCGTTTGAGCGCATCAAACCTGTATCAACATAGATACATGTTAATTGATCACCAATTGCTTCATGAATTAAGACTGCAGCTACAGAAGAATCCACTCCACCTGATAAACCACAAATTACCCTCTTATCGCCAACCTGTTTTTTTATTTTTTCAATTGCAGCTTTTTTAAATGACTCCATTGCCCAATTACCTGAGCATTTACAAATTTTACGAGTAAAATTTTTTAATAATAAATTACCTTTTGGAGTATGAATTACTTCAGGGTGAAATTGAACACCATAGAATGCAAGATTTTCATTTGATACTGCTGCATAAGGGGCATTTTCACTTTCTGCGATAGTTTCAAAACCTTTGGGAAGTTTTGTAACTTTATCACCGTGACTCATCCATACTGGCTCTTTGTTATCTTTAGCGTCAAAACCTTCAAAAAGTGGAGAAGACTTTAAAAATTTTATATTTGCTCTTCCAAACTCTTTATTTTTTGCAGTTTCAACCTCACCTCCGAGAAGTGAACACATAATTTGTTGTCCATAACAAATACCTAAAATAGGAATTTTTAAATTAAATATTTTTTTATCAATTGATGGAGCGTCTTTAGTTGTTACTGACGCTGGTCCTCCTGATAAAATTATTCCGCTTGGATTTAATTCATCCAGAGCTATATCAATTTGAGAATAGGGAAATATTTCACAATAAACTCCATGCTCCCTAACTCTTCTCGCAATAAGTTGTGTAACTTGGCTACCAAAGTCTACGATCAGAATTGACTCTTTGTATGTATTAGCCATCATAATAATTTAAAATTAACCTTCTTTCTTTTTATTTTCGATCATAGTCTTAAGATTTTTAAGGTCCTCTAAATCTGGATTAATTTTTTTTGCTTTATTGTAAAACCGCTCAGCTGAGGAAATATCCTCATTAAGTAAGTAAATTTGACCTGCAATGGTCCATGCTTTAGCATTATTAGGATCTGCAACAACACTTTGTTGAACGAGGAGAATAGCAGCAGAAATATCTCTCTTTGACTCTTGTAATGCTTCCTCTGAGAGCGTGTTTGAAAGAAATTGATCTGCTGCAATCGTAGGTCCAAGATGAAATAAAAAGTATAAAAAAAATGCTACCTTTATGTAATTCATTCTAACCTCTTGTTGGGTAATTAGGCGCTTCTCTCGTAACCACAACATCATGTGTATGGCTTTCATTAAGTGAAGCGGAAGTTATTTTAATAAATTTTGTTTTTGTTTGAAAATCATTCAGATTTTTACAACCAGTATAACCCATAGAAGCTCTTAATCCTCCTACTAATTGATAAATTACATTATGAACAGAACCAATATAAGGTACCTGTCCCTCAATACCCTCTGGTACAAGCTTATCTCTACTTCCGTAATCAGATTGAAAATATCGATCTGCTGAACCCTCAGCCATAGCTGCAACAGATCCCATTCCTCTGTATGATTTAAATCTTCTACCTCTATGTAAGAATACCTCTCCTGGGGTTTCATCTGTCCCTGCGAAAAGTGAACCTATCATAGCTAAATTAGCACCGCCGGCAATTGCCTTAGCTAAATCTCCAGAAAATTTAATGCCTCCGTCAGCGATTACAGGTATTGAACTTTTCTTAGCTTCATCAACACAATCCATAATAGCTGTTAGTTGAGGAACTCCTATTCCTGCAATAATTCTTGTTGTACATATTGAACCAGGTCCAATTCCAACCTTAATACAATCAGCTCCAGAATCAATTAGTAATTTTGTTGCTTCTTTTGTTGCAACATTTCCAGCAACAATTTGAACTGAGTTTGATAATTTCTTAATTCTCTCAATTGTTTTGGGAACTTGTGTTGAATGTCCATGGGCGGTATCAACAACAATAATGTCAGTATCAGAGTCAATTAATGCTTCTGCTCGCTCAAAACCTCTATCGCCAACTGTTGTACCCGCCGCAACTCTTAACCTTCCCTTTTCATCTTTAGTTGCATTGGGATGTGAATTAGATTTTTCTATATCTTTGACCGTGATTAAGCCAATACAACTATATTGATCATCAACTACAAGTAATTTTTCAATTCTATGTTGGTGAAGAATTTCTTTTGCTTCATTTTCTGAAATATTATCATTAACTGTGATCAAATTTTCCTTTGTCATTAATTCAGAAACTTTTTGATTAATATTCAGAGCAAATCTTACATCTCTATTTGTTAGAATACCCTCTAATTTATTTGACTTTTTATCAGTAACTGGTACGCCTGAAATATTGTTTTCTCTCATTAATTTTAGCGCAGCCTCCAAAGTTGAGTCAGGTGAGATTGTAAGAGGGTTTACAACCATCCCTGATTCATATTTCTTTACCTTACTAACCTCTTTAACTTGCGCATCAATTTCTAAATTTCTATGAATTACGCCTATACCTCCGGCCTGAGCCATTGCGATTGCCATTTTAGATTCTGTAACAGTATCCATAGCTGCTGAAGCAAGTGGAATATTTAAATCAATATTTTTCGTAATCTTAGTTTTGACATTTGTTTCAGATGGAAGAACATCAGATTCAGAGGGCTCAAGTAGAACATCATCAAAAGTAATGGCTTCTCGAACTTTCATATCAACCTCCTATTTAAGGTAATGTTGACATCTGCTTATAACCTATACAGAAATAACTTCAATTATTTTTATATTTTTTTAACCTTTATAACCTTGAGCAATTACATAATTTTCTGGTGACTCTTTCCTACTAGCATCAGGTTTAAAATGTTTTACAGTAGTAAAGTTTTTTTTTAATGTTTCAAGAAGTGTCTGATGTGTTCCTCCTTGAAACACCTTAGAACAGAAAGATCCTTCAATTTTTAAAAATTTCAAAGCATAATCTGCTGCAAGTTCAGCTAATTCTTGAGTACGAATATGATCGGTTGACTTATGGCCTGTTGTGACTGCAGCCATATCAGATAAAACTAAATCAACTTTACTTTCTATTAATAAGCTAATTTCATCAAAAGTTTCCTGAAGAGACAAATCTAAGGATAAGGTCTCAACTCCGGCTATAGGATCCATTTGTAATTTATCAATTGCTATTACTTTATTACCAGGAACTTGACTCACCACCTGTGACCAACTTCCTGGAGCTGAGCCAAGGTCTAAGACTAATTGATTAGGTTTTAGCAATTTAAATTTTTCATCTATTTGCAAAAGTTTATAAGCTGCTCTTGACCTTCTTCCTTCAACTTTAGATTGTTTTACATATGGATCATTTAATTGGCGTTGTAGCCATCGTGTAGATGAAATTTTTCTTTTTTTTGCCGTTTTGACCTTTTCTTTTAATCTTTTATTAGGTTTTTGCTTTTTAATCATTTTTGAATCTTATAAATTTAACTATTATTAATTAACACATATCGTGTTACCAGAAGAGAGAAATATGTTTATCGACAATACTTCAAAATTTGGCACATATAAACCTTCGGTGTTTATTAATATTATTATTAAAATTACCAGATCAGTTGGAAAAGGCTGGTTTTCAAAAAGACTTATCTTTTTATTGAGAAAAATAGCAATCAATTTCTCTTTGAAATGTATTGATACAGATATATTTGATGGACATGCTAGATTGTATATTGAGGGTAACATTTGCGAAAAGAGAGCTTTATTTTCACCACAAATTTTTGATAGTGATGAAAGGGGTTTTATTGAAAAGTCTGCTGGAGATGGTTCTATTTTTATAGATATAGGGTCTAATGTTGGCTTATATTCTTTGTCTTTGGGTAGTAAATACAAAAATTTACATAATGCTGAAATACATAGTATAGAACCTCATCCTGGCTTATTTAAAAGACTTGAATTTAACATATCTTTAAATAAAGATTTTCCAATTAAGACGCATAACTTAGCAATTATGGATAATAATAAAGATTTTTATTTAAAAATGAATGATATAAATCTTGGCGAAACCATTGTTTCTAATGAAGGTGAAGTAAAAGTATTAGGAAAAAAACTTGAGACTTTTTTAAAAGATGAGGGAATCAATAAAATATCTGTGTTAAAAATTGATGTAGAGGGAAATGAAGAAAAAATTCTCTTACCATTTTTAAAGGATGAAAATAAGAAATTATTTCCAAAGACTATCATAATTGAACAAAATAATGACCTATGGGATGGGAGTCTTTTAAACCTTTTAAAAGAGTATGGATATAATACTTATAAAAAAACGAGAATGAATATTATCTTGTTGAAAGATTAATTTTATTTTTAATAGAAAAAAATTTTATATTTATGATACTATTTTTATAGTAAAAAAGGGAGATTAATTTGTCTGACTATAATTCTATCCTTATTGATATACCGCAAGATAGGGTTTCGCGAATTACCCTCAACAGACCTAAACAGCGCAATTCATTATCAGCAGAATTAAGAACAGAATTATTTGAAGTCCTAGAAAATAACGATAAGAATAAAGATATAAGTGTTACAATTATCAGAGGATCTGGAGAGAGTTTTTCAGCCGGTTATGATCTAAAAAGATCAGATAATGACACTGACCCCTATTATTCAGCTCATGGGCTTGGATATTGGCCAAGACATGTAGTTGATGGTTGTTTTAAAATTTGGGATCTTGCAAAACCAGTCATTGCCCAGGTTCATGGTTATTGTTTGGCGGGTGGTACTGAATTAGCTCAATCCTGTGATTTAGTTTATGTCGCAGATAATGCGAAAATAGGTTATCCGGTTGTAAGAAATATTTCTCCCCCAGATAATCAATTTTTTCCTTGGATTGTTGGTATGAGAAAAGCAATGGAATTGATGCTTACAGGTAATTCAATGTCCGGTAAAGAGGCAGTTGAATGTGGATTTGCTAATTTGTCATTTCCTGATAAGAAGTTGGAAATGGAAGTTTTAAAAATTGCTAAAAATGTTGCTAAAATTCCTCATGATGTTCAACAAATAAACAAAAGATCTGTTCACAGACAAATGGAAATGATGGGTATAAGAGCAGCTTTGAGAGCTGGAACTGAACTACAACAATTATCAATGCATACAAAATCTGCTAAAGATTTTTTTAAAATGGTTGCTGAGGAAGGCTTAACAAAGGCCTTGTCAGAAAGAGATACAAAATATGGTGATTATAGAGAGTCTGAAAAGAAAAAAGGGACTGATTAACAATTAATGGATAACAAAGAAAAAGTCTTAACATTAGCCTCTGCAGCAAGAAAAGTAGGTGTTGACCCTGACGAGTTAAAAAACCTCATCTTTGAAGGTAAACTAGATGCGGTTGAAACTGAAGGGGGTAATCTTCTTATTGGAGAAGATTCTCTCAAAGGTATAATGAAAGAAATTGAAACCACTGAGCTAACACAAGATAGTGGCGAAATTATATTACACGATGATATTAAACTGCTTTTAAGCCAGGCAGCTAACTTTATTGAAAGGCAAGAGGAAGAATTAAGAGTTTACAGAGAAAGAGAGGAAAAACATATTTCACTTCTCAAAGGAGCTGAGAAACAGATCAATAAATCTCTTGATCAATTAAATATTCTTTATAGTCACAATATAAAACTAGGAAATGAAAATAGAGAAATATTAAAAAAACTAATTGATATTCAGTCAAAAAACGCAAATTAAAAATGGAGTTTTTAAATGATTTGTATTCTAGCAACATTAAAAGTCAAAAAAAATAAAATTGATGACTTCGAAAATATATTTAAAAAACTTAGCGCTGAGGTTCGCGCTAATGAAATTGGTAATATTTTTTATCAGGTTGCGAAGGATCGGGAAATTGAAAATACATATCATGTCCTCGAGCATTATAAAGATAAAGAAAGTGTGGACTCACATGGTAAAAGTGATCATTTCAGGTTAGCTGGAAAATCAATTACCGAGTGCTTGGATGGAGCTCCAATAATTAAATATCTCGATGCTATATAAATTAATTGAAGTAAATACTGTCATCAGCAAGCTCTGCTTCTGCTGCTTCTGCAGCTAATCTATCAGCTTCTCTGCGTGCTTGTTTTGACTCAATAACCTTAACCCATCTTCTAGCATCAGCCTCCATATCTTCATAACCTGTCGATCTTTTGAAAGCAAATAAAGCTGCATTTTCATGTTTAATGCCTTTTTTATTTCTTGTGATTCCAAGCAATAACCACGCTCGACCCGGATTATCGAGGTCACCTTTTTTAATAGCATATTTAATATATTTTTCTGCTTCCTTCCAATCCTCTTCCTGCATAAAAGTTTGACCTAATCTCAAAAATAACTCACCGTCCTCAGACATTTCAGCAGCTTTTTTTAGTGGGGGAATTGCTTTTTTCCATTCTCTAGCTGATAACCATGCATTTGCTAATTGTTCCCAATTTTTTTCCTCATCTTTAATCCTACCACTATCTAACTCTCTCTCTAGAATTAAAGCAGCTTTATATGGAACTTCGTAAAATAGATATAATTGAGCTATTCTTAAAAGCTCATCATGTTTTTCAAGCATATCTTTTGAAAACATAATTTGCTGAATATGAAATGAGTCCTCCTCCCTTTTTAACTCTGCGTAGAGTGCAGCTAATTGCCTATAGTAATTTTTTTTATCGGGAAATCGATATACCATAGCCTCAAGTATTGGAACTGCTTCTTCGTATCTATCATCGAATAACAAGATTGAGAGATATATTTGGTACCAATTCTCCCTTGGTTCGGCAGCTGAGAGAACGGCTTTTTCAGCATGGGGTTCAGCTTTTCTATAATACTGCCTCTCTTCAGGTGAATCTCGTTCTGTTTCAGATGCGAAATATATATATATTTGAGCTAATAATGCATGAGCCGAAGGTCCTGGAGGAAAACCCATCATTTCAGCATCATCAAACCATTTTACAAGCATATCATGACCTTTATTCCAGTTATCTGTCGCTAAATAAAGCTGAGCAATTTGGAATTGCAGATCAAGTTGAGCCTGAGGTTGCAAAGCATTCAGGTTATAAACACGCTGTAGGTAATCAAGAGATTTATTATAATCCTCCTTTTCAGCAAATACATATGCTTGAAGCCTTATAATTTGAGCCTGTTCAAATGGTCTTAGATCATCTCTTCTAAGTAAATTATTTAGAATATCCATTGCACGATCTGGTAAGTCATCACCAAGTGCCTCTTGAGCTTTTATAAACTCAGCACCAACTTTCTTACTCATAGTTTGAGTTCTTTTTGCTTTTGGTGGTTTTCTTTTTTCTTTCTTTTGCTGAGCATTAACAGTTTCAGAAAATAATCCTGAAATTAATGTTGCTGCTGGTAAAGCAAGAGAAAAAATTACAAAAACAAAAATAAAATATCTAATAAAAGTCTTAAATTTATCCATCTTCTAACTCATAAGTAATTAAATGTTGAACACCTGGTCTTGGAACAGCTTTTCCGTCAAGAATTCTTGGTTTATACTTCCATTTTACAATTGTCCTCAGAGCAGAGCGATTGAATATTCCAGGTGGTTCTGCATCGATAACAACTGGATTCACAACAGAACCACTTGGTGTTATTGTAAATTCAACTAAAACCCAACCTTCTATACCACGTTGTGTTGCTCGTCTTGGATATTGAGGCGGGACCTTAACAATCGGAAGAACATCAGCATCAGTAGATGCAGAAAATGCTCCAAAATTTGGTCCACCAAACTCTGGTGTAACTACATTATCAGCTGACATTTCTGGTCTTGGAGTTTCAGGAATATCCATATCAGGTGGATCAGGTTCTTGTTCTTGTTCTGGTCTATTAGGTTTTTTCTTTGCTGTTTGAGTTTCTGTATCTTGTATCTGTCTAAGAAAACTTATATTAATACTTTGCGCTTCATCTCCAATATCATATTCATTACTAGTAACTAATGCCTGCATTACAAGAAATAAAAAAACTGTCACAATTGCAGCTAGCGGTATAGCTGTAACCCTACTATCCATTTCTTTTAGCGAATAACCAGCAATTTCAAAATCTTGAGCTTTAGATATATAAATTTTTATTTTATTTATAAATTCAAACAAATTAACACCAATTAATTCTTCTCAGATGCAGCAATGGAATATTGCTCTACTCCTGCTAAGCGAACAGCATCAATGACTTGAACAACAAGACCAACTTCAGATTTTTCATCTGCTTGAATAACTGCACCTCCCTGAGGATTTTCTGCATGAAGTTTCTCAATATTAGCCTGAACAGCATCCATATCAACCATTCTTCTATTAATCCAAATCTCATTTTTATCACTTATTGCTATTAGAATCCCTACCCTGTTTTGTTGTTGGGCGGTTTCAGAGTCAGGCCTTGTTACATCTATCCCCGACTCTTTAACAAAAGTTGCAGTGACAATGAAGAAAATAAGCATTATGAAAACAATATCTAATAAAGGTGTAATATTGATTTCACTTTCTTCCTCTAATCGCGCTCTTCTTCTCATTTTTTTCTCCTATTTTCATATGTTAAGATAAAGATAAATTATCTTCAACATAAGAAACCTCTCTTTTCGACCTTGATTCTAATTGTGCAATAAAAAACAAACCAGATAAAGATGCAACCATTCCTGACATTGTTGGAAGAGTTGCTTTAGAAATCCCAGCAGCCATCGCTCTTGCATTTGAAGAGCCAGTAATACCCATAACATCAAAAACCTCTACCATACCAGTTACAGTTCCCAATAATCCAAATAATAGCGCAGCTGCTACAAGAGGTCTTATATAAAGTAGTCCTCTTTCAGAGGATTGCTTAACCTCGCTTATTAATTTTTCTCTAATTCTACGAGCATACCAAGAACTATGATCAGATCTTTCATTCCAATGATTAATTGCATCTTTTGATAAACCCTTTTGTGAAGTAGCAAAATGGCAGTATCTCTCAATAATTAGTGCCCACATTATAAAAGTAGCTAGCATAATAGCCAATAAAACATCACCACCAAGCTCAATAAAATCACGTAATGAGCTAAAAGCTAAATCAGGTCTAATAAGTTTAATTAAAAAGTCACCCATCTATATAACCATCTAACCCTATATTATTAACTAGATTCTGCCTTAGCAGCAATTAGACCTGCACTTTGTTCTTCAAGTACTTGTTGTATTGATCTGCTTCTTTGCTGAGCAACAGAGTGAAGCAATACAAGTGGTATTGCAGCAGTTAGACCAAGGACAGTTGTGACCAATGCTTGAGATATACCCCCCGCCATTAACTTTGGATCACCAGTTCCAAATAAAGTAATGGCTTGGAAAGTAACGATCATCCCGGTTACGGTACCCAACAATCCGAGGAGTGGCGCAACGGATGATAATAATTTGATAAAGTTTATACCCCTTTCTAATGCTGGTAACTCTTTTAAAATTGCATCATCAAGTTTCAGCTCGAGTGTCTCAACATCAGCACTCTTATTAGAATGATAAGCTGATAGAATTCTTCCTAATGGATTATCACTATTTGGATTATCAACATCTTTAGCTTGCGCATTCACTGATCTTGAGACCATTGTCAATCTGAATATTCTCTCTGCAGATAATAATAACCCAATAACTAAAAGACCTATAATTATATAGCCAACTACTCCACCTTGATTAACTCTTTCTGATAAGCCTGGTGTTTGAATCAATAACCCAAGTATGGCGCCCCTTGATGGATCAATAGCTCCTTTAACTATGTCACCGGTGTCCCCATCAACAACATTATCACCTAAATCTAAAAATCTTGCTTGAGGTTGTCTACCAAGAACTCTAAATCTCTCATCATCAGGTAAGTATCCAAGAAAGTTACCTCTTTTATCAAATGCAGTCCAAGGACCAACACGTACAACTTCTTCTTCAGAGAAACTTCCATCTGTATCAACAATTGTTCCTGTAAAATGTTTTACTTCACCTTGGGCCTTCATTTCCTCTAAAAGATGAAACCACAAAATTTCAAGCTCTTCATTTGAAGGAAGTTTTTTTGATTTCGCAAGATCAGTAAGTGTCTGATGCCTGCCTGTTAATTCACCACTGATTATTGACTCTTTGATTTGAGCGCCCATTTCACTTGCAGTTCCACGAACAACTCCAAATAATTCTCCAAACGCTCCTAATCTCTCGGCTTTAAGATCTTCAAGTTCACTTAATTTAACATCATTCTCATCAAACTTTTTTTCAAGAACCACTGCTCTGTCTTCTTGAATTTTTAAGTCTGCAAGAGTTTTATCTAAAATGACCTGCTGAGAATCTCTCTCAGCTGCAAATTTAGCAATTCTTTGCCTATTTTCTTCAGTGTCATAAAGCGCTTCCTCTTGAACTTTGTTTATCAATTCTTCTAAAGATGTCACTTCAGCAGGTATTTCGGAGTCTTCTTTTTGAGCAAAAGAATTTATAGGAAAAAGAATTACTGATAATAAAGCAACTAATATTACAGTTTTATTTAAATTATAGATTTTCATTTTATTCCCCTATTTCATCTGAGGTTATTTCAAGCGGTACAACCATTAAGTCCGGTGCAGCTTGTTCATTCGCAATTCTAATGCCAACCTGAATAGGAAGCCTGTAAGAACCACCTAATCTTTTCCATTCACCCTCTGATTTATTCCAAACGGCTGCGTCATCACCATCTAATGTCTGGTATATGTATGAATTTCTTCCAATCCTTAAAAAATTGACAGTCCTATCATCGTCTGGGCTAACTTTACCAGTATATGCTTCAATAGTTCGACCATATTCATTTTCAATTTCATATGCTTCTGAAATTTTTCTATATTTTTCAGCAGGCGAAGCATCAGGATTATTCATAAGAGTTCTTAATCCAGCAACTCTTTGTCGTCTTTCATCAATTAAAAAAGGTACATCCAACTCAACAAAAGTATCAAGCGCATCTATCATTTTAAACATTAAAGGCATAACAGACCTAGTTAAACTACTAATACGGGCAATGTCTTGTTCAATTCTAACCATTTTTCTCTCTTGTCTATCAATAAGAATTTCTAATTGATTATTATATTCTGTTAAATCAATTAGTTGTTGATAGTTTTGTCTAAACTCCTGAACGATAACATTTGTATTATCATCAAGAGCATCGATTTGGCCTTGAGCTTCTTTACCGGAAGCATTAGCTTGAGCAAATAAAGATCTTACAGGATCAAGTTTTCTTGTAGGATCCTCATTTTTTTGTGCATTTGCTTGAAAAGCTACAAATGGAAGCATAATTGCAAATACAATAATTTTAATATTCATTTTTAAAGACATACTTTTCCCTTTATCAATAAGCTAATAGAATGTGATATCTAGTATTCTATTAAATTAATACAGTTTTGAAATTTTACTGATTTGTCAACCCTGATTTTTTCCCCTTTTTATCATTAGACACAAAAATTATTAGCAGTCTCTATCGATTTAATCAAATCAGAAATAAAAAAAAATTTACTATTTTTCTTGCAAATATAGATGTTGATTACTATATCGTAATAAATATGACGCACGCGTCACTTTTAATTTAACATGAAAGATATGAACAAAACAGTAAAAACATCGCTTATTACTCTTAGCGTCCTAATTATGTGGATGTTAACAGGTGTATTTTCTAATAAAGATAAAACATCAATTGTTGAAACCATAAATACAGATCAAACAATTAATTCTACACTGGTAAGTGCAAAAGTATTTAAATCTCAACCCAAAATTTCTTTTGCAGTCTTAAGGGGAAGGACTGAGGCGAATAGAAGTGTTTTCATTGCTGCAGAAACAAATGGAGTAGTTGAAAAAATTTTTTATGAAAAAGGAGATGAGGTAAAACAGGGAAAAATTATCTGCAAACTTTCTATTGATGCAAGGAAAGCTAAGTTAGATGAAGCAAATGCACTTATGAAACAAAAAGAGCTTGAATGGCAAGCATCAAAAACATTGGTTGAAAAAGGATATAGATCTCAAACACAATTAGCTGCATCTCTTGCTTCTTATGACGCATCTAAAGCATTAGTAAAACAAATGGAGCAAGAACTTGATAATATAAATATTAGAGCCCCATTCGATGGTATTTTTAACGAAAAATTGGCAGAAATTGGTGACTTTTTATCAGTAGGAAAACCTTGTGGCAAAGTTGTTGATTATAATCCTATAAAAATAACTGCTCAAGTTTCTGAAAAAGAAATAGTAAATATTAAAACAAATCTTCTTGGAAAAGCCAAGCTATCAACAGGTGAAAATGTTGAAGGAAATATTACTTATGTATCAAATACTGCAGATCCAGCAACAAGAACTTTCAGAATTGAAATGGAAGTTGATAATGCTGCAAATATTTATAAAGATGGTCTTACAGCAGAAATTCTTATTCCTGTTAAAGAAATTAATGGTCATCTAATACCCCCTTCCTCTTTAACTCTTAATGAGAAAGGTGAAATAGGTGTCCGACATATAGTAGATAACGACATAGCAAAGTTTTCAAAAATAGAAATTTTGGGTGACGAAAAAGAATTTGTGTGGATTACAGGTTTACCTGACCAAGCTAAAATTATTACTGTGGGTCACGAATTTGTATCAAATGGTGATACGGTTAATTATATTATTGAAGGTATAGTTAAATGATTAATATCATCAACTATATTATGGTTGCGAGAAAAACAACTGTTTTTCTTATGATTATTTTGATTGCATTGGGAACTTTTACATTTATCTCAATACCTAAAGATGCTGAACCCGATATAGATGTTCCTTTTGTTTATGTATCAGTAGTTTTACAAGGTATTTCACCTGAAGACTCTGAAAGATTAATAGTTAGGCCTCTTGAAACAGAATTAAAAAATATTGAGGGGCTTAAAGAAATCTCAGGAATGGCATCACAAAATTATGGATCTGTTTTATTAGAGTTTGATATAAGCTTCAATAAAGATAAAGTTTTAAGTGATGTCAGAGAAAAGGTAGATTTTGCAAAGTCTGAGTTTCCTCAAGATGCAGAAGAACCTCAAGTTATTGAATTTAATATGGCTACTATGCCTGTAATGACAGTTTCATTGTCAGGTAATGTACCTGATAGAACACTAATATTTCACTCACAGAAACTTCAAAATGAGATTGAGCGAATACCTGGAATATTAGAGGCACCAATTATTGGTGATAAGGAAGAACTACTTGAAATTCTTGTTAGTCCTTCAAAATTGGAAAACTATAATGTTTCCCTATCAGAATTAATACAATCAATAACTGGAAATAACAGAATTGTTGCCGCAGGTTCAATAAATAAAGGACAAGGTAAGTTTTCGGTAAAAGTGCCTGCAGTATATGAAAGCGCTCAAGATGTATACAATATTGGAATAATTTCTTCAGGAGAAGGTACAGTAAGACTTGGTGATATAGCTGAAATTCGAAGCTCCTTTAAAGAAAATGAGTCTTATGCACGCATTAATGGGAAACCAGCCATCCATATTGATGTAAAAAAAAGAATTGGTGAAAATGTAATTTTAATCAATAAAAAAATTAGGGAAGTTGGAAATTATTATAAAGATGAAAATCTACCCGACAACATTTATGTAAACTACTCAGCTGATACTTCAGATTACATCAAAGAAATGCTCTCTTCATTATCTAATGCAATTTCTAATGCAATAGTTAGTGTTATGCTGCTTGTCATAGCATCACTTGGAATAAGATCTGCTTTGATGGTTGGTATATCTATTCCAACCTCTTTTCTAATAGCAATAACATTACTCGCCTTATCAGGTGGTTATGTCAATATGATGGTTATGTTTGGTCTGTTAGTCTCAGTTGGATTATTAGTTGATGGCTCCATTGTAATGGTTGAGTATGCAGATAGAAAAATGGCTGAGGGATATAATCGTAAAGCCGCTTATACTCAAGCTTACAAAAGAATGATCTGGCCTATAATATCTTCAACAGCTACAACTCTGGCTGCATTCCTGCCGCTAGTACTTTGGCCAGGAATACCAGGACAATTCATGAAATGGATGCCTTTTATGGTAAGTTTAGTTTTAATTTCTTCTCTCTTTTCAGCCTTGATATTTATTCCAGTTATGGGATCATTATTTGGCAAAAGTGAAAAAAATAATCGTGCAAAGTTCGATAAAGAATTTAATTTTAATAAATTGACTGGCTTTACTTATATTTATGCGCAAATTTTATATAAGTGTTTAAAAAGACCTTTTAAAGTTCTGATTTCAGCTGTTTTAATAGTTTGTACGCTTATTATCCTTTACTATAATTTTAACGCTGGTTCTCAATACTCTGTAGATACTGACTCCAATCAAATGTTAGTTCATGTTAATGCAAGAGGAAATCTTTCACCTGAAGAAAAGCTCAAACTTTCAATAAATGTTGAAAAAATTGTCATGAATGTTGACGGTGTAGAGAGAGTTTTAACTTCAATTGGTTCCGGAGATGGCTTTAATGTTTACTCTGCAATGGGTGGATCAGGAAATAGAAATGATCAAATTGCTTCATTAATGGTAGAATTAGAACCAGTTCATGAGAGAAGATCAGCAGATAAAATTAAAAATGATATTTTAACAAATGCAAAATTATTACCTGGAATTATTGTTGAAGCTTATAAAATTGAGAACAAACCTGATACAGGAAAAGATATACAGTTAGAAATAACTTCAAATAACCAAGAAAATTTAGAGAGAATAACAAGCCTAATTACTAACAAACTAAAAAATATGGATGGTATCCAAGAAGTCGATAATACAATGCCTTTACCTGGGATAGAATGGGTAATTAATATTGATCGCGAGCTTGCAGGAAGATTTGGAGCTGATGTTACAACCATTGGCGCTATTGTTCAGTTAGTTACTAATGGAATATTGGTTGATAAATATAGGCCTGATAACTCAGATGAAGAAGTTGATATTAGAGTAAGGTTTCCCGAAGAATACAGAATGATTGAAGAATTTGACCAATTGCGTATTCCTACAAGTGGAGGTGCTGTTCCATTATCAAACTTTGTTACTCGTGAACCAAGTCCTAAAATTACAACAATTGAAAGATTAGATGGCATAAGAATATTTAAAATTAGAGCTAATACATCTATCAACCCCGAAACAGAAAAAAAATACTTGGCAGTTGATAAGAGCAATGAATTGAAGGATTGGATTTCTGATATTAATATCCCTAAAAATGTAAATATCAAGTTTGCTGGTTCTGATGAAGAGAGAGAAGAGTCAGCAAAATTTCTTGGAAATGCAATGATTGGCGCACTTTTTTTAATGTTTATAATATTACTCACGCAGTTTAATAGTTTTTATCAAGCCACAATAACTCTATCGACAGTCATATTGTCAACAATAGGTGCATTAACCGGATTAATGATAGTTGGTCAATATTTTTCAGTAATTATGACAGGATTAGGAATAGTTTCATTAGCAGGAATTATTGTTAATAATTCAATCGTTTTAATTGATACTTACAATAGGCTAAAAGATCAACATGAGGACCCAATTGAGACAATACTTCATTCAGCAGTACAAAGGTTCAGGCCAATAGTCCTTACCACAGCGACAACAATGATTGCTTTGGTGCCAGTTGCTCTTCAAATTACTATTGGTTGGTTTGATAGAAGTATTGAATTTGGTGGATTAATGGCAGCATGGTGGGTTCCATTTTCAACAGCTGTAATTTGGGGTCTTGGATTTTCAAGTGTTTTAACATTATTTCTTGTACCATCTTTATTAGCTATTCCAATTTATACTAATAAAAGTAAATATAAGTTAGTGAGACTTTTTCAAACAAAAACACACCGGCTGAGTAGATGAAAAACATAGGCGTATTTTGTTCATCTCTTGATTGTAAGAAAGTATTTACCGATCAAGCGAATGAACTTGGAAGAATAATAGGTAACAAAAATTATAACCTTGTCTTTGGTGGTGGTAAACTTGGTTTAATGGGTGTTTTGGCGGAGAGCGCTAAGAAAAATGGATCTAAAGTTATATCTGTTATTCCTAAATACCTTGATAAGCCAGATATTATTTTCGATAAATCCGATACAATTTATAAAACTAATAACTTGTTCGATAGGAAAAAAAAATTAATTGATATATCGGATATTTTAATTGCACTTCCAGGGGGTGTAGGAACATTAGATGAAATATTTGATGTTGTTGCCTTATACGCTCTAGGAGAAACTAATAAATCAATCTTTTTGTTAAACATACAAAATTTTTGGTTGCCATTTAATAATATGATCGAACATCTAAGAGAAAATAGAATGATTAGAGCCAGTGATGATGATTTTATAGAAGCAAGAAGTCTTAAAAATTTATCTATTGTTGATAGTGTTCACGAAATATTTATAAGTTCTGACTTTATTTGATACCAGATTTAAGCAACTTATAATTTATGGAGTCCATCAAAGCCTCAAATGAGGCTTCAATAATATTTGTACTAATACCAACAGTAAACCAACTTTGATTGTTACTATCTGAACTTTCAATTACAACCCTAGTAATAGCTTCAGTTCCTCCATCTAAAATTCTAACTTTATAATCTAGTAAAACAAGATCCTGAATATATTCATTGTATATACCAAGATCTTTTCTTAGAGCATTATCCAATGCATTGACCGGTCCGTTACCTTCACCGACTGAATTGATAATTCTATTATCAACATTCAATGATATTTTGGCTTTTGAGAGAGAGTGCTCATCTTTTTTTCCCGAAATTGTAACTTCAAAATTTTCAACTGAAAAAAAAGTTGGTACTGCGTCTAAAATATTTTTTGCCAATATTTCAAAAGAAGCACCTGCGCCATCATATGAATAACCTTGAAATTCTCTCTCTTTGACAATCTCTAATAAAGAATTAATTCTTTTATCATCACTGGGAATAATCATACCAATTGACTCTAATCTTGAGAGTAGATTTGACCTTCCGGCTTGGTTTGAAACGAGAATTTTTCTGTTATTGCCGACTAGGTCAGGATTAATATGTTCATATGTTGTTGGATCTTTCATAACAGCTGAAACATGAAGGCCTCCCTTATGTGCAAAAGCATTTTCGCCAACATATGGTTGATGATTATTAGGATGTTTATTTAAAATATCATCAACAAGACGAGATAACTTCTTTAATTCTGTTAATTTTTTTTTATTAACAGAAATTTCATACTTACTAAAATAATCTTTCTTTAATAATAAAGTAGGGATTAATGAAATTAAATTTGCATTACCACATCTTTCACCTAAACCATTTATTGTACCCTGAATATGTCGTACACCAGAATCAATGGCAGCCAAACTATTAGCCACTGCATTTTCTGTGTCGTTGTGACAATGGATTCCTATTTTATTACCAGGGAATCGTTTTGTAACTTCACTTACTATTTTATAAATTTCATTAGGAAGTGTCCCACCATTTGTATCACACAGGATTACCCATTCAGCACCAGCATCAATACTCGTCTGAATACATTGATATGAAAAACTTGGATTAGATTTAAACCCATCAAAAAAATGCTCACAATCAATCATTGCTTCTTTGCCTCCTGACCTAACTGATGTAATTGAGTCTTTTATTGCATCAATATTTTCGTCTAGAGAAATGCCTAACGCTAAATCGACATGAAAATCCCAAGTTTTTGCGACTAAACATACACTATCTGAGTTAGAGTCAATCAAAGCTCTTAGTTGTGGATCATTGTCTGCTGATCTTCCTGCTCTTTTAGTCATCCCAAAGGCTGTGAATTTTGCATTTTGGAAATGATTATTTTTTTCAAAAAATTTAGTGTCTGTGGGATTTGCTCCTGGCCAACCTCCCTCAATATAATCTATTCCCATATCATCTAAGGCCTGAGCAATATTAATTTTATCTTGAACAGAAAAATCTACTCCTTGGGTTTGTTGACCGTCTCTGAGAGTAGTATCAAATAAAATTAATTTATCTTTAGTCAAACTTTTAGTCATATTACTATCTTTTTAACCTATCCAATACTTTATTATAGCCCAATAATAAGATAAGTTTATTTAATTCTGGACCGGTGGTTTTTCCTGTTAAAGCTAATCTAATTGGCATAAATAATTCTTTACCTCTTTTTTGTGTTTTATCCTTTAACATTTCAATCCACTCATCCCATGTTTTTTTGTCCCAAGGCTCCATAGGTAATACATCTTGGGCAATATTAAGATAATTTTTATCAATATCTAGATTGTGATTTACAGGTTCATTAATTATCTTAAGCCAAATATTAATTTCTGAAATCTCAGAAATATTTTGCTTAATACAATCCCAAAACTCCTCGGAAAAATCACCTGTATTATTGCTAATAATTTTTGATATCTCTTCAAACGAGTAGCTAGATATTAACTGAGAGTTTAATCTTACTAATTGATTTTTATCGTATCTTGCTGGTGCTTTTCCTAATGATGTTATTTCAAAATATTTCGCTATATCATCTATTGATTTAAAAATCTGAATATCAACCGAACTACCTATAGATGCTATTAAAGAATTTAATGCATTTGGTTCAATACCTTGTTCTCTAATTTGTTCAATTGAAGATGCAACATTCCTTTTTGAAAAAGGCTCACCATTTTCTGAGACTAATAAAGAATTATGACCAAAAATAGGTGTATTTGCTCCAAGCGCATTAAAAATCTCTAGCTGAATACCGGAATTAGTAATATGGTCTTCACCTCTAATTATGTGAGTTATATTCATATCAATATCATCTACCACGCTTGGTAAGTTATATAAATAATCACCATCTTTTCTTCTGATAACTGGGTCAGACTGAGCAGCTAAATCTATGCTTACATCTCCTCTTATTAAATCATTAAATTTTACCCTTTTATTTGAAAGTTTAAATCGCCAATAAGGCTTATTGCCTTTATTTGTTAGATCATTTATTTCATTAACAGTTAAGTTTAATGCGGCTCTGTCATAAACTGGAGGCATACGCCGTGCAATTAACCTTTTTCTTTTTTTATCTAATTCATCTGGAGTTTCAAAACATGGATAAACTAATTCTTTGCTCTTTAAAAAATTGAAGGCATGATCATAAAGTTTAATTCTTTCAGACTGTTTGAATAAACCATCATAATCAATTCCAAGCCATGCTAAATCATCTTTTATAGCATTTATGAATTTATCATTACTTCTTTTATTATCAGTATCATCAATACGAAGAATAAATTTTCCGTTATCTTTTTTTGAAACTAAGAAATTCATCAAAGCAGTTCTTATGTTGCCGACATGTAATAGACCTGTGGGGCTAGGAGCAAATCTCGTAACTGGATTATTCAATTTTATCTCTGAATTTATTAGTTATAGGATATCGTCGGTCTCTACCAAAATTTCGTAAACTTATTTTTACTCCCGGTGCTGACTGTCTTCTTTTATACTCTGAAATATATAGTAAATGTTCAACTTTTTTTATTTCTTCACGAGAGAATCCTGTTTTTTCCAATTCATTAGTGCTTAACTCATACTCAACTAGACCTTCTAAAATTTGATCAAGTTCATCATAGCTTGGAAGAGAATCTGTGTCTTTTTGATTGTCTCTAAGTTCAGCAGTAGGTTCCTTTTCTATTATAGATTCAGGAATTATATCTAATTTTTTCAAATAAACATTTTTAGGTAAATTTTTATTTCTCCACTTCGCAAGAGAAAATAATTCTGTTTTATAAATATCTTTTATGGGGTTAAAACCTCCATTCATATCACCATATAAAGTTGAATAACCGACAGAAACTTCTGATTTGTTTCCAGTTGTGATTAACATCTTACCTTTTTTATTAGATATTGCCATCAAAATTGTTCCTCTAATTCTTGATTGAAGATTTTCTTCTGTAATGTCAGGTGATGTATCTTTAAAGGTTTTTTCTAATGACTCTTCTAAAGATAAATAGGTTTTCTCTATTGAAATTTTTTCTAAACTTATGTTGAGTCTTTTTGCACACTCTTCAGCATCATCAAAGCTATTTTGTGATGTATAAATTGAAGGCAACATAAATCCTTCAACTTTATCTTCACCAAGTGCATCAACTGCAACAGCTGCACAAAATGCTGAATCAATTCCACCTGATAGACCCAGTATAACACCGGGAAATCTATTTTTTAGTACATAATCTCTTAATCCTGTAACAGTTGCCATATAAATATTTTCAAGATCAGTTAAATCATTATTGACAAAGTTTTGACTAAGGAATTTTTTTTCTTTTTGATCAAACTCTATTATGGCCCTATCTTCTTCCCATTGAGGAGATCGATATATAATTTCTTTGTCTGCATTCATTACAAGACTACTTCCATCAAAAACTAATTCATCTTGGCCACCAACTTGATTTACATAAACAAAAGGAAGTCTAACTTCAGAAATTCTATCCTCTATAACTTTTTTTCTTTGATTAATCTTGTATTTATCAAAAGGCGAACCATTCGGGGAGATTATAATTTCGCAACCTTGTTTTTTAAGTTTATTACAAACATTATTTGTCCAAATATCTTCACAAATTGGTACTCCCATTTTAATTCCTCTAAAATCAAATATATACGGATTATCATTTGAGTTGAAAACACGTTTTTCATCAAAAACACTATAGTTAGGTAAATTTACCTTCTTTGAAAATCCTATAATTTTTCCGCTATCAACAATTGCAACAGCATTATAAAGATTATCATTCTCATAAATTGGTAATCCAACAATAAGCCCTAATTTTTTTTCCTCTGAGTAAAGAACTAACTTATTAAGCCCCTTTCTACACTCTTGAACAAATGATTTTTTTAAAACTAAATCTTCAGGTGGGTATCCAGATAAATAAAGTTCAGAAAAGACAACTAAATCAGTATTTTGATCATACGCCTCATCTAAAACTTTACAAGCCTTTGAGATATTGCCTTCGATATCACCTACTGTATTATTTAATTGTGCTAATAATATTTTCATTTTTTTAAATATTTAAGATTATTAATTTATCATAAGTTTAAACAAGTTTGATTATTTATTATAACAATATATATAATTATCAATATCTATATCCTTAAGGAGTTGATAATGAGCAGAATATTAAGTAAAGAAATACATTTAGCTAGCAGACCAACTGGAATACCCGATATTACAAATTTTTTAGTTAAAGAAGTTGATATTAAAAATCCAGGTGAAAATGAAGTTTTGGTCAAAAATTTGTGGATGTCTGTTGATCCATATATGAGAGGAAGAATGACAGATCGAAAAAGCTACGTTCCCCCATTTCAAATAGATAAAGTTCTTGAAGGTGGAGCTATCGGTGTAATTGAAGAATCTAATTCAAGTAAGTTCAATGTAGGTGATTATGTCATGTCAAATTTTGGTTGGAGAGAATATTTTGTATCTGATGATAATAGTTTGAATGTAATTAATCCAGAATTTGGTCCTCTCCAAGCTTACCTTGGAACACTTGGAATGCCTGGATTAACTGCCTATGCTGGTTTATTAGAAGTTGGTAAACTAAAAGATGGAGAAAATGTGCTAGTATCCGCTGCAGCAGGTGCAGTAGGTTCTATAGTTTGTCAAATAGCTTTAGCAAAGGGTTGCAAGGTATATGGAACATCAGGCACAGATGAAAAATGTCTTTGGCTTGAAAAAGAAATAGGAATAGAAAAAGCATTTAACTACAAAAAAATAGATAATTTAATATCAGAGTATAGATCTGAAATAAAAGGTGGAATAGATGTATATTTTGATAATGTTGGTGGAACTCATCTCGAAGCTGGGATAAATATACTTAACACAGGAGGAAGAATAGCTCTGTGTGGAATGATAGATCAATATAATGATCCAAACATAAAAAACGGGCCGAGTAATTTAATTATGTTAATTATGAAAAATGCCAGTATAGAAGGATTCATTGTATCAAAATATAATCATCTGCAAGAGAAGTTCCTTGAAGATATGAAAAATTGGTCAAACTCTGGAAAATTAATATGGAAAGAAACTATATTAGAGGGAATTGATCTGGCTCCAAAAGCTTTTATTAATTTATTTTCAGGTGAAAATACTGGAAAAATGCTTGTAAAAATACATTGAGATAAAAATGAGTGATTTATGTATTGAAGATATAGTAAATGATTTTGAATTTATAGATAATTGGGAAGATAAATATAAATATATCATCGAATTAGGAAAAAATTATCCTTCGCTTAATGAAGAGCAAAAAAAGATTGAAAATAAGGTTGATGGGTGTGCCAGCCAAGTGTGGTTAGTAACAAGTGAGGAGAGATCAGCTAATCAATTGGTATTACATTTCAAAGGCGACTCTGATGCCATAATTGTAAAAGGTTTAGTGGTTATCCTTTTTACCATTTTTTCTAATAAATCCCCTGAAGAAATTATTCAAATCGATGCTTTTGAAAAATTAAAAAAATTGGATCTTGAGAAAAACCTTACAATGCAAAGATCGAATGGTTTATCAGCAATGGTAAAAAGAATTAAGCAAGAAGCCCAAAAGCATATTTAAGAATGAATAATAAATTTTTAAATTACATGATTGGTCAAGGAACTTGGTTTTTATCCCAAGGACTTCAAATGGTTCTTTTTCCAACTATATTGGTTCTAATGCTAAATGTATCACCTGCTTTTTATGGACTTGCACAAGTATCAATTCTAGCACCATCTATTTTCTTAATAACTATAGGCGGAGTAATTGCAGATAAAACCGATACAAGAAAACTCTTAGGTATAATTCACATTTTAGCTACTTTACCATTATTAATGATATTATTTGGATTAAATTATAGCTTTCTATCTTTTCAGATTATGATTTTATATGGTTTAACAACAGGTACCGCTCAAGCTTTCGCACTTCCTGCAAGAGATAGTTTGCTTAACAAAGTAGCTAATGGGAATATTCAGAAAACAGTAATAACAGCTATGCTTATTCAATTTATATGTCAATTAAGTGGAATGGGTATGGGGGGTCTAGCTGATGAATGGGGAATTTTTCCTTTAGTAACAATACAAATTGTGGCTCTTTTAATTGGGGCTTATTTTGCCTTTTACCTTCCAAAAAAAGAGGTTTCATCATTACCAAAAACAAATGCAATATTTAAGGAAATTATAGAAGGCTTTAATGAGGTAAGAAAATCTAGAGAGATATTTCCTGTTGTTATTGCTATGGGCATTGTGGGAATTTGCTATATGGGTAATAATCTTGTTGCTTTACCATATATTACAACAGAGAGATATGGACTTGGTTCTGCTGGATTTGCAACTGTAACTTCTTCCTTTTGGGCTGGTACAGTGTTCTCAAATCTTGTTTTAATTGCTAATCAGCAGATTAAAAATTGGGGAAAAGTAATGGTATTTGCTTTATTCTTTGGAACAATTTTGATCTTATTGGTATTTAATATTCCTTTTTGGCTATTTTGTGTATTAGTTTTTGCCTGGGGTAGTGGTGCAGGTGTAGTAATTTCAATGAGTCGTACAATTACACAAACATTTGCTAAAGAAACTCATAGAGGTAGAATATTATCCATTTATTCTCTTGCTATATTTTCTTTTGGTCCGTTGGGAGCACTAATATGTGGTTTTATTATTGAAAATTTTGGAATAGCAAATAATGTAATTATCTCTTCAATTACTGCTTTATTGTCACTTTCACTCTTAATATATAAAACAGATATTTATAAAATTAAGTCACCTATTTAGTTATGAATATTCTTTTTCATCCCACCATGGAAAATAATCTGGCATTTCATTTACCTTATCTGTGAAATTTGCATCCCTCTTTTCAAGAAATGAAGTAACACCCTCTTTTGAGTCTTTCATCCTTCCTCTAGCAAAAATACCCCTACTGTCTATTTTGTGGGCCTCCATTGGATGATCGGCACCAGCCATTTTCCATAACATTTGTCTTGATAAAGCAACCGACACTGGAGCACTATTTCTTGTCATTTCATGTGCGATTTCTTTAGCGTCATTTAATAATTCATTTGGTTTATGTATTGAACGTATCAATCCACCCTTTAATGCTTCCTCTGCTGAAAAAACTCTGCCTGAATATACCCACTCAAGTGCCTGAGATATTCCAACAATTTTTGGTAAAAACCATGAGGAACATGCCTCAGGTACTAAACCTCTTCTTGCAAAGACAAAACCATATCTTGCATCTTCTGAAGCTAGGCGAATATCCATTGCTAATTGCATTGTTACCCCAACTCCAACTGCTGGACCATTGCATGCAGAAATAACTGGTTTTAAACAATCAAAAATTCTAAGGGTCACCAAACCCCCACCATCTCGAATATTTGGATTTGACCAATCAATCGAGCCTGTTTCTGAAACAGCGCCTTTTTTATCATTTCGATCAGATCTATTATCAAAATCAAATGTTTCTGCACCAGCAGATAAGTCTGCACCAGCACAAAAACCTCTACCTTCACCTGTGACTATTACAGCCTTAACATTATCATCTTTATCTGCCTCATCGAAGGCCTTTATAAGGTCATTTTGCATTTGGTAATTAAATGCGTTTAATTTTTCAGGACGATTTAGTGTAATTGTTAGAATATTATCTTCAACATCATATCTTAAAGCTTCAAAACTCATTTTATTCTCCAGATTATTTAATTGTTTTTTATTAATCTATTATTGGACTTTATTTAATATTAATTTTTATATTATGTTTATATAAAAATATAAATAGTTATAGGTTTTTTATGCACCCAAAAATACACGCAAAAAATAATCCAGACAAGCCAGCATATATTATGGCAAGTTCAAATGAAGTTGTTACTTATAAAGAACTAGACGATTACTCAAATCAAATAGCTAATTTTTTTAGAAAAAAAGGATTATTGCCAGGAGATCATATTGCAATATTTATGGAAAATAATTCTATTTTTACAAAAATATTATGGGCTGCGCAAAGATCAGGATTATACTATACACCTATTTCTTCAAGATTAACTGCTTCAGAGGTTGATTATATAATTCGTGATTGTGGGGCAAAATTGGTAATAACATCAACACATTTAAAACATGTTGTATCTGATCTTGGTATGTTAATTAAAGATATTCCTGATCGTTATATTGTAAATGGTAATTGTGAAGGATGGGAAAATTTTGAACAACATATAATAAATATGCCGATTTCACCTATTGAAGATGAAATCATGGGCCAAGATATGCTTTACTCATCAGGTACTACAGGAAAACCAAAAGGCATAAAACTTCCTCTCAAAAATATTCCAGTTGAACAATCCGAAGATTTAATGGCAGTTGTGACGACTTTATATGGAACAAATGAAAATACTATCTACTTATCCCCCGCACCATTATATCATGCTGCACCTTTACGATTTACTATGGGTGTAAATTATATAGGCGGCACTAATATAATAATGGAAAATTTTGATGCAGAGAGTTCTCTTATGTTTATTGAAAAGTATGCTGTAACAATGAGTCAATGGGTACCAACTATGTTTGTAAAAATGTTTAAATTGCCTGAAGATGTGAGAAAAAAATATAACTTAACATCACATTTATGTGCAATACATGCAGCCGCTCCTTGCCCAGTTAAAATAAAAAAAATGATGATTGATTGGTGGGGTCCGATTATTCATGAATTTTATGCTGGATCCGAGGGAAATGGTTTTATTGCATGTAATTCAAAAGAATGGCTAGAGCATGAGGGAACTGTTGGTAAGCCAATAGTGGGTATACCTCACATATGCGATGATGAAGGGAATGAACTGCCGATTGGAGAGGAGGGAACTATTTGGTTTGAGAGCGAAAGTGAATTTAAATACTACAAAGATGAGAAAAAAACTAAAGAATCAAGACACCCTAAAAATAACACTTGGTCAACACTTGGCGATGTAGGTAAACTTGATAAAGACGGATATTTATACTTAACAGATAGAAAAGCTTTTATGATAATTACTGGAGGTGTAAATGTTTATCCTCAAGAAACTGAAAATTTGTTGATAACACATCCAAAGGTTTCTGATTGCGCTGTCATTGGAATTCCTAACGAAGAATTTGGTGAGGAAGTAAAAGCTATAGTTGAACCAATGAATTGGGGGGATGCAAATGAAAATTTGGAACATGAGTTGATCCTATTTTGTAAAGAAAATTTATCCTCAATTAAGTGTCCTAAAACAATCGATTTCGAGAAGGAACTGCCTAGACATCCTACAGGAAAGCTCTATAAAAGATTATTAAAAGATCGTTACTGGGGTAATAAAAATTCTAAGATTGTATAAGAAAGGAAAATATTATGAGAGAATTTAGTAATGTAACAGAACTAGCTAATTGTGTTGGTGAGGAAATCGGAGTTAGTGATTGGTTTTCAATTGATCAAGATAGAATCAATGACTTTGCAGATGCTACAGGTGACCATCAATGGATTCATATTGATCCCGAGAGGACTAAGTCAGAGCTAGGTATGCCGACAATAGCTCATGGATTTTTAACCCTATCACTTGTACCAATGCTGACATCTCAAATCAGTAAAATTAATAGCGTAACAAGGGGAATTAATTATGGTACCAATAAAGTGAGATTTACAAATATGGTTCCTGTAAATTCCAAAGTGCGTGCAAAATCAAAACTCATTGATGCCCAACCAAAAGCTGGCGGTACTCAATTAACTTCTGAGATTAGCATTGAAATTCAAGGCCAGGAAAGGCCAGCTATGGTAGCTGAAACAGTATCAATAGTATTTGAGTAAAAGTGATACTATGAATGCTAAGATTAGGGATAAACCTCCTAAGGCCAGAAAGAAAAAATCAAAAAATAAAGTTCATGGAGTAACTCTCATTGACGATTATGCATGGCTTAGAGATGATAACTGGCAAAAAGTATTAAAAAAACCTTCTGAACTTAAACCTAATATAAGAAAATTTCTTGAAGAAGAAAATCGATGGACTGACAGCAATTTGAAACATTTAAAAAAGTCCAGAAATATTATTTACAATGAAATTTTATCTAAAATTAATGAAAATGATAGATCTCTCCCAATTAAGGATGGTAAGTTTTTATACCTTTCTGAAACAAAAAAAGGATTTCAATACCCAATACTAAAAAGAAAATTTGCAAATAAATTGGGTTCGAGATATCGGACAATAATTGATTGGAATAAGATAGGTAAAAAATTTAAATATTTTAAGCCAGGTGGTATCTCTTACGCAAATAACCATTCATTATTTAATTTCAGTTATGATGATAAGGGGTCTGAATATTTTTCAATTAAAACTCTAAACTTAAAAAATAAAAAAAAGAAATATCATCCTATTAGAAATACCAGTGGACAAACAATATGGGCAAATGACTCATCTGGCTTTTATTACATAAAAATGGATGAAAATCATCGTCCATCAAGTTTATGGTTTCATACTTTAAATACAAGACAATCAAATGATGTTTTAATATATGAAGAAACTAATTCTGCATTTTTTGTGAATATCAGTGAAACACTTAGTAAGAGATATCTGATACTAAATATTGGTGATCATGAATCTAATGAAATTTATTTATTAAATAAAAGTAATAATGAAAAAAAAATGTTTCTTTTCTGTAAACGTAAAAAAGGAATTGAGTATAGTTTAGAACATGATTTAGAAAAATCGCGATTTATTGTCATGAGTAATGCAAATAAGGCTTTGGATTTTAAAATCTCTTATATTAATGAAAATAAAATAAGTAAAAATGTTGAAAAATATCCACAAAAAATTTGGAAAGATCTGATACCGCATAGAAAAGGTATATTAATTACGGATTTTGCAGTTTTAAAAGATTTCTTAATTATCCAAGAGTTGAAGGAAAGTTTGCCAAAAATTATTTTTATAAATAAGAAAACAAGAAAAAAGCACGAAATAAAATTTGACGAAGAAGCCTACCAATTAAGTTTTAGTGAGGGAGTAAATTATAATAATCATAAAATAAGAGTAAGCTATTCTGCATTGAATGTTCCTTCAATAATATATGAATACAATTTAAGAACAAAAAAAAGAAAAATTTTAAAAAAACAAATTATCCCTACTGGATTTAATAAAAATAAATATGAGACTAAAAGAATTTTTGCAAAGGGTCATGATGGCGAGAAAATTCCATTATCTATTCTTAAATTAAAAAATCTAAAAGAAAATGCTCCAACTTTATTATATGGTTATGGAGCTTATGGCATGTCAATGATGCCAAGTTTTTCTGTTGCTCGATTGTCAATGGTTGATAGAGGTATGGTTTATGCTATCGCACATATAAGAGGTGGAATGGAAAAAGGAAGACAGTGGTACTTAGACGGAAAATTAAAAAAGAAGAAAAATACTTTTAGAGATTTTATAAGTTGCGCAAATTATTTAAAAAAAACAGGTATATCTAGTGATTTAACTATTCATGGCGGAAGTGCGGGAGGACTTTTAATAGGTGCTGCTTTAAATATGGCACCTCAACTTTTTAAATCTGCAGTTGCTGATGTTCCATTTGTTGATACATTAAATACAATTCTTGATGCTTCTTTGCCTTTAACACCACCTGAATGGCAAGAATGGGGTAATCCTATTTTGAATAAAAAAGACTTCTCAAATATTCGATCATATTCTCCTTATGATAATATAAAAAAACAAAATTATCCTGATCTTCTTGTAACAGCCGGATTAACAGATCCAAGAGTAACTTATTGGGAAGCAGCTAAATGGGTAGCAAAATTGAGAGAATTTAAAACGGATAAAAATAATTTGTTTTTGAAAACAAATATGAATGCTGGGCATGCTGGAAAAGCGGGAAGATATCATCAGATTAAAGAAACTGCATTTATGTATGCATTTATTTTAGAAACTCATAATCTATTATAAATAGTATTTACAACGGTCTTTCACCCTGAATTGTTATTCTATGCAATAATCTATCATAACCGTCATAATTCCCGGTTGCTTGATGCATTACCGCTCTATTATCCCAAATAACAAGCATATGCTTTTTCCAAGTATGTCGATATATATATTTATCTTGTGTCATATGTAAATAAAGTTGATTTAATAGTTTATCAGATTCTACTTTTTCTATTCCTTCAATTGCAATTGAATAAACAGGGTTGATAAAAAGTCCTTTTTTTTTCGTCTCTGGATGTGTTCTTACTAATGGATGTGAAAAAGTTTTATTTGCTTCGCTTGATGGATTAATCTTCATAGATCTATCTTTATTTTTTTCTAGTGCATAAAAACCGTCTTCAGCATAGGGTAGTGCTGCTGAATGAATTACTTTTAAATTTTCTATTTCCATTTTTGTATCATTTGGAAGATCTTCATAAGCACTTATCGTATTAGCGAAGAGTGTATCACCTCCTTCTGGCGGTATGATTTTAGAATGCAATAATGTTGCTGATGGTGGGGTTTTTTGAAATGACCAATCAGAGTGCCAAGACCCACCAAAATGGGATGCCTTTTCCATTGCTGTTCTCTTCACTTCAATAATATTTGGATGATCTTTGATAGACTTTATGAAAGGATCTTCTCCAAATTCTCCAAATATTAAGCTAAAATTTTCAAATTGACTGTGCTCAAGAATTTGATTTGGAAAAACCAATACATAAACTTCATTCCATAATTTTTTTATATATTTTATATCTGCATTAGATAATTTATCTGAAATATTTATATTTGAAATCACGGCTCCAAGCTTTGATAATGAATTTACTCTTTGAATTTTTAACATTATTGTGCTTCCAAAAATTAGAATTATTTTGTAAAAATAATATTGAATTTATAGAAACACTTTTAAAACTCAATCAAATAATAAACAGGAGAATATTATGGCCTTAGTTTCTCATCTAAAAGGAAAATTAAAAATACCAGTCGTTGGTGCACCATTATTTATTGTATCAGGACCTGAACTTGTAATAAGTCAATGTAAAGCTGGTGTTGTCGGTTCATTTCCCGCTCTAAATGCCAGGCCTCAAGAAGTTCTTGATCAATGGCTGACAAAGATAAAAGAGGAGCTAGATAAGCATAATCAGAAAAATCCTGATAGTCCCGCTGCTCCATTCGCTGTAAATCAAATTTGCCATGCCTCAAACGATCGTTTGATGCAAGATATGGAAACATGCGTAAAACACGAAGTGCCAATTATTATTACAAGTCTGAGACCACCATTAGAAATAGTCAAGGCTGCTCATAGTTATGGAGGAGTTGTTTTTCACGATGTAATCAATGTAAGACATGCTCGCAAAGCAGCAGAACAAGGCGTAGATGGCTTGATACTTGTTTGTGCGGGAGCTGGTGGTCATGCCGGAACACATTCTCCATTCGCACTTGTAAGAGAGGTCAAGGAATGGTTTGATGGAACTATATTACTGTCAGGTTCTATTTCTGATGGTCATTCAATAGCCTCTGCATTAGCTTTGGGTGCAGACCTTGCTTATATAGGAACACGCTTTATAGCAACAAAAGAGGCCAATGCTGATCAAGGGTATAAGGATATGCTGATTTCATCATCAGCTTCCGATATTGTATATTCTTCACTTTTTACTGGAGTTCATGGTAACTATCTAAAACCTTCTATTGAAAAAGCAGGATTAGACCCAGAAAATCTTCCAAGTGCTGATAAAACTAAGATGAATTTTGGGTCAGGAGGAAACACTAAATCAAAAGCTTGGAAAGATATTTGGGGATCAGGTCAAGGAATAGGAAGTATTAAAAATGATCCGTCTGTTCAAGATTTAGTTGATGAGTTAACAAACCAATATGAACAAGCTTATGGTGAATTACAGGAAAAGAAAACCGCATAAAGTAAAATTTCTATCCATTACTTTCCAAGCGGATTAAATCTTTTTTAACCATCATTTCGACAAGTTGTTCGAAATTTATTTTTGGTTGCCAATTCAATTCTTTTTTTGCTTTACTTGCATCACCTAAAAGGTGATCTGTTTCTGATGGTCTGTTATGATCTTTATTTATATCAACTAAAATTTTTCCTGACTTTTTACAGTGGCCATTTTCTATACCATTATCTTCAATCCATTCTATAGTTATATCAACAACATTAAATGCTTTCTCAACAAATTCTCTTACACTATGCGCTTTACCTGTAGCAACAACATAATCTTTTGCTTTTTCTTGCTGCAGCATCAACCACATTGCATTAACATAATCTCCTGCAAAACCCCAATCACGCTCAGCATTTAAATTACCCAGGCTAATACTTGCTCTATGTCCTTTAAGAATTTCTGCAACTCCAATTGATATTTTTCTTGTAACAAATTCGCTCCCCCTGAGCGGTGATTCGTGATTAAAAAGAATACCTGAACAAGCATGAATATCCCATGCTTCTCTGTAATTCACAGTAATCCAATGTCCATATAATTTTGAAACACCATATGGACTACGTGGATAAAATGGTGTTTCTTCATTTTGTGGTGAATTAATAACCTTACCAAACATTTCTGATGTTGAAGCTTGGTAAAATTTTATTCCGCCACCCATCATTCTTATTGTTTCTAAAATCCTTGTAACACCTATGGCATCAATTTCTGATGTGTAAATTGGTTGGTCAAATGATGTCTGTACAAAACTTTGAGCAGCTAAATTATAAATTTCATCGGGCTCAATATCTAAAATAACTCTTTGAATATTTGTAATTTCAGCTAAATCCATGGTAACTAATTTAACTTCTTTCAAAATATCTAGTTCTGTTAATCGAACTGTATTTAATGAAGATGTACGTCTAACAGCACCATAAACAATATAGCCCTTATCTAATAAAAACTTAGATAAATATGCTCCGTCTTGACCAGTAATACCTGTTATTAAGGCTTTTTTATTCATTTTTTTTGTTTCAAATAATTACCAATTTTAATAATCTAAATTATTCTTTACTTATAGTTAAATAAAAAAAGAGGTTAACATGAGAAATATTATTGCTAGATTTTTATGCCTTGTACCTAGTTTAATTTTTTTATCAAATGCATACTTATGGATTACAAATCCATCAAAAGCTTCGCGTGATCTTGGGATGACCTATTTAGAAGGTATTGGAAGAAGTACCCAAATTGGAGATTTTTCAGCATTTTTTATAAGTGTGGGAGTATTTTGCTTTATAGGAAGCATTTTTAAAAATATTTCCTTCCTAATCGCAGCTATTATAATTTTAATATCTGCGGCTGTTATGAGAATAATTGCTTGGCAATTATATGATGCGAGCTTTGCAACACTTTTTATAGCTGTTGAGATTATTTCATCTGTAATGCTACTCAGCAGTATTATACTGTTTAAAAAAAAAGAGGTTGAAATAACTAATAACGAAGCTGACTAATCATATAAATAAATTAAAAGGGAGAGATAGAGATAATGAATAAATTTTTTGGACCCATGGAGCAGGTAGGTATAGTAGTTGAAGATTTCAATGATCCGATAAATCACTGGACAAATAATCTTAATGTCGGCCCTTTTGTGATCCTTGAACATTTAGACTTAAAAGATGTCTATTACGACGCTAATGATACTAATATAGATTTTTCAGTAGCTTTGGCATATTCTGGTGATCTTCAAATTGAATTAATTAAACAACATTGTGATACACCCTCCATTTATAACGATTATGTTGGAAATAAAAAAAATAATGTTCACCACTTCTGTACATTTTCTAAAGAAATAGAAACAGACATTAGAAATCTTGAAAGCATCGGCTATAAAAATATTCAAGGCGGAAAAACTCAAGATGGTGGTAGCTTTGCTTATCTTGATAAAAAGGATAATTATGGTGCAATCCTGGAAATTGCACAACTCTCTGAGGGAGGTTATGCCATGTTCAATTTAATAAAAAATGCAGCGAAAAAATGGGATGGTAAAACTTCAATTGTAAATATTAGTGAAATATCACTTTGATTTTATGGCTGGGGCGGTAGGGATCGAACCTACGAATCGCGGGATCAAAACCCGCTGCCTTACCGCTTGGCTACGCCCCATTTTCATAAAAAACTTTTAACCCTTTAACAGCATTATTTGCAAGCTATTTTAAAACTTTTTTATAATCTAAAAAAATTGGAAATAATATTCACTTTACAACATTAAGCTTTTATGTCGAAGTAAGATTTCACAAATATAATGGAGGGCAATATGAGTGAATTTGAAATACAAACAGTTTTAAATAATTCTTTAATTCAGCAATCTTTATTTATGTTTGCTTTTTTATTTGCCGCTTGGTTTTCAGGTAGGGCAGCTGTCGTTAGTAACGAAACTGGTAATGCAAATATAATAAGTAAAATAGTTATCACTGCTTTTGCACTAAGCTCAATCTTTTATATAAATCTTCAAGTTTGTTATATTGATCTACATATCAATAATTATGGACATTCACTTGCAGTTTTAAAAGAGTCTGGAGTAGATATTTCTGCAAGAGCTGAGGCTGCAATAGAATTTTTTGGATCAAGCGCATCAGAAGTACCTATGTTAGGACTTATTCCTGAAAGCCCGATAGCAATAATATTTATATTATCTATTACTCTTATTTTATTAAGTGGAATATGGGTTGGTGGAAATAAGGAATAAAATATTTGTTGTATTAATACAACAATAAAATTTTTAAAATTAAATTAAAGGGCTTTAATTAAGCCCTTTTTTTGTATTTTAACTAAAAAAAATTATAATTCTTGTTGCTATTTTAATAAAATAAATAGAATATATTTATAATTAAAATTAATAATAATAAAAAATCAATAATATGGGGAAAAAATTGAAAAATCTTAAATATTTCTTATTAAGCTTTGTATTAATAATTTCTACTTTTAGTTCTCATCAAATCCTTTCGCAAGAAAGTGAAGTTACCGGGATAGAAGAGATTATTGTTACAGCAAGACAACAAGCGGAAAGTCTACAAGATGTACCTGTGACTGTATCTGTTATGTCCGAAATGGATTTAGATAGATATAACATTACAAATCTAGTTGATGCTGCTAAAATGGTTCCAAATTTTAGAATCAACCCAGGTGGTTCTGGTAATGGTTCCAATATTTATCTCAGAGGTATTGGCTCTAGTTCAATCTCTGCAGCTTTTGATCAATCAGTTGCTATCAATATTGATGGAGTTGTTGTGAATAGAGGTCGTTTCATTCATAACGCTTATCTCGATATGTCTCAGATTGAGGTGCTTAAAGGGCCTCAGTCACTTTATTTTGGTAAATCAGCAACTGCTGGTGTTATATCTATTAAGACTAATGACCCAACTGAAGAATTTGAAGCAGAGTTTGGTGTTGGATTTGAGAGCGAACATGAGACTACATTCTTTGAAGGTGTAATATCTGGACCACTAAGTGATAATCTACTTGCTAGATTTGCATTTGGTACAAGTGAAACTGACGAACTTCGTCAAAACTACTCTTTTGGAAATGATCCAATGCCATTTGGTAATGGAACAAAACCTTTCTTTGGAGAAGAGTCAACTAACGCTAGATTAACACTTCTTTGGACACCGAGAGAGGATTTGACCGCCAAACTGAAATACCAACATTCAAAATATGAAAATGATGGTGGTGGAACAATGTATCAAGAGGAATGGTGTGCTGATGGATTAGGAAACCCTCTAGCTCATCAAATAACTGGTGTTCCTGGCGCCGCTGCTGCATTTACTACTAGACTAGGTGTGGATGATTGTGTTGTAAATGGTAACACTTCAAAGATTAATTTAGAGCCTGGTTTAAGAGCAGGTCTCCCTTATGGCTTTGATGATGGCGAGCCTGGTTTAGAGCAAGATACGGATATGGTATCTTTGGAAATAAATTGGGATATTAATGACGCTTTATCTTTAACTTCAATTACAAGTATCGTTGAATTAGACCATGTTGAGTCTGATGATTATAGTTATGGTGCAGGTGTATATGGGGGTTTACATAGGAATGTATATGAGCATACTTCTCAAGAATTTAGATTGGCAAGTGATTATGAAGGAGCCTTCAATTTTCAAGCTGGTGTATTTATCCAAGAAATAGAACAAAGATTTGATGCACACCAATATGCATTTAATCTTCCTATTACTCCAAATATATTTGGACCTGCTTTAGCATTGTTTGGTGCTTTCGATCCTACTTCACCATTAGTTGGACCTGATCCAGCTACAGGAAATGCATATGACTATAATAAAGATCATTATCTTGATACAGATGTTAGATCAGCATTTTTAGCTTTTTATGTAGACCTCAATGAAAGAACAGAACTTTCATTTGGTGCGAGATATACTGAAGAAGAAAAAACAGGTTATATCAAAATACCATATATACATGCAGCCGCTGCTGCTTTTGGTTTTGGAGCGCCGCCATTGATTGAAGGTTTAGAATTTGAGGATGATAATTTATCTCCTGAAGTAGCGTTAAATTATTATATTAATGATGATACAAGTGTTTATGTTGCTTATAAAAAAGCATTTAAATCTGGTGGTATTGATAACAGTGCTTTACCAACAGCTTCAATCAATCCTTTATCACCAACTTTTGCAGGATTTGATGCACTCATTTATGATTCTGAAGAGGCAGATGGCTTTGAAATTGGATTAAAGTCAAATCTTCTTAATAATAGTATGCGCTTAAATGCTACCTATTACAAATATGAATATACTGATCTTCAAGTACAATTATTCGATGCAGCAATCATTCAATTTAGTACATTTAATGCAGGTGCTGTTGAGACTGAGGGTTTTGAGGCAGATGTCTTGTGGAATACCGATATTGAAGGATTAACACTTAGAGGTCAATTTGCTTGGACTGATGCAACTAATACTGGTGATTTTATAACTCCAGGTGGAGAGAACTTAAAAGGATCAAAGAGAAGCTATAGCCCCGAAATAGCTGGTTCCTTTGGTCTAAGTTACGACTCAAGCTTAACAAGTGGTTGGAGATATAATCTATCAACGGATGCCAGGTACAGTGATGAATATGGTTGGGGTGTATATATTGACTCTCCGATGCAGGACTCCTTTTGGATAAATGATCTTTCACTTAGCGTCTATTCTGAAGATAGTAGGCATTCCTTTAATCTTATAGGAAGAAATCTAGGAGATGAAATAGTAATAATTACTGGAGGTGCAATACCAGGAAGAATTGCTACACAGACTGGAACATCAGCTCTTATCCAAGATCAAGCAGTGACTACACAACAAGGTAGAACAATTACTTTCCAATATAAATTTGTATTGTAAAATCTGTTCTTCTAATTAAAGTAAAAAAGGCCATTTTAAATGGCCTTTTTTTTATCCTAAACTATTATTAGATTCTATTCTTATGTAGGAGAAAAAATGGAAGAAATATCTCAAAAACCGGATAGAGAAACACTAGAATATATTTTCAATCAAACAATGCTAAGGATTAAAGATCCAGAAAAATCAATTCATTTTTATACAAATATATTAGGAATGACGATCCTCAAAAAAATAGACTTTAATGACTTTAAATTCTCATTATTTTTCCTTGCATATTTGAGAAATCAAGATGATCCAGTTCCAGAAAATGGAAAAGATAGATTTGCTTATACTTTAAGTCAAAAAGGTATTCTAGAACTTACACACAATTGGGGAACTGAGAATGATGAAACATTCTCTTATCACGATGGAAATTCAGCGCCTAGAGGTTTTGGCCATATAGGTATAACCGTTCCAGATGTGCATCGAGCATGTGAAAGATTTAAAAAACTAGGCGTAGAATTTCAAAAAAAACCAGATGAAGGTAATATGAAAGGTCTCGCCTTTATAAAAGATCCAGATGGATACTGGATAGAAATATTATCAGCAGAAGGACTGGCAAAAACTATTTAATTATTAAAAAAAATTATTCTTTATATAAGGGAAATAAGATGACAATACTAAATTTATTTAAATTAGAAGAAAATGTTTCGGTAGTAACGGGAGCGGGAAAAGGCATAGGCAAAGGCATTGCTATCGCTTTAGCTCAGGCTGGTTCAAATTTAGTTCTTGCTTCAAGAACTAAAAGTGATCTTATTGATGTTCAAAAAGAAATTAAAAAAATTGGCAAAGAAGCAATAGTTGTTCCTATAGATGTTACTAATCCAGAATCAATAGAGGCTCTTAGTGAAAAAACAATAAAAGAATTTGGAAAAATCTCTACATGGGTAAATAATGCTGGAGGACTACCAGATGGAACACCTCGTTATCTAACAAAGACCTCTGTTGAAGAATTCGAGGCCCAAATTAGTTTGAATTTCAGTTCTGTTTTTAGTGGATGTGTTACGGCTGCAAGAAAAATGACTGAAGGAGGATCAATAATAAATATTTCTTCAAGATCATCAAAAAATATGGCTGGTAACTTAAAGAACGGACCTTATGCAGCCTCTAAAGCTGCTGTAAATAGCTTGACTGCAACATTAGCTCTTGAGTTAGCACCTAAAATAAGGGTAAATGCAATAGCACCTGGACCAATACCAACAGAGAATTTTAAGGACTCTATGAATATGCATTCTGAGGAAAGAGAAAAAGAATTAAAAAAATATATACCCATTCCACTCAAGAGATGGGGGAACCCAGAAGATATTGGCGCTGCAGTTGTTTTTATGGCTTCAAAAGCTTCAAGTTGGGTTACAGGACAATGCCTTTTCATTGACGGTGGAACTTAGGAACAGTTCGGTAACTCTATCAAAACTATCAATCCTGATGGTTTAGCGTCAATAAGCTGAAATTTACCTTCATGAAATCTAACCGCGGACTTTACTAAGTTTAAACCTAAACCAGATCCTTTTAAACTTCTACTAGTATCTAACCGCACGAATCTTTCTATAACTTTCTCCTTATCCTGATCATTTATACCAACACCATTATCGCTTACCCATAAAGATATTTTGTCATCAGTTTGTTTGGCTCCAACATTGATAGTTGGGTCTATATTTGTAGATCCATAATTAACGGCATTTTCAATTAGATTAGCTAAAGATTGTGATAATAAATTGTAATTTCCCTTAATTACAATATTCTCAGTAACCTCATAATTTAATTTAATTCCACTACCTTCAGTTATTGGCTCATAAAGGTCATGCATATTAATGATTAATTCTTTAAGGTTAAGTTCGCTTTTATCTAAATCAGAAGCCCCCGACTCAACCTTAGATATAGACAAAATTGAATTAAATGTTTTAATTAAATTGTCTGTTTCATTAATAGCTTCTTCAAATGACTTTTTATATTCCTCTAAATTGGGATTTGACATTAAAGTAATTTCAAGATTTGTCCTAATTCTATTCAGGGGAGTCCTAAGATCGTGAGCAACATTATCAGTGACTTCTTTCATATTACTCATTAATGTATCAAGCCTGTCTAACATATCATTCAAGTTCGATGATAATTCATTTAGTTCATCTTTTCCTCTTGAAATCGGTAATCTTTCTTTTAAATTACCATCCATAATTTTTTTGCTAGTTCTATTGATATCAGAAATTCTTTTCAAAAAGTTTCTACTAAGAAAATATCCACCAAAAACACCAAGAAATAATATTAATAAAATTGACCATAGAGAACTATAAAAAAATCTCTCTTTTAATACTTTTTCGTCGTTAACAACTCTTCCAACGATTAAACGAAAATTTTGACGTGGAGTGATAAGCTCTCTTCCCCTTCCATAGAAAATTCTATCTTTACCATTTTCAGAAACTTTGTAAGAAAATTCTAGCCATCCATCATCATTATTTTTTATATCTTCTAATTCTGTGAGAATATTTCCAGCTAAATAATTATCATCTGAGTCATATAGTCTATAAATATCAAGAGTTGCTCTTGATGTCTCTCTCCTTATATAATTGAAGAGTCCTTGCTCTCTAAACCTTAAATAAATGTTATTTAAATCTTCAACTTTTTTGATAATTTTTTGGTCAGCCTCTAACTCAATATCTCGAGCTGTTGTAAAATATAAAAACATCAAAACTAGACTAACAGATAGCCCTAATAGCACCGTATATATAAAAATTAACCTAAAACTTACAAAATTAAATGGATTATTTATCATATCGTAAAGCGTAACCTGCTCCACGTTCAGTAAAGAGCATTTGTTTTCCTTTAAAAGGTTTATCTATTTTTGATCTTAATCTTGATATATGAACATCTATAACATTTGTTTGCGGGTCAAAATGATATTCCCAGACACCCTCTAGAAGCATGGTTCTTGTAACAACTTGATTTGGTCTTCTTAATAAAAATTCAAGTAGTTTATACTCTCTTGGTTGTAAATCAATCAATTGTCCTTCTCTTTCAACTCTTCGACTCAACAGATCCAGCTTCAAATCACCTAGTTGAAGAACACTATTATCTGTCTCATTATGATTTCTTCTAATTACTGCTTCTAAACGTGCTAATAATTCTGAAAAGGAAAATGGTTTAGCTAAGTAATCATCCGCTCCGTACTTGAGGCCCTTTATCCTCTCATCCACATCACCCAAGGCTGATAGTATTATTATTGGTATTTCCGAATTTTCCTTGCGTAATTTTTTTATTAATGACAATCCGTCAAGTCTAGGAAGCATTCTATCAACTATTAGCGCATCAAATTTTGCATCCATAGACATAAATAAACCTTCAACTCCATCTTGCGCTCGATCAACGACATAACCACTCTCTTTAAGACCTTTAGTTAAATAAGATGCCGTTGTATCATCATCTTCTATCAACAAAATATGCATTAACAACTCCTTATGTAAAGATATGTCAATTCAACCAATTATGTCATTAATTTAATTTGGTCACACCTTTTTGTTGGGGAGGTTTTTTAATGTGACCAAATTTTTTACTCATTCATTATGAAATAGTTTGTTTTACAAGAACATTTCATTAATATTAATTTTTTTTAATGTTCATAAAGGAGACTAAATTGAATATTTTAGATGGAATTAGAGTTTTAGATTTTGGAAGATATATTGCTGGTCCTTATTGTGCTGCCTTGTTAGGAGATTTGGGCGCTGAGGTTATAAGGGTTGAAAGAATAGATGGTTCAGAGGATAGATACATTCACCCTATTGGAAATCCTAACGGTGAAGGAGCTATGTTTATGCAAATGAACAGGAACAAAAAAGGATTAACACTTAATCCAACAAGAGAAGGATCACAAAAAATAGTAAAAAAGTTGATTGAGTCTGCAGATGTTGTGGTAGCAAATCTTCCACCTCAAACATTAAAAAGAATGGGAATTGACTATGAGACAATAAAAAAATACAACGAAAAGATAATATTAACGACAGTTTCTGCATTCGGCCATGGTGGACCATATTCAGAAAGAGTTGGTTTTGATGGTGTAGGCCAGGCTATGTCTGGTGCAACATTTTTAACTGGTTATGAAGAAGAACCAATAAAAGCTTATTCACCTTATGTTGATTATGGAACGGCATCTTTAACGGCTATGGGAACTTTAGCAGCAATAATTGATAGAAATAAGACTGGCAAAGGACAAGTAGTGGAAGGTGCCCTTTTTGCTACATCACTAGCTTTTATGAATACGCATATCATTGAAGAGGCAATAACGAATAAAAATAGAAAAGCTATTGGAAATAAAAGCCCTTATGCTGGTCCTGTAGACATTGTAAAAACAAAAGATGGTTGGATCGTTGTTCAGGTACTTGGGGAACCTCTATTTAAAAGATGGGCAAATTTAGTTGGTGCTGAGGATTTTCTAAATGATGAAAGATTTTCCTCTGATAGCAATAGAGGAGAAAATTCACAAATCCTTAGCGAAAAAACACAGGAGTGGTGTGAAAATTTGACCTCCCAAGAAGCACTAAATTTACTATCAGAGGCTGAAGTACCAGCTGGACCAGTTAATAATTTAGCGGATGTATTAAAAGATGACCATGTAAATAAAATGAATTTTTTTCAGGATATTGATTACCCAGGATTAAAAAAAGCAGCACCTGTAATGGGATTACCCATAAATCTTTCAAATTCTGAAAACAAGATTAAAAAAAGACCGCCCACTTTAGGTGAAAATACAAATGAAATTTTAGTTGAATTGGGTTTTTCAGATGATGAAATTAGCGACTTTAAAGAGAAAAGAATAATTTAGATTAAATTAAAAACCAATGAACTGTGCAAAATCTTCTAATTCTATCCGTTTACTTTTGAAACTATTGATAGGATTATTTTCATCTGCATAGCCTATACCCATTCCACAAAATAACATAAGTTCATCAGGTATATTAAGAAATTTGTTTATAGTTTTGTACCAAATCGCCCAAGCTTCTTGTGGAGCAGTATGTAAGCCCTCCTCTCTTGCTAAAAGCATTAATGACTGCATAAACATTCCAAGGTCAGACCACTGACCCTCTTGCATTTGACGGTCTATTGCAAAAAATATTGCTACCGGAGCTCCGAAAAATTCAAAATTTCTTTTAAACTGATTTAGCCTTCCTGCTCTATCCTCTTTTGGTATCTGTAAAACTTCGTACATAGATCTTCCTACCTCTTTACGCCTGGATTCGTATGGTTCTTTTAATTTTGGTGGATAAATATGATATTCTGTCCCCTCACCCATAGGATTTTTTTCAATTTTTTTTGCTATATCCTCTACAAAGCTTTTAAGAGGTTCTCCTGAAACTAACCAAATCCGCCATGGTTGAAGATTTCCTCCAGATGGAGATCTTTTTGCCTTTTCAATTATATTCACTATTACTCTCTTTTCTGGAACTTTATTTGTAAAAGCTCGACATGTAAGTCGGGTATTCATTGCCTCACTAACGGTAATTGCTTTTTTTGATAATTTATTCATTTTAAAATTTTCATCCTATTTTGTACTTTGATGCCATCGTCGTAATACACTATATTCAATTGCAGACATCATTAAAAAAAGAAAAACTCCTAACAATACCAGTAATATTAGTGCAGCAAAAAGTTTTGCTATATCTAATCTATTACCAGACTCTATTATTATCCATGAGAGGCCTGTCGAAGAACCAGTTCCAGCAACAAACTCTGCTACTACGGTTCCAATTAGGGCCAATCCGATGGATGTTTTCATTCCAGTCAAAATATAAGGTATTGCAAAAGGTAAATTTAACTTTGTTAAAATTTGCCATTTTGAGGCTCTATTAATTATAAATAATTCTCTTAAATTATTGTCAACAGAACGAAATCCTAGATTAGTATTAGCAAGCACGGGAAAAAAAGCGACAATAACTGATAATATCAAGATAGCAATTTGGGCATTATCAAGACCTACCCAAATTATTATTAATGGCGCTATTGCTACAACTGGTGTTACTTGGAATATTACTGTTATTGGGTAAAGTGATATTTCCAAGATTTTTGACAAAGAAAAAATAATGGCCAAACCTACAGCGATCAATGTAGCAATAAGGAATGCTATTAGAGTAATTTTTAATGTATAAATTGTTGCGTAAGATAATTCATTTAAATTAGAATTTAATGATAACAAAATATCTGATGGCGCTGGCAAAACATACATTTCAACTGAGAAAAACTTTACAAGAAACTCCCATACTAAAAAAATAATTGAAAGCGCGATTATTGGGGAAATATAATTTGATAGTTTAATCATTGTCGACACTTCCAGCAAGTTTTTCATATATCTCGTCACCAATTTTTTGAAAACCCATATTTAAACTAAAATCTTTATTTAATTTTTCACGATCAATATTTTTTTCATATACGATCTTACCTGGACTAGATGAAAGAACCAGTATTCGCTCCGATAAATATATTGCTTCAGAGACTGAGTGAGTTACAAATAGAACAGTAAATTTAGCTTTTTGCCAAAGTTCAAGAAGATCATCCTCTAATTTTCTTCTATTTATTTCATCCAAAGCAGCGAAAGGTTCATCAAGAAGTAGCAGGTTACAACCATTGATGAGTGACCTCGCAATAGATACTCTCATCATTTGACCACCTGATAATTCATTAGGATAGCTTTTCTCCTTGCCTTTTAAACCTACTCTTTCTAACCACATATATGCTTCGTCTCTAGATGATGTCCTCTTATTTAGTTCTATTGGTAAGAGTACATTGTCGATAACATTGCGCCATGGCATTAATGTTGGATTTTGAAAAACAAATCCAATGACTAATTCTTTATCATCATTATATGTAATAGTTCCCTCGGAAGGCGTTAGAATATTCGAAGCTAGTCGCAATAATGTAGATTTACCACAACCAGATGGCCCTAGTATTGATACAAACTCACCATCTTTTATTGTAATATTAATATCAGATAGAATTTCTTTATCATACCTCATATGAACTTTTGAAAAATTAAGCATAACTATTTTCTGTTAACAAAATCCAATGAATAGGAATTTTTCCAATTTAATTTTTTATCATAGACATTGAAATCTGCCATTGTTTTAAAAAAATCCTCCCATCTTTCATCTTCCATAACACCTACATCAGAAAGATCACTTTTTTTTGAAACCAAATTAAATCTTTTCATTTTATTTATGGCTTGGAAAATTATTTCTTCAGTCATTTCTTTGTTTTCTCTCATTATAAGCTGATTACCAGCTTTAGGATCTTCGAAAATATATTTTCTCCATCCCAAAATACTTGCTTCAACAAAAGCTGCGACAATCTCTGGATTATTTTCAATTATATCATTTCTAGCAAGGATCATGGCTCCGTAACCAGGAAAACCATAATCCGATAAAAGAAAAATATTTGGTGTCTCACCAAGCTCCTTTTCTACAAGATAAGGTTCTGATGTAAGATATCCTTGAAGTATTGCGTCTTTATTCACTAAGAATGGTGCTAGACTGAATGTCTTACGTCTAATTTGCTTATCATTAAATTTATATTTTGATTTTAACCACACCCAGAAAGCACCAATACTGTTTTCAGAAATCATTATTGGTTTATCTATCATTTCTTCCAAACTCTCAATTTGTGAAGATTTATGAGTCATAATTATTTGGGGATCTTTTTGAAAGCTGGCCATTACAGCTTTAGCTGGTATTTCATTGCTGAGCATATTTAAAGGGACGAAGCTGTTTGAGCCCATACCAAAATGTATCTGTTTAGCTGCCAGAAGTCTGGGTATATTTACACCAGCACTACCCTGAATAATTTGAACATCAAGACCTCTTTCCTTATAAAGACCTAGAGCTTGTGCATGATAAAAGCCACCTTGTTCAGCTTGAGCTCTCCAATCAGTCGCAAACTTAATTTTTATTAAATCTTTATTATCATTTGCATCAAGCAAAATTGGAAATAAAATTAAGAAAAATAAAAATAATCTTACATTAGTAGTCTTAAATATCATGATTATCTAAACCTATGATTATAGATGGTATCATTAATGGTGCATCTTTAACTGTTGAAACAACTGTTCCAGGTTTTCTCCCCTTTCTTACCTCAGAAAGATTAAAATCAGAAAGTATTAATCTTTTATGACATGAGGTTATATTGTCACTATGCCAGCCCACACCGCCAAAAGCCATACTTTTAATGTCAGTGTTTTCAATAACCTCGATAGTAACTCCACCGATACGAAAAAACATCATTCGTGTATCTTTCTCACCAAAATTAAAAGTTTTATCTAAAGCTAATCTTATTCCAAGTTTATCAGATAACAAGTTCTTTAAACACTCAATGGCGGGTGTATATATAATAATTTGATTAAATTTTGAAATATATCTCTCTTCATACTTTATATTATTAGGTTTCTCATTATTTTCAAAAATCAAAAAATTCAAATCAAGAGAATTAGTTTTATTTAATATAAAAAATAACGAATTTTCATGTTTTTGGTTTATTATTTTTTTATTGACTTCAAAAAGTTCACTTACATTAAGTCCTAAATTTTTATATCTTTTGTGATCATCATAAATATTGTCTGAAAAGAATGAAAGTGCTTGAATTTCATCTTTTTTGGTTTGTTTTTTTAATTTAGAAAAATAAAAAATATTCTCCTGATCTTTGTTTTCACACAATTCAATTGATCCATTTTTCAAAAAATAGTTATATATTCTTCGATCACCATCAAAACTCAATTCGAAGTGGTCATGTCCTAAAAATTTTTTAAATAACCTATGACTTTCGTAAATATTTTTTGTGGTAATTATTGTACTTTTAAATTTAGTAAGCATCTATTTTCTATTTTATAATTCAAAAAAGTTTATATTAATTTAATAGTAGTTAAAATTGTAACATGAAGAACAATATCATAAAAAAAATAGAACGGGTAATAGGTAAAAAAAATATACTTTTATCCGACAAAGAAAAAAATAAATATCTAACCGAGTGGAGGAATAGATATACTGGGGAAGCAAAGGCTATTTTGAGACCTAAAACTACTAAGGAAGTTTCTTCTTTGCTAAAGTTATTTTACAAAAATAATATTCCTATAACTCCTCAAGGCGGAAATACTGGACTTGTTGGAGGGCAAATAACTTACAACAATGAACATTATATAATATCTCTTGAAAGGATGAATAAGCTTATTTCATTTAACAAAATTGACAATGCTATTGTTGTTCAGTCAGGTATTCTATTAACTGAAATTCATAATATTTGTGAAAAAAATAATATGCTTTTTCCTTTATCTCTAGCTTCAGAGGGAAGCTGTACAATAGGTGGTAATATTGCCACTAACGCAGGTGGTATTGGGGTACTTTATTACGGTAATACAAGAGAACTTACTTTGGGACTTGAAATAGTTTTGGCTGATGGAAGTATCATTAATCTTCTAAAAACATTAAAAAAAGATAATACCGGTTATTCTTTAAAAGATCTATTCATTGGTTCTGAGGGCACATTAGGTGTTATTACAGCAGCAAGCTTAAAGATATTTCCAAAACCTTATGAAAAATTTACCTTTTTAGCTTCTGTAAAGAGCCCAAAAAAATCATTAGATTTTCTGAGAAAAATACAAAAAAATATTTCCACACCATTAACATCTTTTGAAATAATGAATCATAATTCATTAAACATAGTTTTAGAAAATATACAAAATACTCATTTACCAATTCCAGTTAAAGAAAAATGGTATATCTTATTTGAATTCTCTTCATATGAAAAAGATCTCGAGTCGCTGAATAAGATAAATAAAGTAGTAAATGAAGCTATAGAGGAAAAAATAATATGCAATGCAGTTTTTGCTAACACAAAAAAACAAGTTAATAAAATTTGGGAACTAAGAGAAAATATTTCTGAAGCACAGAAAAAAGACGGTGCAAGCATTAAAAATGATATTTCTGTACCAGTTTTTGCTGTAAATGAATTTATTAATGAGGCGGATAAAATTGTTGAGAGAGAAATCCCCGGTGCAAAAAGAGTAACTTTTGGACATTTAGGTGACGGAAATATTCATTATAATATTAGTCAGCCAAAAAATATGAATGAAGCTATTTTCTTAAAGAAAGAACCTAAGCTAAGAAATAAAATTCTATCTCTTATTACTCAAATGGGAGGTTCTTTCAGCGCTGAACATGGAGTAGGCATTGTTAGAAAAAAAGACGCACTCAAAGTTAAAAGTGAGGAGATAAAAATAATGAAAAAAATAAAAAAATCATTTGACCCTAAAAATATTTTAAATCCAGGTAAAATCTTTGATTAAAATCTATTCCACCGGAACTCCAGGTAAATATTTTGATTGTCTAATAGTTAAAGAAGTTTTCACACTTGCTACATTAGGTGCGGATGTAAGCTCATTGGTCAAAAAATTTTGAAAACTTAACAAATCAGGAGCAACGCATTTTAAAATAAAGTCTATCTCTCCATTTAACATATGACATTCTCTAACATAATCCAAATTACCAACATGTTCTTCAAAGTTCAGCAAATCTGCCTCTGCCTGATTATGTAGGCCAACCATAGCAAAAACAGTTACCTCAAATCCTAATTTTATAGGATCTAATTCAGCGTGATATCCTCTGATATAACCATTTTCCTCCAAAGCCTTTACTCTTCGTAAACAAGGTGGTGCTGAAAGGTCAACAAAATCAGATAATTCAACATTTGTTGTACGACCATTTTCTTGTAGCTTATTTAAGATTTTAATATCTATAAAATCTAAATTATCTCGTTTCATGAAATTTATGTTATAGATTATATTGTAAATACGCAAGATTATTACAATTTGAAAATAAATATGAATTTAAAGAATTTTAAAAATAGCTGGATACTGTCATCAGGAATAATTGGATGCGAAAACCAATGTCTGGGAGTTATTGAAAGACTTGGAATAAAAACGAAAATTATCAATTTAAAACCTTCAATAACTCTATCATATCTTGCCCCATTTGGGTTGCCTATTATCAATCCTCAAGTCCAACCTCCTTGGCCAGATCTAGCAATCGCAGCTGGAAGAAAAACAATTCCTTACTTAAGATACATAAGAAAAGTATCAATGAAAAAATGCAAAACAATATATCTTCAAGATCCAAGAATAAAATCAAAAAATTTTGATATTGTTTGGGCTCCAAATCACGATTCTATCAGGGGCCCAAATGTCATAAATACAGTAACATCACCAAATAGAGTAAATGAAAAATTACTAAATTACCATTATGACAAATGGCATCATACACTCATAAAATTTAAACGACCAATTGTTGGTTTTTTAATTGGTGGAAAGAGTAAATCCTATAATTATTATAGTGAAGATTGTAAACAAATAATTGAAACACTAAATTATATATTAAAACAGGGATTTACCCCACTGGTAACTCTATCAAGAAGGTCCCCTAAAAAATTAACGAGTGAAGTAAAAGATATTCTGAGAGGTAAAGAAGCTTTACTTTACGACGGTAAAGGAGAAAATCCATATTTTGCTATATTGAAAGCTTCGGAAATAATTATTGCTACACCAGACTCAGCTAATATGATTAGTGAAGCTATAAATGTTCCAAAACCAGTTTATTATGTTGATTTAAAATGTAATTCAAAAAGATATATTAAATTTATAAATACATTAGTTAAGTCAAATCATATAAGACCTTTTGCCGGAAACTTGAGTTATTTCCAAAATAAAAAAATGGACCCAACTCAAGAAATAGTTGACTATATCCATGAGAATCTTTTTTAAATAAAATAAGATAATTATTATGACAAAAAATATTCACTCAAAACTGCTAATCCTTGGTTCTGGACCAGCTGGTTATACTGCAGCTATTTACTCTGCGCGAGCAATGCTAGAGCCAACCCTCCTAACCGGAATTGAACCTGGTGGTCAAATGACAATAACTACCGATGTAGAAAATTATCCAGGTTTTGCTGATATTATTCAGGGTCCTTGGCTAATGGATCAAATGAAAGGACAGGCAGAAAACGTTGGAACAAATATAGTTTTTGATACTATCATTGATGTTGATCTATCAAAAAAGCCATTTGAACTAAAAGCTGATTCGGATAAAATCTATACTTGTGAAGCTCTAATTATTTCAACTGGAGCCCAAGCGAGATGGTTAGGGCTTGAGTCAGAAAATAAATTTAAAGGTTATGGAGTTTCTGCTTGTGCAACATGTGATGGCTTTTTCTACAAAGACAAAAGGGTTGTTGTTGTTGGTGGAGGAAATACAGCTGCCGAGGAGGCAGTTTTTCTAACTAATTTTGCCAAAGAAGTTAAATTAATACACAGAAGAGATAGTCTGAGGGCTGAAAAAATTCTTCAAAAAAGGCTCAATGAAAATGATAAAATTGAGATTTTATGGGATACTGAAGTTACAGAAATTATTGGTGAAGAAAATCCATTGAGTGTAAATAAAGTAGTGCTCAAAAATAATAAAACAAATATTAGTAGTCAGTTGAATACTGATGGTGTTTTTATCGCAATTGGTCATAGCCCGTCCTCAGAAATTTTTAGAAATCAATTAGAAATGAACAATAATGGATATATATCTACTGCTGCTGACTCTACTAAAACAAACATCGATGGTGTTTTTGCAGCAGGTGATGTTACAGATGATAAATACAGACAAGCAGTTACAGCAGCGGGCATGGGTTGTATGGCAGCTCTTGAAGCAGAAGAATATTTGTCTGGCTGATTAAGGATTATATTATTGAATACATCTTCAATTGCAAAATTTTCGAAAAGTGATTTTTTAGAAAATGAAAAATTCAGTTCTTCAAATATAATAAAACAACTTATTCACTTTTCATTGAGGAGTAACTCAAATAAAATAAAAATTAAAATTGAAAGAAATGGTCTTGGCTTTATTGAAGTCGAGGATAATGGTGAAGGTATTAGTCCAAAAAAGCTTGGAAATTTAATTAATAGCAATGACAAATTAAGAAATTCTGATCAAATTCTTTTCAAAAATCTCTCAAGAATTTGTCAATTAGAAATAATTAGTAAGAAAAAAAATAAAACAAGGGGATCTTTACTAAAAATTACAAATGATAAGATACAACCAATAAAAGAGTGCTATGCAGATATAGGAACAAAAATATTATTAAAAAATATATTTTATAATAATACTATAGAGAAAAAGAATAAAAATAATTTTAGAGCCACTGATATAAACAAAGAAATTATTAGTTATGCATTAGCCTATCCTCATGTTGAATTCATAGCATCAGTTAATAATGAAGTTATTGTTAGCGCATCTATCGAAGATAAACTCTCAAAAGATCAAACTTTATCTCGAATAAATAAAATATTTGGTAGAAAATTTTCTCAATCTCTTATCATGGAAAACATAGAAACTAATGATGTGGAAATGAAAATTTATTATAGTGACAGTAAAAAGATTTTAAAAAATCAAAATAATCAATTTATTTTTACTAATAATGAACCAACTTTTTTTCCAGAAATAACTAAGGCATTTAATGATATTTATAAAAAAACATTCAGTGTTGAAATTCTTCCATCCTTCTTTATTTTTCTAAATTATAATAATTCTCTAATTAAAAAGGAAATAATTCTTAAAATGACAAAAAGTTTAATATTAAAATCCTTTGCAAAAAATATTTATAAATTTGACATCAAAAAGAAGGAAAAAAACCCATCAGAGCTCATTTTGAAATTTCATAAAAATTATGAATTATTTGAAACTGATAATGGCTTTATAATAAGAAATATAAATACAAATAAGCAGATAGAAATATCACTTTCTAGTATCAAAAAAATTTTAAAATTTAATTAATTTTATTTGCAGGAGTGTTAATAATTTGTGTTTTTAAATTCTCATTAACATCTTCAACATCTCGCATTTCTGAATCCAAAACTTCTTTTATATTTGGAATGGACTCTGCAACATCTGCACCGGTCATTAAGTTTATTTCTGAGTTACTAAATTCCTCAGTATTAACAGAATTATTAAAAAGTATTGCCTGTAATTCTCGACTTGGCTGCTGAGGTACTGGTCTTATTTCGCCTTCAGCAGGTGGCCTAAGATTATATTCAGGAGGTATGACCAAATTAGGTTTTGTCAAAATTGTAAATTCATCTGGTGGTAATTTGTCAGTACCAAGAACTTTGCCTAATTCACTACCACAACTGACTAAAAAGAGTGGTGCTAAGAAAAAAAATACTACTATCGAATATTTAAACATATTTTAATTTCCCCTTTTTTTACTAAACATATTAAACTGACTAAAGACATAAATTAAAACACCAGATACTATAAATATATCAGCTATATTAAATATATACCAAGAAAAACCTCTAGCATGTAAAGAAATAAAATCTACTACCGCGCCATATATAATTCTGTCCAAAACATTACCTATGGCACCGCCCACTATAAATGAGATTCCAAGTGTAGAAGAGAATTTGTTATCAATCTTAACTAATGTCAGAAGGAAAAATATGATTAAAAGTGATAAAGTTATTAATTATAAAAAACAACCAATTTTAGATAAACTAAGAGAAACTTGTCCTAATGGTATCGACATATATTTTGAAAATGTTGGCGGTAAAACTTTAGATGCGGCCCTTACACTGATGAATAATTTTGGTAGAATACCTGTTTGTGGTCTAATATCAATGTATAATGATTGGAATGAACCTGGGCCAAAAATGTTTCGGAACATTTTGATGAAAAGATTAACAGTAAAAGGCTTTCTGGTTTCTGATTATCTTGATAGATATTCCGAGAGTTTAGAGTCACTATCTTTGTGGATGTCAGAAGGAAAAATCCAGTACAAAGTTGATGTGGTCGAAGGTATCGAAAATGCTCCTTCTGCTGTTAATAAGCTTTTTACAGGTGAAAATAAAGGTAAATTAATTGTTAAGGTTACTGATGAACCATAAATTAATAAACCTCAAATAAGCCAGCTGCGCCCATTCCGCCGCCTATGCACATAGTTACAACAGCGTTTTTTGCATTTCTTCTTTTCCCCTCTAAAAGAATATGTCCAACTAATCTAGCTCCAGTCATACCAAACGGATGACCTATTGAAATTGACCCACCATTAACATTCAGTTTATCATTGTCGATGCCTAATTTGTCACGACAATATAAAGTTTGACTAGCAAAAGCTTCATTTAACTCCCATAAATCAATATCATCAATCGTAAGATTATTTTTTTCAAGCAATTTAGGAATAGCATAAACTGGACCAATACCCATTTCATCAGGTTCACAACCAGCAACGGCAAAACCTCTAAATGCTCCTAGAGGCTCTAATCCTTTTTGTTCAGCTAATTTTGAGTCCATTACAACAACTGAAGCAGCACCATCTGAAAGTTGTGAGGCATTACCTGCTGTTATAAAGTGTTCCTCTCCTCTGACTGGTGGTAATCCTGCTAAACCTTCCAAAGTGGTTTGTGGACGATTACATTCATCTCTATCTACAGTGTAATCAATAATTGACTCTTCGCCAGTTTCTTTATCGATTATTTTCATTTTTGTGTCCATAGGCACGATTTCATTTTCATAATAGCCAGCATCTTGAGCAGCAGCTGTTCTTTGCTGACTTTGAAGAGAATATTCATCCTGGCTTTCCCTAGTTATGTTATATCTTTTTGCAACAATATCGGCAGTTTCTATCATTGGCATCCATAATGCAGGATATGTCTCCATCAGTTTTTCTTCAGTTATATCTTTTAAATTTATTCCTTGCATTGATACCATCGAAATAGACTCAACCCCAGCTCCTACGACAGCATCTGCGCCTTCTGCTACTACTCGCCCAGCAGCCATTGCAATGGTTTGAAGTCCAGACGAACAAAATCTATTTACCGTTACGCCTGATGTTGTAACTGGACAACCAGCCCAAATAGCAGCCAGTCTGCCAACATTTTGCCCTGTTGCACCTTCAGGTGTTCCGCATCCCATTATAACATCATCAATTTCTGTAGGGTCTAACTTAGCTCTCTCAATTGAATGTTTAACTGCATGACCAGCCATTGCTGCGCCATGTGTCATATTAAAACCACCTCTACCTGATTTTGCTAAACCTGTTCTTGCGGTTGATACAATTACTGCTTCTCTAGTCATGCTTATCTCCCAAGGAAAATTAATCTTATATTGTTAACAGAAATTCTTTTTTTTCAATACTTAATTATAAAATTTATAGGTTACATCTCTCAATAATAGTATTACTATTTTAATAATAAATCTAAAAAAACTATTATTTAATTCGTTAGGTCATAAGGTTTTGATGTTTTCAATAAAATTAATAAAGATTACTGGTATCGGAACAATCAATTAACAAAAAGGCTAAAGATTATGGATACTGGTTTTTCAAAATTAAACAATCTTTTAAGTTATATAGATTTTACAAAAGAGTTCGGATTTCCTGATGCAGTGAAATTAGTTTCAGTCAATATTGATATTGGTTCAATAAATTTAGATTATAATCCAAATTCCTATGAATATATCAATAAAATAATTAAGCAAACAGATAGTATAGTTTTTGTTGAATCTATTATCTGTGATAAAGAGAATAATAGTATTCACATTACAAGTATATGGTCTCTAAATAATGATTTTCATTAATATATATATACAGAAAGTTTCAATATTATTTACAATTTTTATGTTAGTTGCATGTGGAGGTGGTGGCTCAAATATTCCTGTTTCTAGTATTCCGAATGAAACCTCACTTGAGGATGAGTCGGTAAATAATTTGTTTCCAATTTTGGATTTAAAAGAAATAGAAACACCTGAATATTTCAATCAGTGGGGTCTAGACTTTATCAATGCATCAAGTGCTTATGTAACAGGTGCTTCGGGAAAAGGAACTGTTGTCGCAGTAGTTGATGAAGCATTGGATTGGCAGCATTATGAGTTTTTAAGAGAGGACATATTACATCCTGATAGCGTATTGACCTATTCAGGAAATAGAGAGCCTACTCCATGGGAAAAGTTTCATGGAACAGCTACTACTTCAATAATTGCTGCAAGACGTGATGCAAAAGATATACCAAGTAACATGCATGGTGTTGCCTATGATGCACAAATCTTATTTATAGCTACGGAATTAGGAGAGCCACCTGCAGATGGTGAATATGCCCCAACAACAATAAACAGATATGATTGGTCTTATTATGATCAAAATGAGGCAAGTTTATATAATGAATTATCTAATAAGGTTGACATAGTAAATAATAGTTTTGGTTTTACCGGTCAAATTACTGATTACCCAAAAGAAACCTTTGCAACGAATTTTCCTAAATTTATTAACTCTCTAAGAAATAATAAAGATACAATCTTTGTTTGGTCAGCAGGTAATTATAATGGTATTACCAATTCAAATGGTGAAAAGGTCGATGCTAGTGACCCTGGGTGGTTAGCAGGTCTTTCATATTATTTTCCTGAACTTGCTGATAATAATATAGCTGTTGTTGCTGTTGATAGTGAAGGAAAAATTGCTGACTGGTCAAATAGATGTGGTGTTGTAAAAAGCGCCTGCTTAGCAGCTCCAGGAAGTAGAATAAATGTCGCTATACCAAATAATCTTTATGTTTCACTGGCAGAAGATAAAAAAGCAAATTTAAATGATAATGTTTTAAGTTACTTGAAAGATCATCCAACAGAGGCTTACCTTTTAGCATCAGGTACATCATTTGCTGCACCGCATATTTCGGGTGCTCTTGCTGTTCTGAAAAGTGTTTTCAAAGAGAGTCTATCATCGCGAGAAATAATTAATAGACTTTATACTACCGCAAATAAAGACGGTGAATATGCGAATGAAGATATCTATGGCCAAGGTCTCCTCGACTTAGGTGCTGCTATTTCGCCAGTTGGTTTTTTATCCGCGTACAATGAAAATTTATCCTCTCCAAATTCTTTTTCTTTAAGCAGTTCCTCTATCAAAACTGGTTTATCTTTTGGTGATAGTTTAAAAGTTGCTTTAAAAGATTTAAACATAGCTTTTTTTGATGCATTGGGTGCACCATTTTTTTTACCCATAGAAAATTTTATCCAAGTACAAAATTATTTTGATCATTCTAAGAGGTTATCTAGTTTTAACCAAAAAAGATATCAATCTTCATTTGGATCTATGTATACATTTTCTTCATGGGATAATGTTACTAACAAGAGTGGCTATAATGCTCTAAGGTTAAATAATGCTGGGTTTGCAATCCAAGGTAATGAGTTTGATTTTTCCTTGTATTATGGTCTAAATCCATCAGCACATCTCTTGAGTCCTGATCGTAAGTTTGATTTTTCGAAAATTTTCATGAGTAATGATGTCTTTGAAATTCCGTGGTTAAAATTTTCTGAGGATGGTTTTAGCCTCTCTCTTGCGTCTGATTCTATATCAAAAAAAATCAGTACAACTTTTTTTTCTGGTTCAGATAGGAAAGAAGGTTGGGAAAACTTACCCTTTTTTATTATACCAAAACAGAATAAATCCTATGGTTTTTTTGTTTCCTACAAAGATCAAATCAATAGTTTTTTTAGAACATCTAACTCGTTTGGGATATTAAATAAAAAAGATGACTATCTTTCAGGCTCTTTTTCAGGTGCATTTGGTAATATTAAAAGTGTTAAAACATTATTTTATTCAAATAATAATAATTTTAAATTTACTGATAATTTAGAATTAATTGCTAATTTAAATATTGCAAAAGTATTACCTGTAAATCCAAACCTATATATTGGTAAAATTAGTAAAATATATGAGACTAGTTTTGATTTCGGATTAATTAAAAATAAATTATTTTTTTCTGATGATACATTTTCAATTCTCTTAAGACAAAAGCCACATATTGAAAAAGGTTTTATGGAATTAAAATTACCCATTGGTCGTGATCTAAATATGAATATATATTCTCAAACAAAAAATATATTTTTAAAACCTTCAAGAAGAAATCTGAGTATAGATTTCATTTGGACTAAAAGATTTGAGTCAGCTGATCTAGGGTCATATTTTCAGTTAGAAAAAAATTCATTCAACACTAAAGAGAATTTAAATGTTTCAATGGTGATTGCCATTAAGAGAAAATTTTAAAGTCCAAAATTTTTCTTAAGAGGATAGAGGTCTTCAAAATCTGCATCGCGATCTTCCATTTTTGCTTCAAAAGCTTCTTTCATGTCTACATCAGGGTGATACATACCCGCTTGCCATAATGATATTCTATCAAGACCTTCTTCAATAGTTCTTCCTCGAGTAAAATTGATCATGTCTTTTGAGCCCCAAACTGCTAAAGGTGTTTTTTCGGCTATTTGTTTTGCTATGTCCATTACATAAACCATCATTTCATCATGGTTTTTAAAAACTTTATTTACAAGACCAGCATTTATTGCCTCATCGGCTTGTAATCTTCTTCCAGTGTAAGCTAATTCTTTAATGAGTCCTAAGGGAATTAGATAAGGAAGTCTCGGAAAAGTTCCAACATCAGCAGTCATTCCAATATTGATTTCTTGAATACAGAAAAAAGCATCCTCAGTACAATATCGCATATCACATGCTGCAGCAAAATCAACAGCGCCACCTATACAACCTCCCTGGACTGCCATTAGTACTGGTATTCTAGAATTATCGATACAGTTAAATGTTTCCTGAAGGCGAAGCAAATTTTTATAAAAACTGCCCCTATAACGCCCTTCTTCTTTTTTATTTTTTTTCTCTGAGTTTGTAATATTATTTTGTGAAAATACAGATAGGTCCATTCCTGCTGAAAAATGTTTTCCTGTTGATGAAATTACTATAACCCTTGCTAATGCATCTTGGTCGATTGCAGTGATAATTTCTGGTAATTCATCCCAAAAAGACCTAATCATACTATTCATTTTTTCTGGTCTATTCAGTACTAATTTTGCAATTTTATTTTCGATACTTAAATCAAAACAATCAAATTTTTTATTTAATATTGTGTCAGACATAAATTGACTCCATCTAAATTTTGTTAACATATTAATACATAAGGAATAATTAATACATTATAAATAATTAATACATAATAATATTAATAATCAGGGAGAATATAAATGGCTATTGATTACGAAAAATTGATGTCTTTGGAAACTAAAAATCAGGAATTCTCATATTCTGATAAAGAAACTATGCTGTATGGTCTCGGGGTAGGATTTGGAAAAGATCCACTTAATGATAGTGAACTGAAATTTGTTTATGAAAAAGATCTCAAGACAGTTCCTTCAATGGCCACAGTGATTTCATGGGGTGCAGGTAACATACGTGAAAGTGGAATTAATTATTTACTTGTGCTTCATGGCGAACAAAGACTGAAAATGTATGAGCCATTACCACATGCAGCTGACATTCTTGTGGATTCATCAGTGAAAGGTGTGTTTGATAAAGGTAAAGAAAAAGGGGCATTAATTATTACTGAAACTAAAATAAAATTGAAAGAAAATAGCAAGCATTTATGTACTTTGAGCTCAACCACTTTTGCTAGGGGAGATGGTGGTTTTGGTGGTCCTTCTGAAGGAGCTCCGCTACCTCATGCAATTCCTGATAGAAAATCTGATGAAGAATTTATTGCTGACACTGAACCAAATCAAGCTCTACTATATCGTTTATCTGGTGATAGGAATCCGTTGCACTCAGACCCAGAAATTGCAAAATCAGCAGGTTTCAATGTTCCTATTTTACATGGACTATGTACGTATGGAACAGCATGCAGAACAATTATAACTAATGTTTGTAATTATGACAGTTCATTGATTGAAGAGTTTAATGTAAGGTTTTCTTCACCAGTTTATCCCGGAGAAAAAATAAGTACAGAAATTTGGAAGGATGATAATGTTATTTCATTCAGGTGTTGGGTTAGAGATAGAAATGTAATGGTTCTTAACAACGGCAAATGTGTACTTAAAAAATAAAATAAGACACAAATATAATTTTTTTAATTACTCATTTTTTTTACAATACCTAGTAAAATCATACATATCAATATAACCAGCACAAAACCCTCTAAAGCGCCAATATAGTCAATTTCTTTATTAGTTATTGGAACAAAAGGAGCTTCCTCTATTTCAAATAAAGGTTTTTGTGCAGGCACAATTTCTTCATTTTCCATTTATTTTCTCCAAATCAGATAATAACCTATGAATGTGGAGAAAGAAAATTATTTATTTTTTTTCGTTATTTATACGCTTTTGAAGGTTGTTAATTTCCTTTATTATTAATTGAGGAAATTCCATTGGTAAAAAATGTGAAGAGCCTTTTACTATTTTATGGACGCCATTTTTGTCCTGCTGCATCAGTTTCTTTGGCCCATTACCTCTTGCAGTACTATTAAATTCTGCCTGAAGAAGAGATATTGGACAATTAAGTTTATCTATTAATCCCATAGCATCATGTTTCCATGAAGAAAATGTCGCGGCTTCCCATAAAGGATCGCAAGTTAAACTAACCTCTTTACCATTAATTTCAGTGCCACCCTCTATATAATTTTTTATTGTTGTTTCTGTCCAAGTCTGAAAAATAAGTTTTTTCTTATATGAGTTAAAAATTTCATCTTTATCTTTCCAATTTCTTCTACGCTTCTTAGTGCCTTCTGACATCATCATTGCCTGTTTGATTATGGGGAAATTTATTAAGAAAGGGTATTTCCTAGCTATTTTAAATATAACTTTTATTTTGTTGGTCATCAAAACTGGATCAAGTAATACTAATCCGCTCACTAAATCAGGACGAATTGCAGCGACCTGAATTGCTGAAGCAGCACCCATTGAATGTCCACTTAAAATTATTGGTTTTTGTATCTTCTCAACAAATATTTCAACTGACTTAATCAAATCATCGCAATAAATTTTCCAATCATACATATCTTGGGGATTTGCCTTTAACTCAGTGAAACCATGACCTCTTGCGTCAACAGCTCTCACATTAAAACTATCAGATAAAGGTTCTAATAATTCTTTATAAGTTAAAGCATTAAAACCAGTAGCATGAGCAAATTGAAAACCTGGTTTATTAGGGTTATCAAATATTTCAATAAAAGATGTTTTACCTTCTCCCCAGTCGAGACTTTTTCTTTCAAACATTTTATTTTTCACTTAGTAATTAAATTGTTGTGACCCATTCAGATATTGCTTGCCCAATTTCATGAGGTGAATCTTCTTGGATGAAATGAGTTCCATTAACTGTAACTTCCTTTTGGTTTTTCCATAATCTACAAAACTCTCTCTGTTTTCCAACTAGAATTGATCCAGGTTCAGCATTTATGAATAATTTAGGAATTTCATTATCTGACATCCATTCAGAATATTTTTCAACAATTGCACAAACTTCTTCAGGTTCCCCGTTTATTGGTATTTGTCTTGGCCAATCAAGCGTTGGTCTTCTTTCTAATTCATTTAGGAAAGGTTTTCTATAGACTGTCATTTCTTTTTCACTTAAGTCTCGAATAATTGCATTTGGTAAAACACCCTCTATAAAGAGATTCTTTTTGAGAATTAATTCTTCTCCAGAATCTGATCTAAATCCTTGAAATATTGGTGTCGCATCATTAGGCCAAGATTCCCAATGTAGATTTTTTACTAAAGCCTCCATATAGCAAATTCCTTTGACACTATTTTGATTTTCAAATGACCAATTAAAACCAAGTGATGACCCCCAATCATGTATTACAAAAATAATGTCATTATCTATATTTAATTCTTTTAAGCAGGCGTCAAAATATTTTTTTTGTACATGATAAGAATATGTATTATTTCCTTGATCCTCTAGTTTTTCACTATCACCCATACCTATAAGATCAATTGCTATACATCTTCCCTGGCCCTCTAAATGTGGAATAATGTTTCTCCAAAGATATGAAGAGGTTGGGTTACCATGTTGAAAAACTATTGGATTACCTTCACCTCTCTCGTGATAAGCCATTCTTTTACCAAGGACTTCTATAAATTTTTTCTCTAACTCTTTTTCAGAAACATCTATCATTATATTATTCCCCTTTAAAGTCAGGTTTTCTTTTTTCGGTAAATGCTTTTATGCCCTCTATTCCGTCTTTTCCTTGAAGTTGTTTAGCAAATATTTGCGACTCTTCTTCCATTTGGGTCTCTAATCCATTAGAAAATGTTTGTCTAAGCATATTTTTAACTCCGGCATATGCTTTTGTAGGGCCATCAGCTAATTTTCTTGCCAATTTTTCGGCTTCATCATTCACATTATCATCAGGCACAACTGAATTAATTAAACCCCAGTCCAAAGCTTCATTTGAAGATAAAACTCTATTTGTTAACATTAGCTCCATAGTTCTTTTTTTTCCAATTGATCTTGGTAAATGAAATGTTGAACTTGCATCTGGTGTAAGACCTGCCGCTGTGTAGGCCATTGTAAAGTTAACGCTTTCTCCAGCTATTGCCAAATCACAAGCTGAAACAAGCGATAGCCCAGCCCCAGCTGCTGTACCACTAATAGCGCCTATCAAAGGTGTATCAAGATGATCTAATTTTCCTAATTCTTTTATTTCAATTACATGACCAAGTTTTGAAAAAATTCTT
>ENA-OSEY01000091-OSEY01000091.1-marine-metagenome-genome-assembly--contig:-NODE-91-length-60657-cov-5.039369_pt1 | contig 60657 bp, 53 predicted proteins | sample MGYA00248465_ERZ534230 | MGnify/ENA primary metagenome ERZ534230 (study PRJEB26409, sample SAMN06344110) | marine metagenome | isolation source: Sea water from surface | place: Atlantic Ocean:Southern... | reverse complement strand
CGACCGCGTCTGGAAGACTGAGCGGTTCTCATGGTGGATGACCAACCTGACCCACCGGTTCAATGACGACCTGTTCGAGCAGCGCATGAAAGAGGCCGAGTTGGCCTATGTCACGACCTCTGATGCCGGCCGCCAGATGGTGGCGGAGAACTATGTGGGCCTGCCGCTCTGAATTCCGTTCTGGCTGCAGCTATGGCTGCGGGTCTTCATCATCCTGACCGGACAGGGTCTCGATGGCGGCGCGCTGGCGCGTGGCGTCGCGCTCCGGCCTGTGCTTGCGGGTGAACTGGCGCCCGCTCTGCAGCGCATCCTCGCCAAGCCGGGCATGCAGATCGTCAATCGCCGCCTCCAGATCGTCTCGCCGGCTCTCGCCCTCGCCGACAAGGGAGAGAAGATCGCCGCCGCCTGGCGGGCCAAGCTGTTCCGCCCCGATGCCGAGAAGCCGGTATGATTTCCTGCCGCCGATCTCGCGACCCAGAAGCTCGCGCCCGACGGTGAACAGGAGATGCGCCTTGTCGGTGCGCTCGGACAGGGTCTGGCTTCGTGTGAGGATGCGGTGGTCGGGACGTTTCAGCTTCAGGGTCACGCGCCCGCCGGCAAGATTCTGCGCCTTCAGCCGCGTCGAGACCTTGCGGCACAGCATCTCGAGCTCCGCCTCCAGTTCCGCTGCGGTCGACAGGTCCTTCACAAAGGTTGTCTCGCTGGAAATGCTCTTTGCCTCGCGGTCGGGGGATACCGGCCGCGGATCGATCCCGGCTGCCAGATCGCGGATCGTCGGCGCGCTCTTGCCGAGAAGGCCTGCCAGCTGCCCGTCCGGCGCCGCGACCAGATCGCCGCATGTCTCGATGCCGGATGCGTTCAGCCGTGCCACCGCCGCCTTGCCGAGGCCGAACAGCACCGACACTGGTTGCGGTGCCAGCCAGGCCGCGGCGCTGTCCATATCGACGGCGAAGAAACCGTCGGGCTTGTCGCGGTCGGACGCCATTTTCGCCAGCGACTTGGTGCCGCTCAGCCCGATCGAGACGGTGATGCCGATCTCTTCGCGTATCCCGCGCTGCAGGCGGACAAGCGCCTCGGCCGGCGGGCAGCCATGCAGGGATTCGGTGCCGGCAAGATCAAGAAAGGCTTCATCGATCGACAGCGGCTGGACCAGCGGTGTGAGCGCCAGCATGCGCGACCTGATTTCGCGGCTGATCGCGGTGTAATGGCTCATGCGCGGACGGATCACCACCGCATCCGGGCACCGCTTCAGCGCTTGCCAGGTCGGCATCGCCGACCGGATGCCATAGCGGCGCGCGATGTAGCATGCCGCCGCGACCACGCCGCGCTCGCGCCCGCCGACGATCACCGGCCGGTCGCGGATCGACGGGTCGTCGCGTTTTTCGACCGAGGCGTAGAACGCGTCGCAATCCATATGCGCGATGGTCAGGCCGAACAGCTCGCGGCTGCTGCGCACGTCATCCGACCCGCAATAGGGGCATGTCGCCGGCGGCGCCTCGCCGCCGTCATAGCCGCGGCGAAGGCAGCTTCGGCACAGCATCTGATAGGCAGAGCCTGTCATCCCCGTCTCGCCACTCCCTTTCCGTCAGGTGTTGGCCGACGCCATGATGGCAGCGGCCTCGGCCACGCGCGCCTCATTGTTCGGGGCGATGCTGCCGTCGGCCATGAATTGCGAATTCTCGAACCCGACCCGCAGCTTGCCGCCAAGGGACACGGCGTGGCGGATGCAGGCGGCTTCCTCTTCGCGGAAGGCGCAGATCGCCCAGTCGCCGTCAATGCCGGCGGCCCGCATTTCGGCAAGGAAGCTGTCGATCTGTTCGGGGTGCGAGATCGCGCCGGTATAATGGCCGACGACGAACAGGCACCAGACCCCCGATTTCGGCAACCCTGCCTCGTCCAGAAGCGCGCCGAGAAGCCGCAGATGTTCCGGCTGGTAGCAGATATGCTGGGTACGGATGCCGGTATCCGCGAGCCAGTGATAGAAGGCGGCGTCCTCGGCCGATGGCTGTCCCGAGGGGATCATCTCGGGCACCCCGATCGAGACACCGGGCGGAACCACCTCGCGGGCGAGCCTGCGCATATCGTCTGGCCCGTAACGTCCCACCGTCTCGGTGGTCATCTGCAGATGCAGACCGGGCACCGCAACCGCCAGTTCGGCAAGCGCCTCTCGATTAAGGCCGGTATCAAGGATATGGGCCTTGGCCTCGTCCCGAACATGGAAATGCATGGCCCCGGCGCCGGCCGCGGCGCATCTGCGGGCCGTCTCCACAATTTGCGGGATGGTCACCGGAACCGCCGGATGGTCGTCATCCGTCAGGCGGGCCCCGTTGGGTGCCACCATCAGTGGCGGAAGGCTGGTCGGTTCGGTCATGGCGATTCCTGCTGTTTGACGTGACCTCGCCGTCTCGAAATAAACGGCGGATCCATTCACAGATTAGTCGATTCGGACTGGCAGAAAACCCCGCAGTTGCGACTCGGTGCCGTGCGAGGGAGTGATGTTGCCAAATATGGTGATTGTGCCGCGCCATAAATGCAGCGGACCGGGGGCACCCATACAGGGTCATGTTTTTCTGTCGGGAAAACAGCCTGTTGTCATCGGGTGGCGCAGCGTAACAAAACTGTAATCTGAATGAAAAGATCCTGTAATCAGCGAAGAGCACACATACGACACTTAGAAAACGCTACGTAGGAGTGGTTCAATGCGTTTTGCTTTTGCTATTGTCGGTGCGGTTGCCCTTGCAGGCGTCACCACCGGCGCCAATGCCCGTGACTATATCAGCATCGCCGGATCGTCGACCGTTCTGCCGTTTGCCACGATCGTGGCCGAACAGCTCGGCAACAACCCCAGTTTCAAGACCCCGGTCGTCGAATCCGGTGGCTCCTCCGTCGGCAAGAAGGGCGTTTGCGAGGGTATTGGCACCGAGTTCATTGACATTGGAAATGCCTCCTCGCGCATGAAGACCGGTGAGCTCGAATATTGCGACTCCAATGGCGTCGATCTGACCGAAATCAAGGTCGGTTACGACGGCATCGTGGTTGCCAATTCAAAGGAAGGTGTGCCGCTGGTCATTTCCAAAGCCGATCTCGGCATGGCGCTGACCGCCGTGGTGCCCGCCTGTGCCAACGGGTCGACCGGTGTCGACTGTACCAAAATGGTGCCGAACCCCTTCAAGAAGTGGAGCGACATCAACGCCGCCTATCCGGATGTTGAAATCCGCGTGTACGGTCCGCCGACAACATCCGGCACCCGCGCTTCCTATGCAGAGATGGTCAATGAAAAGGGCTACTGCAAGAAAGACGATATGGCCAAGGCGGCGCTGAAGGCAGCCGGTGCCAAGGCAAAGGTCTGCCGGGCGATGCGCACAGACGGTGCCTATGTCGAGGCCGGCGAGCAGGACAACCTGATTGTGCAGAAGCTTCAGGAAGATCCGTCTGCTTACGGTATTTTCGGCTTTTCCTACCTCGACCAGAACAGCGACACCCTGCAGGGCGCTGTCATCGACGGCACGAACCCGACCTTTGACGAGATCGCGGAAGGTTCCTATTCAGTCTCCCGCGCGCTTTATTTCTACGTCAAGCACGCCCATGTCGGCGTCGTGCCGGGGATCAGCGAATATATGAACGAATGGGTCAAGCATTGGGGTGAGGATGGCGCGCTGTCCGACGCCGGCATGATCCCGATGCCCGAGGAAGAACGTGCCGCATTCAAGGCCGCCATGAAGGACCTGCCGAAATTGACAGCAGATATGCTGAACTAGGTCTGTTAATTCTCCAGAGAGCCAGCTAGAGATAGCTGGCTCTTTTTCCTGTTTTGCCTGGAGGCGCAGTTGAACAGCTTCTCGCTACTCATCGCTGTTATGCTGATCAGTTCGGGCTATTTCTTTCTGGGTACCCGTTCCTCCAAGGCTGTCCGCACCGCGGGTGCGCGCCTCCACTCGCTGCCACATTACTATGGTCTGTTTGCCGGCCTTGTCGCCGCGCTTCCGGCGTTGGCGCTTCTGGTCATCCTGGCTATCGGCGACGACATCATCTTCAACAGGCTGGCGCTAGATTTTGTCCCGGACGATGTGAAGGCCGGCGAGAATTACAAGGAAGTCATCGTCCTCGCGCAGATCTACAATGTGGTGAACGGTATCAATTTTGGCGAGCAGCCTGAATGGGTGAACGCCGCCGCCGCGGCATGGCATGGATGGGAAGCCACCTCGACCACGCTGAAAACTGTCACCGTGCTGGCGCTGTCGCTGATTGGCGGCATGCTCGCTTACCGGATGGTCAATCCTGACTTCCGCTCGCGCAATGCCGTCGAGCGGATCGTGATGACGATTCTCGCCGCCAGCTCGGCGATCGCCATCCTGACGACCATCGGTATCGTCTTTTCCGTGATTTTCGAATCGATGCGGTTCTTTGCGCTAGTGCCGGTGTCCGAATTCCTGTTCGGCACGACCTGGAACCCGCAGTTCGAGGGGGCAGAGCGCGCCGGATCCGGCCAGATGGGGCTTGCCACCTATGGCTCAGTGCCGCTGTTCGCCGGAACTTTCCTGATCTCTGTTGTCGCACTTTCGGTCTCGGTGCCGGTCGGGCTGTTCAGTGCGATCTACCTTTCGGAATACGCCACGCCGCGGGTCAGGTCGTTGGTCAAGCCGCTAATGGAACTGCTCGCCGGTGTTCCGACTGTGGTCTATGGCTTCTTCGCGGCGTTGACAGTGGCGCCCTTCATCCGCGCCAGCGGCATGAGCCTTGGTCTGGATGTCGCGTCCGAATCCGCGCTTGCCGCCGGTCTGGTGATGGGGATCATGATCATCCCCTTTGTCTCGTCGCTTTCCGACGATGTGATCAACGCCGTGCCGCAGGCCTTGCGCGACGCCGCCTATGGCCTTGGCAGCACGCAGAGTGAGACGGTCCGCCAGGTGGTCCTTCCGGCTGCGCTTCCGGGCATTGTCGCGGCGGTGCTTCTTGCCGTGTCCCGGGCCGTTGGCGAGACGATGATCGTGGTGATGGCGGCCGGACTTGCTGCCAACCTCTCGCTGAACCCGCTGGACGCGGTGACGACGGTAACGTCGCAGATCGTTACCATCCTTGTCGGAGACCAGGAATTCGAATCCGCCAAGACGCTGTCCGCCTTCGCCCTCGCATTGACGCTGATTATCATCACGCTGGGGCTGAATTTCATCGCGCTGCAGATCGTCAAAAAATACAGAGAGCAATATGAGTAACGCCGAAAAGCAGATGATGCCGCCGGCGGTTGCCGCCGAACGGGTCGCCGCCGGCCTTGCTGCCCGTCACGGTCGTGAAAGACGTTTCCGGATTTATGGCCGCATCGCTATCGGCATTGCGCTGGCATTTCTGGTGACGCTGTTTGTCTCGATTTTTTCCAAGGGCATTCCGGGTTTCTTCCAGCATTATGTGACCATCGAGGTGACGCTGGACCGCGCCAAGCTCGACCCGGCAGGTGACCTGTCGGTGCAGTCCCTGTATGACGGTGACGCGCGCGGGGTGATCCGCAAGGCCCTTTTTGAGGCCGCAGAGGCGTCCGGGCGGTCGGGCCGCAAGGCGGCCGGCAAGATCATCTCGCAGGGGGCGGAGCAACGGCTCCGCAGCGCCATTCTCGATGATCCCGACATTCTTGATACGACCCAGTCGATGACATTTGCCGTCGATGATGACGTCGACAGCTTCCTTCGCGGCTACATAAAGCGCGAAACGCCGGAAAAGGATCGCCGCATCAATGACAAGATGATCGGCTACATAGATACGCTGAACGAGAAGGGGCTGATCAGCTTCCGGTTCAGCGACTATCTAATTTTTGGCAGTGCGTCGCGCAATGCCGAGATGGCGGGTATCTACGGTGCACTCGTCGGCTCGATCCTGACGCTGGCCGTCTGCCTTGTGTTGGCCTTTCCGCTCGGCGTAGCGACAGCTGTCTATCTCGAGGAATTCGCACCGAAGAACCGGCTCACCGAACTGATCGAGATCAACATCAACAATCTGGCTGCGGTGCCATCCGTAGTCTTCGGCATTCTTGGCCTTGCGATCTTTATCGGCATTTTTGGCATGCCGCGCTCGATTCCGCTGATTGGCGGGGTGGTGCTGGCGTTGATGACCCTGCCCACCATCATTATCTCGTCGCGGGCCGCGATCCGAGCCGTGCCGCCAAGCATTCGTGATGCCGCGCTGGGTGTCGGGGCATCACGGATGCAGACGATGCTGCATCATGTCGTGCCGCTGGCGATGCCGGGTATGCTGACCGGCACCATCATCGGCATGGCTCAGGCGCTTGGCGAGACCGCACCGCTGCTGATGATCGGCATGGTGGCTTTCATCGTCGACGTGCCGGGAAGCGTTACCGATCCAGGAACGGTGCTGCCGGTGCAGATCTTCATGTGGGCCGACTTTGCCGAACGCATGTTTATCCTGAAGACGAGTGCCGCTATCATGGTGCTGCTCGCTTTTCTGATCCTGATGAACGCGGCGGCGATCATTATTCGCAAGAAACTCGAACGCCGTTGGTAAGCATGCCATCTGCGAATTATTGAAATGGAAATGCCGGTCATGAACCAGCAAGGCAAGACTGAAACTCTAGTATCCGCCGCGATCCCCGACGAAACTGTCGGCAATGTCTTTGTCGACAATCCGCGCATTAAGGCGCGTGACGTGAATGTCTTCTACGGCGACAAGCAGGCAATCGACCGGGTCACGCTCGATATTGCCGAAAAGCAGGTCATTTCCTTCATCGGCCCTTCCGGCTGCGGCAAGTCGACATTTCTGCGTTGCCTGAACCGGATGAATGACACCATCGACATCTGCCGCATCGAGGGCGAGATCGCGCTGGACGGCAAGAATATCTATGCGCCAGACGTCGATGTTGTGCCGCTTCGCGCGCGGGTCGGCATGGTGTTCCAGAAACCGAATCCGTTCCCAAAGTCGATATATGACAATGTCGCCTACGGGCCGCGGATTCACGGCCTCGCTGCCGGCGGCGCCGAGCTTGACGAGATTGTGGAGATGTCGCTGGAGCGCGCCGGTCTCTGGAACGAGGTGAAGGACCGGCTGCAGCAGCCCGGAACCGGCCTGTCGGGTGGCCAGCAGCAGCGCTTGTGCATCGCCCGGACCATTGCCGTGAGCCCGGAGGTGATCCTGATGGACGAGCCATGCTCGGCACTGGATCCGATCGCGACGGCAAGAATCGAGGAGCTGATCGACGAGCTGAGCAGCCAGTTCACCATCGTGATCGTGACCCACTCCATGCAGCAGGCAGCACGGGTGTCACAGCGTACAGCCTATTTTCACCTCGGCAAGCTGGTCGAGATCGGCGAAACAGAGCAGATGTTCACCACGCCGCAACATGAGATGACACAGAACTACATAACCGGTCGTTTCGGGTAACCCGCGCACGGCCTAGTCATTAACAGGACCTTAGCTAAGGGAAAGCAAGATTGTGAACCAGACAGCACATACAAGCAGAGCTTTCGAAAGAGACCTTGTTGAGCTGAACGAGGCGCTTGTGCGCCTCGGCATGCTTGCCAGCAAGCAGTTGAATGGCAGCCTGCGCGCGATGTCGGATTTCCAGGAAAAGCGGGTCAAGATGCTGATCGATCGCGACAGGGAACTCGACGAGCTGGAGGCCGATATCAACGAGCGAGTGCTGATGATCATCACGGTTCGCTCACCGCGTGCCGACGATCTACGCCGCGTCCTTGCGGCCACCAAGGCGGCCCAGAGCCTTGAGCGGATCGGCGACTATGCCCGCAATGTCGGCAAACGCACCAGGGCTATTATGGAGAGCGAGCCGGGGCAGCTGCCGTGGGACCAGCTGATCGAGATCGGCACCATGGTCGCGTCGATGATCGATGATGTGATGGCTGCCTATCAGGAGGGTGATCTCGAGACGGCCCAAGCCATCCGCAATTCCGACCTGCATGTCGACAAGTTGCACACCAACATCTTCCGCCATGTGATCGAGCAGATGGACGAGGGCAAAATCTCGGCCCTGAACGGTGCGCATCTTCTCTTCATTGCCAAGAATATCGAGCGGATGGGCGACTTCACCACCAGCCTCGCCGAACAGATCATGTTTGTCGAAACCGGGGTGATGATCGACGACAAGCGGCCGAAGGCCGACAAGACAAGCGGCCTGTCCGACGAGGGCTGATCGCCGGCGCTTGCCAGCCTGCCCATCGCGGCGCTAGCCTTAATGCCTATTCCGGCTTGGAGCGCGCTATGACCGAGGCATCCACCCCCGACAATGACACTCTGGTGCTCGCCGACATTGGTGATGGCGGCATCCTGCGCCTGACCCTGAACGCCCCGAAATCGCGCAACGCGCTGTCCGAGGCGATGATGTCGGCGCTGTCGGCCGCGCTGGCGGATGCGGCGGCGGACCCGGCGGTGCGGGTGATTGTCATTGCGGCGAACGGGCCTGTCTTTTGCGCTGGCCACCATCTCAAGGAAATGACGGCTGCCCGCGAGGACCCGGTGAATGTTGGTGACAGGGGGCGCGCATATTTCACCCGCGTGATGGCGCAATGCTCGGCGCTGATGTCCGCGATCCCGGCGCATCCGAAACCGGTGATTGCCGAGGTGGCCGGCACGGCAACCGCTGCCGGCTGCCAGTTGGTGGCAAGCTGCGATCTGGCCTATGCCGCCGAGGGGGCGAATTTCGCCACGCCGGGCGTGCATATCGGCCTGTTCTGTTCCACCCCGATGGTCGCCCTGTCGCGCAATGTCGCGGCCAAGCACGCAATGGAAATGCTGCTGACGGGCGATCCCTGTCCGGCGCCCCGCGCCGCTGAAATCGGGCTGATCAATGAAGCCGTCCCGGAAGATGAGCTGACAGGCCGGGTGATGGCGGTAGCGGCGAAGATCGCGGCGAAATCGACCGCGACCGTGGCCTATGGCAAGCCGGCCTTCTACCAGCAGGCTGAAATGACCCTTGCCGACGCCTATCAGCATGCTGCCGCCGTGATGGTGGAAAACATGTTGGCGCGTGACGCCGAGGAGGGCATCGCCGCCTTCATCGAGAAGCGGGCCCCTGTCTGGTCGGACAGCTAGGCTTTCAGATCAGCTGGTGCCAAGTTTTACCGGCTGGCCGTGCGGTGTCGTCAGATAGGCGTCGGTCCAGGCCTGTATCACCTGCTCGATATCGGCCGCATCGGCGACACCGCCGGTGGCCAGCATCTCCTGAAGCGCCACCAGCCAGGCAAGGTAATAATCATCGCTGCCGTCAAGGCATCCCGCATGCGCGTCACCGGCAAGCGCGCGGCCGAGCGCATCGGCCCAGTCAGGCCAGGTAAACAGCCCGCGATCATGGAGATGGACAGTGATGGCAAAGGCGGCGGCGTGCCAAGGCTCGTCGAACGGGCGGCCCGGCACCGGCCTGTCGGCTTGTGCTGCCGCCCTTCCCGTCATGCCGGCACCAGATAGCTTTCCCACAAATCGAGCCGCATCTCGTCATCCGGTGATTCCGCATGCTGCCACAGGTCGCCTGCGGCAAAGGCCACCGTGTAGAGATGCTGCGGGGCCTCGCCATGGAAATGCGCGTTGCTGTCGGGAAAGACATGCGCCCCGTGATGCAGCACGACCGTGCCGGTGCGCCCGGCCACATAGGCGGGAAGGCGGGTATGGCCGCCATCCACAGTCTCGTTTTCGGCAATGGGCCGCACCCGCACCCGCGCCCCGATGGCGAATGAAGCTGCCGCATCGCTGTCGCGCGCCGACGGCCCGCCGCTCTTCATCACCGGCACCGCCCGGTCGCCAGCAAGGCAGCGCGCCGTCAATTCATCCGGCGCATCGGCCAGGCTGCGTCCGGCGGCGATTTCCGCGGGGCTGGCGATGCCGTGCTCGACCAGCATCTTGGCAAGGCCGGCTATCCATTTCTCGTAATAGCTGTATTGCGCATAATCCGCAGGCGGCAGCCGCTCGCGGCCATGGCGGGAGGCATCGATGTTCCATTTGCCAAGCGCCCCTGCCGCCACCGTCAGGGCCAGCGCGCGGGCATGCCAGTCTGTGGAGAAGACCTTGCTTTCATCCGCCTCGCGCGGCACCGGCCCGTCGCCGAACCGTCCGCCCATATCGTGGATGCGGGTCATGTCGCCGCTCCTGCGACGGCTGGCAATCCGGTGCCGATCATGGAATCACGCGTGACCAACCCGGCGAGCGCCGCCTCATCCATGCCACCGGTCCCTTCGGGGCGCATCGGCAGCACGAGATAGCGGATTTCCGCTGTTGAATCCCAGACCCTTACCTTTGCCCCCGCGCCAAGCGTGAGGCCGAATTCGGCGAGCACGGCGCGTGGCTCGCGAACGGCGCGGGCGCGGTATGGATCGGATTTGTACCACCCTGGCGGAATGCCGAGCAGCGGCCACGGATAGCAGCTGCACAACGTGCAGACGACCAGATTGTGGGTCTCCGGCGTGTTCTCGACGACGACCACATGTTCGCCCTGCCTGCCGCCATGGCCGAGGGCGCTGATCGCCTGATCGGCATCGGAGAGCAGCGCGGCGCGGAACGCATCATCCGTCCAGGCCTTGGCCACGATGCCGGCACCAATCTGCGGGCCGATCTCGTGCGAATAGAGATCGATGATGGCATCCAGCGCCGCCGGATCGACCAGCCCCTTTTCGGTCAGGATCGTCTCCAGCGCCTTGACCCGCAGGGCGGGTTCGGAGGGCAGCAGGCTGTGCGGATTGTCGTCGTGATGATCATGTGGCATGGCGGTATCTTGAACCGCATTTCCAGATCATGTCCAGAGCGCTGTGCCTGGCTGGCACGTTGGGCGATTGCTGCTCATCAAATGCTCGTTGCCTTTGCGCGCGCGCCGGCCAAGACTATGGTCACAAGGTTTGTTGCAGAGGAAACACCGCCATGCCGCTTCCCTCGTCCTTTGAAGGCAGGCTCAGGCTTCCCGTGATTGCCGCGCCGATGTTCCTGGCCTCGGGGCCGGAGATGGTGCTGGCCTGTTGCCGTGCCGGCATCGTCGGCAGCTTTCCAGCAAAAAACCGGCGGACCCGCGAGGGGCTGGATGAATGGCTGACCGTCATTGGCGAAGGTCTGGCCGCCATCGAGGCCGGAACCGGCCGGCCGGTGCCGCCCTTCGGCGTCAATCTGATCGTGCATCGCAGCAATGATGTTTTGCATGAAGAGCTGGAGGTGATCGCGCGCCACCGTGTCCCGCTCGTCATCACCTCGCTTGGTGCCGTTCCGGAACTGGTTGGCGCGGTGCATGATTATGGCGGCCTTGTATTTCACGATGTGATCAATCTGCGTCACGCCGCCAAGGCCATCGAGGCTGGTGTGGACGGGCTGATCGCGGTGGCGGCCGGTGCCGGCGGCCATACCGGCAAGGCCAGCCCGTTCGCGCTGGTCAACGAGATTCGCGAGGTCTTCGACGGCGCGCTGATGCTGTCCGGGGCGATGTCGACAGGCGGCGATGTCGCCGCCGCTCAGGTGATGGGGGCCGATCTCGCCTATCTCGGCACCAGGTTCATCGGCACCGCCGAATGCCGCTCGCCGGAAGATTACAAGACGATGATTCTCGACAGCCGGGTAAAGGACATAGTCGAGACCGACCGCGTGTCGGGCGTGAACGCCAATTTCCTCGCCGCGAGCCTGGCCGAGGCCGGAATCGCCCCAGACGAGGGCACGGCGCCGCCCGCCGAAATCAACAATGAGCTGTCCGAGGCGCTGACCGCGTCGGCCAACGAGCGCACGGCATGGCGCGACATCTGGTCGGCGGGTCATGGTGTCGGCAGCATCACCGACATTCCGCGCATCGCCGATTTGGTCGACAGGCTGGAGGCGGAATATCACGCGGCGCTGGCAGCGCAGCAGGACCGGGTGAGTGCGCTTGTTCCCACACCGGAAAGAGGACCGGCCACAGGAGGAGACAGCCAATGACCCGACCGCAGCCTTCAGCGCGCGCCGACTATCCGTTTTTCACCCGGCTGCATACCCGCTGGGACGACAACGACATCTACGGGCATCTGAACAACACGGTCCATTACAAGCTGATGGACACGGCGGTGAATGGCTGGCTGCTGGATCATGTCGGTCTCGATCCGCATCACGGGGCGACCATCTATCTCGTCGTCGAGACGGGATGCAGCTATTTCGCCGAGCTCGGCTATCCGGCGCCGGTCGATGTGGGGTTGCGGGTGACACGGCTCGGCAGCTCGTCGGTGACCTATGACATCGGCCTGTTCGCGCCCGGCAGCGACAGCGCGGCGGCACGCGGCAACTTCGTTCATGTTCATGTCGACCGGCATATGCACAGGCCAGAGCCGATCGCGGATGTGGCGCGTGCTGCATACAAAGCGCTGGTCAAGGCCAGCTAACGAGTCAGCCGCCGAGGGATTTCTGAAGCTGTTTCAGTGCCGATGACAGCGGCGCGGCCTTGGTCTCGTGAAAGGCCTCATGGTTGGCCTCGACGACATTCAGGTCATAGAGATAATTGACCATCAGGCTCCCGGACTGCGCCATGCCCTTATCCGACCTGTCGGCGCCAAAATTCAGCTGTTCGAGAATGGCGCCATTGCCCAGATGGAAACGCGCGACCGGGTCGTTCGGCCAGCCATCCGTCCGGTCTGAGCTGGTGAAATAGCGCAGCGCGGCGGCAAGGAATGGCTTTTCCAGCGTGGCGGCCTCGCCATTCCAGAACCCGGCGTCGGCACTGGCAATCCTTTGAGCGAGGTCCGGTTCGGCATCAGCAAGCCATTTCATAAGCCCCGGCACCGGCGAAAGTGTGACGAAACGTTTCAGCTCTGGGAATTCCTGCTTCAGCTCCTGGGCAACACGTTTGATCAGGAAATTGCCGAAGGAGATGCCGGCAAGCCCGGCCTGGCAGTTCGAGATCGAATAGAAGACGGCAGTGCCCGCCTCATGCGCCGGCATCGCCTCCCGGTCAATCTGAAGCACCGGTTCGATGGCGCGGGGAATGTCGGCTGTAAGCGCGACCTCAACGAATATCAGCGGCTCTTCCGGCATTGAGGGATGGAAGAAGGCGAAGCAGCGCCTGTCCTCCGGCGCGAGCCGCGCGCGAAGATCGTCCCATGAAGAGATGGCGTGCACCGCTTCATAGGTAATGATCTTTTCAAGGATGTTTGCTGGGGTCGACCAGTCGATCGGCTGCAGGATCAGGAAGCCGGGGTTGAACCACATGCGGAGAAGTGAATTGAGCCCGCTGTCCAGGCGCGCAGCCGTCGGGTTACCGCGTCCCATGGCAAGGATGCGCCGGCGCAGCCTGACCAGCCGCACAGTGCCGCCGTCTGTCGCATTCAGCCGTCGGAACAGTTCCACCCAACGCGGCTCGGCAAGGCTTGCGATACCGGCAAGTCCGTGTGCATCGGGATCTTCGCTATAGGCATTCGCCGCTCTGGTCAGCGCCGCCGTGTCGAGATCATAGGTGGCAGCCAGATGATCGACAAGCGCCTCGAGCTGCGCCTCGTCCATGCCCTCGATTTGGTCGAGAAGCCGCGCGGCATAGACAAGTGAGGACACCTCGCCCGTTGCCGACAGCACGGCGTCGACCAGATCCTCCGGCGTGTCGTCGATGCCCTTGTCCTGAAGCCAGGACAACACGCCAATGCGGGTTGGCGCGCTGACAAGCGCGGTCAGCATGGATTGCAGGATGCGCATCCGTTTTCTTCCTTTCGGTCGCATGGCTTTTGCGGGTGTGCCATATCGCTACATTATGCCATAGCTCACCACGCTGGCCGCAGATAATTTTCACGCCCTTACCGGTAGCTCTGGTCAAACGCGCCGCAGCCGCTAATCTTGCAAGGCAATTCGCGAGGCAGGGGAGGCCGGCATGAAGATCGGATTCATCGGGCTTGGAAATATGGGCATGCCCATGGCTGCCAATCTGGCTGCTGCCGGACATGAAGTAACGGGCTATGACGTCAGCGATGTGCGCCCGGAATCCCTGAACATGGCATCGAGTGCGGCGGCCGCTGCAACCGGTCGTGATGCCGTGATCACCATGCTCCCCGATGGCGGCACACTCCGGCAAGTCGCAGCTGACGTCATCCCTGTCATGGCGGCCGGCAGTGCTTTGATCGACTGTTCCACGGTGGATGTCGACAGCGCGCGCGATGTGGCTGCCATGGCAGGTGAGGCCGGCCTTCTTGCCGTGGACGCGCCGGTGTCGGGCGGCGTCGGCGGGGCGCGAAGCGGCAGCCTGACCTTCATGGCCGGTGGTCCGGATGCCGGGTTTGCGCTTGCTGCGCCCCTGTTCGAGATCATGGGGGCGAAAGCTGTCCATTGCGGAGGCAGCGGTGCCGGACAGGCGGCGAAGATCTGCAACAACATGATCCTTGGCGCGACGATGATCGTCACTTGCGAGGCCTTCGCCCTTGCCGACGGCCTTGGCCTCGACAGGCAGAAGATGTTTGATGTCGTCAGCACTTCTTCCGGCTACAGCTGGTCGATGAACAGCTATTGCCCGGCGCCCGGGGTCGGTCCCGACAGCCCGGCCGACAACGGCTATATGCCGGGCTTTTCCGCCGACCTGATGCTGAAGGATTTGCGGCTGGCGTTGCAGGCGGCGCAGAGTGCCGGTGCCGACACACCCCTCGGCGCGGCCGCACAGGCACTCTATGAGACGTTCGTCGAAGAGGAAGACGGGTCCGGTCGGGATTTTTCCGCGATGCTGCAAAGGTTTGAAAAACGCCGCCGCGCACCCTAGGATGCGCCGCGCGCTTCAGGGCCGGATGCCGCAAGGGCAAGGGAGAGACCGAATGACCGACAGGACCGCAGAGATTGTGATCGCAGGTGCAGCCCGAACCCCGATGGGGGCGTTCCAGGGCGAGCTTGCGCCGCTTGCCGCGCCGGAGCTCGGCGGTGCCGCCATCGCCGGTGCGATCGGGAATGCGGGCGTCGATGCCGCCGCGGTCGACGAGGTGATCATGGGCTGCGTGCTGCCGGCCGGCGTCGGCCAGGCACCGGCGCGCCAGGCCGGGTTTGCCGCCGGTCTCGGTGAAGATGTTCCGGCCTCGACCCTCAACAAGGTCTGCGGGTCTGGAATGAAGACGGTGATGATGGCGCATGACCTGGTGCGCGCCGGCAGCGCCGGGATGGTTGTCGCCGGCGGTATGGAAAGCATGACCAATGCGCCCTACCTGTCGCCGGCCTTGCGTGACGGTGCCCGCCTCGGCCACCAGACGATGCAGGATCATATGTTCCTCGACGGGCTCGAGGATGCCTATGACCGCGGCAGGCTGATGGGGAGCTTTGCCGAGGATTGCGCCTCGCGCTACCAGTTCTCGCGCGCGGCGCAGGATGAATTCGCGCTGCGCTCGCTTGAGCGCGCCAAGGCCGCTCAGGCCGACAGGGCATTCAACGGGGAAATCACACCGGTTACGGTGACCACGCGCAAGGGCGAGACCCTGATCGAGGCCGACGAGCAGCCCGGCAAGGCCCGGCCTGAGAAGATCCCGCATCTGAAACCCGCCTTTGCCAGGGACGGCACGGTGACGGCGGCAAATGCCTCGTCGATTTCTGATGGTGCGGCGGCGCTGGTGGTGACGAGCCGCGCCACTGCCGAGGAGAAAGGCCTGAGCCCGCGTGCGAGGATTCTCGGCCATGCCAGCCACTCGCATGCGCCGCAATGGTTCACCACCGCGCCGGTGCCGGCCGCGACCAAGCTAATGGACAAGCTCGGCTGGTCTGTTGCTGACGTCGATCTTTGGGAGGTGAACGAGGCCTTTGCCGTCGTTCCCATGGCCTTTATGCACGAGATCGGGATCCCGGCGGACAAGGTGAATGTGAATGGCGGGGCCTGCGCGCTTGGCCATCCTATCGGCGCCTCGGGAAGCCGGATTATCGTCACCCTGCTGAACGCGCTCGAGACGCGCGGCCTGAAGCGGGGCATCGCCGCCATCTGTATCGGCGGCGGCGAGGGCACAGCCATCGCGATCGAGCGCGCCTGACTATGGCGATGCAGGCCGGCAGCACTGTTCTGGCAGATGCCGGCAAGGCCGGCCTCGAGGCGGCCATCGCGGTGATCGATATCGGCTCCAATTCCATCCGTCTCGTGATCTACGCCAGCGGCGGCAGATATCCGTTCCCCCTATTCAATGAACGGTCCAACTGCCGGTTAGGAGAGGGGCTTGGCGAAGACGGGATGCTGCAAGCGGATCGCATCCAGGTGGCGCTCGCCGCGATGGCACGTTTTGCAGGCATCATGAAGGCGATGGGGGTGACCACCATCCATGCCGTTGCCACGGCGGCGGTGCGGCGCGCTCGCAACGCAGTTGAATTCACCGGCCCGGCCGAAGCCATTATCGGCCAGCCGATCGAGGTTCTGAGCCAGGATGAGGAGGCGCATTTCGTATCGCAGGGCCTGACCCTGAACATTCCCGAGGCCACAGGCTTTGTTGCCGACCTTGGCGGCGGAAGCCTCGAGGTAGTCAAGCTCCAACGCGGCGTCGCGCAGCATTCGACCAGTTTCAATTTCGGCCATCTGTCGACGGTGACGGCGGATGATCTCCGGAACGCCTTCCACAGCACGCCGTGGCTTGCCGGCGACAGCAGCACAAGGATTTTCGGCGTAGGCGGATCGTTCCGCGCCCTCGGCCTAGCCTATATCGAACAGACAGGATACCCGCTTCCCGTTCTGCACGGGCTCCGTATCCCGGGCGACGAAGCAGCCAATCTGCTGTCGGCCTTCTGCCGTGAATCTCCAGACCTGTCCGGTGTGCCGCTTGGCCGCCAGAAGACAATGCCGGTAGCGGCCCTGATCATGCTCGGCCTGTTCCGCAGATGTGGCGGTGGCCGCATCACGGTGAGCGGCACTAGTATCCGCGACGGGCTGATTGCCGACCGCGAGCTCGCCGCCGGCGACAGGGCGGATTTCCTGCAAGTGGTCTGCCAGGAAATTTCGCGCGCGTCGCACCGGTTCCCCGGCGTTCCGGAGGCGCTCGTTGATCTGCTGCGCCCGTTGTTCCGGCCCCGCAGAGACGCGGATGATGCATCGGTTTCTGTCGCCCGTGCTCGTTTCGAGCGCCTTCTCGAAGTGGCCTGTTACCTGTCCGACATGTGCTGGACCGAGCATGAGGATGTGCGCGGCGACCTCGGCGCGCGGCGTGTTCTCGGCCTCCCGGTCAACTGCGTGACCCACAAGGAACGCATCTGGCTGGCAACAGCCGTCTATCACCGCTATGTCGGCCGCAAGACCAACAAGTCGCGACCGCCGGAACTCGGCTTCATTCTTAGCCGCCGCCGCCGTGCCGAGGCCACAACCATCGGTCTCGGGCTGCGTTTTGCCCTGACCTTCTCCGGCGGGACAGCACAGGACCTGCGCAAGATGCGAATGAGCCATGACGGCGAGGTGCTGACTTTGCATGTCGATCCGAGCTGTGCCTCGCTTGTCGACAGCCATGCGCGCCGCCGGTTCCAGCAGCTGGCGCAGAGCGCGAACCTGGTGCCGCAGATCGAGGGCGCCTGATCCCGCACCGTGCCTGCCGCTCTGGAAGCGACGGTGGCGGCTTGCTATATCTGAAAAATGCAAGCCCGGGGAATGCAAGCCGGGCCCCGATCGCCCGGACGAACCGCCAAGAGCCAGAGATGAACACCACAGGGGATACAGCCTCGATCGCCGCGACCGGGATGCTCGGCGCGGTTGGGCAGATGCTCGATGACGGGCTTCTTGTGGCCGATGCGGATGGCGCCCTGATTTCGGCAAATGCGGCGGCGGTCAGGTTTTTGGGAGAAGGGCTGGTCGGCAAGCAGCTGGCAGAGGTGATCGCGCGAGACGATGTCGCCGATCTTGTAGCCGGCCGCACATCCTCCTGCACGCTTGCCTATGCGTTGCAAACCAGCGTGGCGATGGAATTCAATGTGCGCATCCAAAGAATGGGTGACGGTCAGATCGTGGCCATCCTTCTCGACATGACATCGCAGCGCAATCTGGAGAAGGTGCGGCGCGATTTTGTTGCTAATGTCAGCCACGAGCTCCGCTCGCCGCTGACAAGCCTCGCCGGTTTCATCGAGACCATCCTTCTCAACGAAGTGCAGGACTGGCCGACACAACAGCGGTTTTTGAAAATCATGGAGGAGGAGGCCGGCCGCATGTCACGGCTGATCGACGATCTGCTATCCCTGTCGAGGGTCGAGGTCGACGAGCATATCATTCCGGACGAAAGGGTGCCGCTGCTCGAGGTCGTGAAATCCGTTATTGCCAGCCTTGAGCCGCGCGCCGCGCGCCGCCAGATGGGTATCGTTCTGGTTGACGACCAGCCCAGCCGGCCGAACCGTCCGGTCATGTATGGTTTCTCCGACGAGATCAACGAGGTGTTTCACAACCTGATCGAAAACGCTATCAAGTATGGTTTCGAGGGCACCGATATCCACATCCACATTTCGGCCAGGGAAGCAGGTCATGTGCGGGTCTGTGTGACCAACACGGGCGAGGTCATCGGCGAGAACCATCTCGGCAGGCTGACCGAGCGCTTCTACCGGGTGGACAAGGCGCGCTCGCGCCAGATCGGCGGCACCGGCCTCGGCCTTGCCATCGTCAAGCATATCGTCAATCGCCATCGGGGCACGATTGAGATCACAAGCAGTGACGAGGGCGTGACAACATTTGCGGTGTCCTTACCGTTGATTGCCGGGCAGCGTGCGCTGTAACAAAACCGTAACCGTCATGTGGCATCAGCAGAGACGAGCAGGTCGAAAGAAAGGAACAGGTCATTATGTCGATCCGCATCCTTGTCGCTGATGACGAGCCGAACCAGCTCGAGCTGCTGACCTTCAATCTCGTTCAGGCGGATTACGAGGTGATCCGCGCCGAGGATGGCAGGCAGGCGCTGGACATGATCGAGGAACACCGGCCCGATCTTGTGATCATAGACTGGATGATGCCGCATATGTCGGGAATCGACGTTTGCCGGACGCTGCGCTCGCGCGCCGAAACCCGCCAGCTTCCGATCATCATGCTCAGCGCCCGCGGCGAGGAAGGAGACCGCACGCTCGGCCTCGACATCGGGGCCGACGACTATATCTCGAAGCCGTTTTCCCCACGCGAGCTGATCAGCCGAGTTCGCGCGCTTCTCCGACGAGCGCATCCGGCCCTTTCCGACGAGGTGCTGGAATTTCACGATCTGAAATTCAACCAGACGACCATGGAAGTCACCCGCGGTGGTCACACCGTAACGATCGGACCCAAGGAAAGTAGGTTGCTGGCCACTTTGATGGAACGTCCCGGACGGGTCCTGAGTCGCACGCAGCTTCTCGATCTGGTCTGGGGGCACGGTGTCTATGTCGAGGAGCGGACTGTTGATGTTCACGTTTCGCGCCTTCGCAAGGCCCTGAACAGCGCCGGCGCAGACGGTGCCGTGGCGCCGAACCTTATTCACTCAATACGTGGCAGTGGCTATGCGCTTCGCACGCCGGAGCGCAGCTGAACACAGGGTCTGCCTGCTGATTTCCTGATGTGGCCAGGTAGTGCCTGTGCGGTCATTTGAACGGGCACTGGTCAAGTTGCCACCACTCAAGTTGTCACTGGATAAGGTGCCGCGAACCTGGCACAGTGCGCCGCACCGGAGCTCATCCACGGAGACAGTTTCATGCCAGCCGCCGAGCCGCATATCGTTGCGCATTTCGTACCGCTGTCGGTCATCATGTCCGATCATGGCGGCGATCTGGCAAGCTATATGGCGGCCAGCGGCAGCAGCGATGTGGTGGTCACCATGCCGGTGACGATGGATGTCGTCGGCCGCGGCATGCAGTCCTTTTTTGTCGCGGTGGCCGTGACCTGGCATTTCGACAGCGCCGAGCCGCTTCAGGACGCCGTCACAGCGGATTGCCCGAAGGGACATCAATGCTTGTTCGCATGGGTGCCCGCCGACCGGGCCGGGACGGATGAGTTCGGTATCTATATCGATGATATCGGCGCCGGAGAGACGTTGCAGAACGGCATGGTCGCAGAGGTGATCGAGCAGGCGCAGATCGAACAGGCGGTCGCCGCCGCCATGTCAGGATGACGTCTTGCCGCGCTGCCCGGCGCATCTCTTCGAGCAGTATCTGACCTGTTCCCAGTCGCGTTCCCACTTCTTCCGCCAGGTAAACGGGCGGCCGCAGGTCGCGCAAATCTTGCTGGGCAAATCGCGCTTCTGTAACCTTTTTGTCATGATCGGATGATATCTATCTGTGACCTGAAATGCCTACCGGTGTGCCTGATGACAAGACCTCGCAACGTTCTTTTTCTCTGTACTGGCAATTCCGCCCGCTCCATTCTCGCCGAGGCGATCCTGCGCCATTACGGGACCGGCCGCTACAATGCCTGTTCGGCCGGATCGATGCCGACGGGCATGCCGAACCCGGCTGCCATCGCCACGCTCGAGGCGCGCGGGATTGATCATTCATTTGCCCGCTCGAAAAGCTGGGATGAATTTGCCGGTCCGGATGCCGACACGATGGATATCGTGATCACCGTCTGCGCCAACGCCGCCGGCGAGACCTGTCCGGTCTGGCCGGGGCATCCGCATACCGCACATTGGGGTGTGGAGGACCCGGCAGCCGTGACCGGAAGTTGCGACGACATCATGGCCGCCTTCGCCGTTACCTATAACCAGATGAAGGCGCGTGTTGACGCGCTGCTGGCGCTGGGCGACGCTCCGGTGGAAGACATGATGCCGGCCATCCGCGCCATCGGGGAATTGCCATGATCAGCCAGAAGACAGCTCGCATTCTTGTTGCCGAATTCGCCGGCACCATGATCCTGCTGGCCACGGTCATCGGGTCTGGGATCATGGCCGAGCGGCTGGCCGGCGGCAATGTGGCCATCGCCCTTCTGGGCAACACCATTCCGACAGGCGCCATTCTCTATGTGCTGATCACGGTGTTCGGTCCGGTGTCGGGGGCGCATTTCAATCCGGCCGTGACCATCGCCTTTCTGCTGCGCCGCGAGATCGCCTTCACCCGCGCCGCCCATTTCATGTTCGTTCAGGTGGCCGGTGCCATCTGCGGGGCGATGCTGGCGCATTTCATGTTCGATGTGCCGCTTTTGCAGCTGTCGCAGAATGTGCGCACCGGACCGGCGCAATGGGGCTCGGAGTTTGTTGCAACCTTCGGCTTGCTGACCGTGATCTTCGGCGGCCTGCGCTGGCGGCCGGATGCGGTTCCGGCGCTGGTCGGCATGTATATCACCGCTGCCTACTGGTTCACCGCCTCGACGAGTTTCGCCAATCCTGCGGTCACCATCGCGCGCGCCTTTACCGACAGTTTCTCCGGCATTCTGCCGGCCGATGTTTCGGCCTTCATCGTCGCGCAGCTGGCGGCGGCGGTCGCCGGGGCCTACGTGCTTGGCTGGCTGTTCAAAGCGGAAGAGGCATGAGGCGAGATCTGACCTTCGGGTGATGAATCTCATTGTATGATCTGGTGACGGATGACAAGGCCCGCTGCCTTGACTACTATCCGCCGCGATTATTCAGGACCCCGATGACACAGGACATGACCCACACTTATGACAAACCCGCCATCGCACGCTCGGTGGCCCGCATGCTTCTCGAGATCGAGGCTGTGCTGTTTCGCGCGGACGATCCCTTCACCCTGACCTCCGGCATGAAGAGCCCGGTCTATATCGACTGCCGAAAGATCATCGCCTTTCCGCGGATGCGCGCGCAGATGATGGATTACGGCCGCACCGTGATCATGAATGACATCGGGTATGAAAGCCTCGACGCCGTGGCCGGCGGCGAGACGGCCGGCATTCCGTTCGCCGCCTGGCTTGCCGAGCGCACCGGCCTGCCGATGCATTACGTCCGCAAGAAGCCCAAGGGTTTCGGCCGCGACGCCAGAATCGAGGGTGATATCCGCGACGGGCAGCGCGTGCTTCTTGTCGAGGATCTGGCGACCGACGGCGGCAGCAAGCTGAGCTTTGTCGAGGCCATCCGCACGGCCGGTGCCGAGGTCGGCCACACCTTTGTCATCTTCTACTATGACATTTTCAAGGACGCCGAAGAGCAGCTCGCCGCCGAAGGTGTCAAACTGCATTATCTGTCGACCTGGTGGGACGTGCTGGCCGCAAGCCGCGAGTCGGGAATTTTCGACGAGGACACGCTGTCGAAGGTCGAAGCCTTTCTTCAAGATCCGCGCGGCTGGTCGAAGGCTCATGGCGGCGCCTGACGGAACTCTGCATCACTGCACTCAAATCAACTGAATTCAACTCCCGGGGAGAGGGCCATGAGTATAGATTTCCAGAATTTCACGCCCTATGCGTCGCTGATCGGCGGCGTGATGATCGGGCTTGCGGCGTTGCTGCTGATGCTCGCCCATGGCCGTGTCATGGGTGTCAGCGGCATCCTTGGCGGCATTGTGATGCCATCGGGCAAGTCTGACATCGGATGGCGGATTCTGTTCGTGATCGGCATGCTGGCCGGTCCCTTTGCGGTCATTCATCTGCTGGACCGTCCGGTCGATATCATGCCTGCCGCATCCGGCATGATCCTGCCGGTGGCCGGATTCATCGTCGGGCTTGGCACGGCTATCGGGTCGGGCTGCACATCTGGACATGGCATCTGCGGCCTTGCAAGGCTGTCGCCGCGTTCTCTTGTGGCGGTCGGCGCCTTCATGGCGACCGGCATCGCCACCGTCTTTCTTGTACGCCACGTGATGTAAGGAAGACCAGGCCATGATGCGACATATCTCGATCATTCTCATCGGTGCGCTGTTCGGCGCCGGCCTCGCCCTGTCGGGCATGCTGAATCCGTCCAAGGTGGCAGGTTTCCTCGACCTGTTCGGTACCTGGGACCCGTCGCTTGCCTTTGTCATGGGCGGCGGCGTTGTGGCGAATTTCATTGGCCACCGGATCGTCATGAGGCGGCCCGGCCCGGTCTTTGCCTCGGGTACTGCCGGTTTCCGGATCCCGGTAAACAATGCCATCGACAGCAAGCTGGTTATCGGATCGGCGCTGTTCGGCATTGGCTGGGGTCTTGGCGGGCTGTGTCCGGGGCCGGCGATCTCGTCGCTGCTGCTGGCACCGGGCGATGCCGTGCTGTTCGTCCTGATGATGCTGGCGGGCCTTGCCGTCGGCCGCATGCTGACAAGCGGCCCGGCTGCCACACCGGCGGCGCAGGCCTAGTCACGGCCCCGCTTTACACCGCTTCGCGAGGGCGGCAGGATTCATCTCATGCAGACTGCCCCGCGTTTCGATATCGACATGGATGCCCTGTGGCACGATCCCTATCCGCAGCTTGCGCGGCTGCGGGCCGAAGCGCCTGTCGCCTTTGTCCCGCAGCTTGACGGGATTGTCTTCACACGGCGTGACGACATCGACATCTGGGAAAAGCGGATCGACATCTTCAGTTCGGAACAGCCCGGCGGGCTGATGACGCGGCTGATGGGCCAGAACATGATGCGCCATGACGGCGATGCGCACCAGTCGCAGCGCCGCGCGATGCAGCCGGCGGTCTCGCCGCGTGCTGTCCAGCGGCACTGGCGCAATGCCTTTCGCGAGGCCGCGGTGCGCGTGCTGGACGAGCTGGCACCGAAGGGGCGGGCCGATCTCTGTACCGATTATGCGATGACGCTGTCAGGCGAGGCGCTGCGGCTGATCACCGGCCTCGACAATGTGACGGCGCACGAGATGGACGCGCATTCACAGGCGATGATCGACGGCATTTCGAACTATGCCGGTGATGCCGATATCGAGGCGCGATGCCTCGGCGCCGTCGCGGCGCTGGATGCCGCGATCGGGGCGCGGCTTGATGACTTCGCCGCCAGCCCGCCCGACCCGGACAGCATCGACGGCGTGTCGGTGATCGCGGTCCTGCAGCGCGCAGGCGCCACGCACGACCAGATCCTGGCGAACGTCAAGCTGGTGATCAGCGGTGGCCAGAACGAGCCGCGCGATGCCATCGCCGGCGCTGCCTGGGCGCTTCTCACCCATCCTGACCAGCTGGCCAGCCTGATGGACGGGACAGTTGGCTGGGCCCGGGCTTTTGACGAATATGTGCGCTGGATGGCACCGATCGGCATGTCGCCGCGCCGCATCGCCGGCAGCGCCGAGATCGGCGATGTGAAGGTCACGCCGGGAGGGCGTGCCTTTTTCATGTTTGGCGCCGCGAACCGCGACCCGGCGCATTTCACTGATCCCGACAGTTTTGATATCACCCGTGATACGCGAAAGCACATCGCCTTCGGGGCGGGTCCGCATTTCTGCGCCGGGGCCTTTGCGGCACGGGCGCTGGTGGCGGATGTTGCCCTGCCGATGATGTTCGCGCGGCTTGGCGGATTGCGCCTCGATCCGGACAGGCCGGCCGCTTTTGGCGGCTGGGCGTTCCGCGGGCCGCTCAGCATGCATGTGTGCTGGGATCATGACCGGGCCGAAGACACCGCGCGCAGGGCCGCGGACAGGAAGGAAGCAGCCAGATGAGCAAGTCAGACAACAAGGATAACGGCAAGCCCAGCCTCGCACGGCGCGGCGCGATCCCGGCTTCGGCCAGCCGGCCGGTGGCAACGCCGATCTTCCCGTCGGTGGTCTATGCGGCGGAATCCGCGGACACGCTGGACGCGCAATATGAAGGCGCGCTGGAGGGCTATACCTATGCCCGCGAGGGGCATCCGAACGCCGATATGCTGGCGGCCACGGTCGACCGGCTGGAAGGCGCCGAGGGCGGGATCGTCACGGCATCGGGCATGGCGGCGATTTCGGCGATGTTCCTTGGTGTGCTGAAGGCAGGCGACCATATCCTTGCCGGCGACCAGCTCTACGGGCGCTCGCTTCGCATGCTTGGCCAGGACCTGCCGCGCCTCGGCTTCGAGACGAGCTTTGCCGACTCGTCCGACGCCGCCGCCATGAAAGCCGCCATCCGGCCCAACACCAGGATGATCATGATCGAGGCGGTTTCGAACCCGACACTCCGCGTTGCCGATGTCACCGGCATCGCCGAGCTGGCGGCGGCGCACGGGGCGTTGCTGGTGGTCGACAATACCTTCACCACACCGGCGATGTTCCGCCCGATGCAGCATGGCGCCGACATCGTCATCAACTCGATCACCAAGTTTCTCGCCGGCCATTCGGATGTGACCCTCGGCTATGTCGCGGCACGCTATCCCGGGCTTCGCACCGCCATCTATGATGCTGCCGTTACCTGGGGCACGACACCGAGCCCGTTCGACTGCTGGCTTGCCGAGCGCGGGCTCCATACCTTCGACCTTCGCTTCGAGAAGGCGCAGGCGACCGCTGCCGCGCTTGCCGACGCGCTGGCCGGACGGGACGGCATCAGGCAGGTCATCTACCCCGGCCGCGCCGACCATCCGCACCACAACCGCGCCGGGACGCTGTTCGGCGGGCAGTTCGGCAACATGCTGAGCTTCGAGATCGAGGGCGGACGGGACGAGGTGAATAGCTTTGTGATGAATGCCGGCGGCATTCCGTTTGCGCCGACGCTTGGCGATGTGGGCTGCACGCTCTCGCACCCGGCCTCGTCATCGCATCGGGCGCTGACCACGGAAGGGCGCGCCGCGCTGGGCATCTCCGAGGGGTATTTCCGCCTGTCTGTCGGCATCGAGCCGCCGGAACTCGTCCTTGCCGAGCTGGACGCCGCCCTCGCAGCGGTAAGAGGCGAATCATGAACATCCGGAATATGCTGCCCGTCCAAACAATAGCGCGCTGAACATCAGGAGCGTCCGGTGCGGGAATTCGACTACATCATCGTCGGCGGCGGGTCTGCGGGCTGCGTGCTTGCCGAGAAGCTGACCGCCTGCGGGCGGCATCAGGTGCTGCTTCTCGAGGCCGGGCCGTCCGACCGCCGGTTCTGGGTTCAGGTGCCGATCGGATATGGCATTCTGTTCCATCAGAAATCGGTTAACTGGATGTACAGCTCCGATCCCGTGCCGGGACTGGACGGGCGGGTCATCTACCATCCGCGCGGCAAGGTGCTCGGCGGCTCCGGGTCCATCAATGCGCTGGTCTATCATCGCGGCCAGGCCGGCGACTATGACGACTGGGCGGCGGCCGGCAATGACGGCTGGTCCTATGCGGATGTGGCGCCGCATTTCGAGCAGCTGGAGACGCCGCCGCAGGATGACCCGCGCGCACCGCATCTGTCGGTCACCGACAACAGCGCCGATTTCCATCCCATGGGAAACGATTTTCTGGAGATCTGCCGCCAGGGCCAGTTGCCTGTCTGCGACGCGCCGGCCCGCGAGGGAACCGGGATCACGCCCTATCTTACAACGACCCGCGACGGCCAGCGCTGTTCCAGCGCAAAGGCGTTCCTGCGCCCGGCAATGCGGCGGCGCAACCTGACAGTGGTGACCGGCGCGCATGTCAGCCGCATCGGGTTTGAGGGAACGCGCGCGCGGAGCGTCAGCTACAGCCGGAACGGACAGGATTTCAAGGTCCGCGCCGGCGCCGAGATCATACTCGCGGCCGGCGCCGTGGGATCACCCCAGATCCTGCAGCTCAGCGGCGTGGGTGACGCCCGTTACCTGCAGAGCATCGGAATTCGGTCCGTTCACAACGCGCCGCATGTCGGACGGCACCTTAAGGACCATTACGGCATCAATTATATCTTCAAGTCGAAGCAGAAGACTCTGAACGATGTGTTCGGCAACTGGCCGGGCCGGATGATGGCCGGCATCGAATATGTGCTGCGCCGCAGCGGGCCGCTTTCCCTCAGCGTCAACCAGCTTGGCGGGCTGGTGAAAAGCAGCGCGTCGCTGGACCGTCCCGACACGCAGATCTATATGAACCCGCTCAGCTACCAGACTTTCCACAAGGGCAGGCGCAAGCTGATGAAGCCTGACAATTTCTCCGGCTTTGTGCTGGGGTTCAACAGCTGTCGGCCGAAAAGCGAGGGCACTGTCAGCATCACCTCGTCAAGACCGGGCGAGGCGCCTTCGATCCGCCCGAACTATCTGGATCATGAGGATGACCGTGACGAGGCGCTGGCGATGGCGCGCCTCATCGAACGGCTGATGGCGACGCCGGCGCTCACCGGCATTCTCGCGGACGAACCAGTAACCCCGCTCGACAAGATGGATGACGACGCCGTGCTGGCCGATTTCCGGCAGCGTGGCGGAACCGTTTTCCATCTGTGCGGCACCTGCCGGATGGGACCGGACGCCGCGTCGTCGGTGGTGGACAGCAGGCTTCGTGTGCATGGTGTCGAGGGGCTGCGTATATGCGATGCGTCGGCCTTTCCCAACATCACGTCGGCCAACACCAACGCGCCGACAATGATGCTGGCGCACCGCGCTGCGGGAATGATCCTTCAGGACGGGCAGCGGTAAACAAGCTGTGAGCTGTCCAGCAATGCGGCCCTTGTCCTTGTTCAGAAGGGTTTCTGCGGCTATATAACGCGCAGGCGAGACAAACTCCCGGCGTTTGATTTATGAAATTCAGATCCTCTTACATCTGGGCCGCTCTTGTGGCTCTTGGCGCGGCCGGCTGGATGGCTTCGGGCATGCTTGGCGGCGACGCCGACGCACCTGACGCCACGACGGCACAGCAGGCGAACAGTTCTGGAGCGGACGCACCGGCGACCTCCTCGGCAAACAGCGCGTCCGGAACCGCGGGCACGCCGATCATTTCGTCTGTGATGGTGGAAAACAGCAAGGTACGCAGGTCTGTGAGGGCCAGCGGCGTGACCCAGCCAAAGGCGATCATCACCTTGTCCGCCGAGATCGGCGGCACGGCGCGCAAGGTCCCGGCTGTCGAAGGTCGTCAGGTCGAGGCCGGTGACATCCTTGTCGTCATCGACACAAGTACGCTTCCGGCGCGGATCGAAGCCGCCAGGGCGGAAATCGCGGCGGCCACCACGGCGCTGGACAGCGCCACGGCCCAGTCGCGCGGCACCTATAATGAACAGCGTGCCGCCGCCGAGGCCAATCTCGAGGTGGCAAGGCAGCGCCTCGAGATCGCAAAGAAACTTGCCACGCAGAATTTCAGCGCGCCCGTCGAGCTGGCGCAGCTGAAGGCGAATTACGAGAATGCCCGCATGACCCTGGCGCAGATCGACCTTGCCAGGAACCTGCGTTCCGAAGTCGATATCGCGCAGAACCGCGCGCGCCTCGCCACTGCAAAATCCAACCTTGCCGTCCTTCGCGACCAGCTGGCGAAATCGACCATCAAGGCGCCGGCCGCGGGCTGGCTTGAAACCATGCATCTGGAGCAGGGCGAGCAGATCGCCGCCGGCGCGCCGGCGGCCACCATTCTCGACATGGACGAGCTGAAGATCGTGGTTGCCGTGCCGCAGACCAATATCAGCGAGGTCGAGCTTGGTGATCCGGTTAATGTGAATATTGCTGGGGCCGGCATGCGCAAGGGCGTGGTCACCAAGATCGCCTCGATCAGCAGCACCACGACCCGCACATTCGATGTTGAGGTGACGGTGCCGAACCCGGGCCGCGAACTTCGCGCCGGCATGACTGTCGAAGCCAATATCGATGTCGGCTTCCAGCCTGCCTTCGGCATGTCGCCGGCGCACCTGTCCGTTGCAGGCGACGGCTCGCTGACAGCCAAGATTGATGACGGCGGCACCGTGCGCGTGGTACCGGTCGAGCTTGTGCGTTCCGGTGTGGAGCAGGTGTTCGTCTCCGGCCTTGCCGACGGCGCCACGCTGCTGACCTTCGGCCAGGCTTTCGTCAATGCCGGTGATCCGGTCCTCGTCTCGCCGGAGCCGGCATCATGACCGGTGTGATCAGCGCCGCCTTTTCCCGCACCGGCGCGGTCTTTGTCGCGCTGCTGGTGCTGTGCGGTTTCGGTTACGTCTCCTATCTGGACATTCCCAAGGAAGCGACCCCGGATGTCGATATTCCGGTGGCCTATGTGTCGGTCGGATATGAAGGCATTTCGCCCGAGGATTCCGAACGGCTGCTGGTTAAGCCGCTGGAAAAGCACCTGCGCTCTGTCCAGGGCCTCGACAAGATGTCGTCGGTGGCCTCGGAGGGCTATGCGTCGGTGTCTCTTGAATTCGATGCCGGCGAGGACATCGACCGCATCCTCGATGATGTGCGTCAGGCGGTGGACGACGCGAAGCCTGACCTGCCGGGCGAGGCCGACGAGCCGAAGGTGACCGAGGTCAACCTGTCGCTCTTCCCCATCCTGACGGCGGCGCTCTACGGCCCTGTATCGGAGCGCGAAATGGTCCTCGCCGCGCGCGAAATCAAGGACAAGGTCGAAGCTCTGGAGGGCGTGCTCGAGGTCAAGATCGGCGGTGACCGCGAAGAGGTCCTCGAAATCCTGCTGGACGCATCGGCGATCGAGGCCTACGGGCTCGACCCCTCGGCGGTGATCCGGCTTGTCAGCGGCAACAACCAGCTGGTGACGGCGGGTGCCATCGATGATGGCGGCGGCCGGCTGACGGTGAAGGTTCCGGGCGTCATCGAATCCATCGACGATCTGGTGAAGATGCCTGTTCAGGCGCGTGACGGCACGGCCATCACTTTTGGCGATATCGCCGTGGTCCGGCGGTCCTTCCGCCAGGCCGAGGGCTGGTCGCGGGTGAATGGCGAGCCGGCCGTGGTGCTGGATGTTAGCAAGCGGGTCGGCTCCAACATCATCGAGGTTGTCGAGGCGGCGCGTACGGTGATCGACGAGGAAGCGCCGAAAATCGGCGAGGGCGTCAAGGTCACCTACCTGTTCGATGATTCCAAGGATGTGCGCAATCTCCTGAGCGACCTCGGCAACAATGTCGCCGCCGCTGTGCTGATTGTGATGGTCGTGGTGCTGGGCGTTCTCGGCATTCGCAACGCGACGCTGGTCGGCCTGGCCATTCCGGGAAGTTTCTTCATCGGCATCAGCGTTCTCAACCTGATGGGCGTGACGATGAACATCGTCGTGCTGTTCTCGCTGATCCTCGTCGCCGGCATGCTTGTCGACGGGGTGATTGTGACCACCGAATATGCCGACCGACGGATTGCCATGGGCGCAAGCCGCCGCGACGCCTATCTGCAGGGCGCGCAGCGCATGTCATGGCCGATCATCTCCTCGACCGTGACGACGCTGATGGTCTTCCTGCCGCTGCTGTTCTGGCCCGGCATTGTCGGCCAGTTCATGAAATATCTTCCCATCACGGTGATGAGCGTGCTGATCGCATCGCTGTTCATGGCGCTGATCTTCATTCCGGTGCTTGGCGGCGTCATCGGCAAGAAGTCGGTGCCAAAGGGCGTGATTTCGGCCACCGCGCCGCGAAGCTACCGCTGGACGCTGAAGAAGGCGATCCGCTATCCCGTGCTCACCATGATGACGGTGATCGGCATTATTGTCGGCAGTTTCAGCGTTTATCTGGTGGCAGGCTACGGCGCGGCCTTCTTCCCGGATATCGAGCCGGAGCAGGCAAGCGTGCAGATTCTGGCGCGTGGCGATCTGTCGGCGAAGGAACGTGACGCGCTGGTGAACACTGCCGAGACATCGATCCTTCCGGTAGACGGGGTGCAGGATTTCTATGCGCGCTCCTTCCGGCCGGGAAGCGGCGGGCACCAGGTACCGCGTGATTCCGTCGGCACCATCCGCACGGTCTTCGCTGACTGGGACGAGCGCGATCCAGCGGCAACGCTTATGGACCGCATGCGCGGGCTGATTTCAGGCCTCGCCGGCGCTGATTTCAGCATCACCAAGCAACAGCAGGGACCGGGCGGCGCGCTTCCCATCCGCATCGAGATCATGGGTGACGATCTGGACGAGATCGCCGCCGCCACCGATGCTGTCGTGGCGCGCATGAACGAGCTTGGCGGGTTTGTCGATATCGCCGACAACCGGCCGCTTCCGGGTCTTGAATGGACCCTCGTCACCGATCGTGAGGCCGCCAGCCGCCACGGGGTGTCGATCTCCGGTCTTGGCACCATGATCAAGATGCTGACCCGCGGCGTGCGCATTTCGGACTTCCGTCCGGACGATGCCGAGGACGAGCTCGATGTCGTCATGCGGTTCATGGGCGACCAGCGCAACCTCGACCGTCTTGGCGAGCTGCGCGTGCCGGCTTCCGACGGCTCCTACGTGCCGCTTTCGGTCTTTGCCAGACTCCAGCCGCGTCAGAAGGGCGGCGATATCGAGCGCAAGGACGGTGACCGCTATATGTATATCAACGCCGATGTGGCAGGCGGGCGGCTGCCGGCCGAACGGGTCGAGGTGCTTCAGGCTTCGCTCGCCGCAGCGCCGCTCGTGCAGGATGTCGATGTCTCCTTCGCCGGCGAGAACGAGGATATGGCCGAGACCGGCGCGTTTCTGAGCCGGGCCTTCTCGCTGTCTTTGCTGCTGATGCTGATCGTGCTGATGGTGCAGTTCAACTCCGCATGGCAGGCCTTCGTCACCATGTCGGCGATCCTACTGTCGACAGGCGGGGTCATGCTCGGCCTGTGGGCGACGGCCCAGCCCTTCGGCATTGTCATGAGCGGGCTTGGCGTCATCGCGCTGGCCGGCATTGTGGTGAACAACAACATCGTGCTGATCGACACATTCAATGAATACCGGGCCCGCGGATACGGGGCCAAGGACGCCGCCTTCCGTGCCGGCCTTGTCCGTTTCCGGCCGGTCTTGCTGACGGCGGTGACCACCATCCTCGGCCTGCTGCCGATGGTCTTCCAGCTGACGATCAAGATCACCGAACGGGACATTCTGGTCGGCGCGCCGTCCTCGCAATGGTGGACGCAGCTCTCCAGCACGATTGCCGGCGGCCTTGCCTTCGCCACCATCCTGACATTGGTGGCCACACCGGCGATGCTGGTGATTGGCGACCGGCTCGGCCGGTTCGGCGGGGCCCTGTCACGCCGGACGGGCAGCCTGTTCCGCTTCCGGCGGACCCGCGGGGTCGCTCCGGCCGAATAGGCCGGCGGCACGTCGAATAGGCCGGCGGCGCAAGGGCAATCTAACCCCTGACAATCCCCTCGACGCCGGCGGCGATGGCCAGAAGCCGGCGGTCGTGATGGCGTGATCCCATCAGCGACAGGCCGACGGGCGCCTCTCCCGCGCGGTGGCAGGGAATGGTGATGGTCGGCCGGTCGAGATAGTTCGACAGCGCCGTGTTGCGCAACACCCGGGCGCTTGCCTTCATCAAGGCCTCGGTCGTGTCGAGCGGCGCGATTTTTGGTGGCACGCATGGCGAGGTTGGTAGCAGCAGGGCGTCGAACGGACGGGTCACCGGCTGCACGGCGGCGCAGGTCGCATCGCGCTCGCGGTGCATGGCGATATAGTCCGCCGCCAGAATGTCGCTGCCACCATCCAGACGCGTCGCCACATAGGGATCATACCCGTCGCGCCGGGCGGCCAGCTGGTCGCGGTGGATCGCAAAGGCCTCTGCCGAGACGATGCTCTTCGGACGGTTCGCCGGGCGCAGCTCTTCCAGAATGTCGAGGCTGATATCGCTGATTATGGCACCCGCCGCCGACAGCCGCGCCACTGTGGCCTCGAAGCCCGCGGCAACCTCCGGGTCCAGCTCGTCGAACAGATAGCCGCGCGGGATCGCCAGCCGCAGCCCGGCCACCGGGAAGGGTGTTTCGGCCCGGCCGGCACCGCCTGCCATGATGTCGTCCATGACGGCGCAGCAATCCGTGCTGTGGCCCATCGGGCCTGCGGCGTCGAAGGATGTTGAAAGCGGGTAGATGCCGTCGGACGGCATGCGTGTCGTGGTCGGCTTCAGCCCGACAATGCCGCAGTAGACGGCCGGGGCGCGGGTCGAGCCGCCGGTGTCGGACCCGATGGTGGCGGCCGACATGCCGTCGCTGATCGACACCGCGCTTCCCGACGAGGACCCGCCGGCGACACGGCCGCCATCGACATCGCGTTCCCACGGGCTGCGCGGGTTGCCGTGATGCGGGTTCATGCCGAGGCCGGAATAGGCGAATTCGGTCATGTTGGTGCGGCCGATGATGTTGAAGCCCGCCGCGCGCAGACGCGCCACCACGCTGCAGTCGCGGGCGGCAGGTGCGGCGCCGTCCAGAACGCGCGATCCGGCACGGGTGATCTCGCCGGCGATATCGAACAGGTCCTTGACCGACAGGGTCACCCCGGCAAAGGGCGGCAACGTGGCCCCGGCGGCGCGCATGGCGTCCACCCGGTCGGCCTCGGCGCGGGCGGCATCGCTGTTCACGGTGATGAAGGCGCGCCTGCCATCCTCGCTGTCGATGGCCTCGAGACAGGTTTCCAGGTGCTGGCGGGCGGTGGTTTTGCCGGCGGCAAGATCGCCGGTGATCTTTGAAATCGACATGGACATGCCCTGACTATGGCGCGGGGTCCCGAAAAAATCATGCGGAAAATCATATGGGGTGACGGCTGCCTGTTTGGCTGGTCAAGCCGGCATGGAAACAGCGGCGCTTGACGGGTCCGGCGGCGCTCCCGATAGTGGCGCTATGGACGGGAATTACGACTATATCATCATCGGATCGGGTTCGGCCGGAAGCGCGCTTGCCTACCGGCTTGGCGAGGACGGGACCACACGCGTTCTGGTGCTGGAATTCGGCGGCAGCGATGCCGGGCCGCTGATCCAGATGCCGGCGGCGCTGTCCTATCCGATGAACATGAAACGCTATGACTGGGGCTATCTTGCCGAGCCGGAACCGGCCCTTGGCGGGCGCTCGCTTGTCTGTCCGCGCGGCAAGGTGATCGGCGGGTCCAGTTCGATCAACGGCATGATCTATGTCCGCGGCCATGCCGGCGACTATGCGCATTGGGAGGAGTCCGGCGCGACCGGCTGGGGCTATGCCGATGTGCTGCCCTATTTCCGGCGGATGGAACATTCGCATGGCGGCGAGGCGCCCTGGCGGGGCACCGGCGGCCCGCTTCACGTCACCCGCGGCCCGCGCGACAACCCGCTGCATGACGCCTTCGTCGCCTCGGCCGAGGCGGCGGGCTACGCGGCGACGCCGGACTATAACGGTTACCGGCAGGAAGGGTTCGGTCCGGCCGACATGACGGTGTGGAAGGGGCGGCGCTGGTCGGCGGCGAACGCCTATCTGAAACCCGCGATGAAGCGCGGCAATGTGCGGCTGGTAACAGGCGCCATGGTCGACCGCATCATCTTCGAGGGAACCCGCGCGGCGGGCGTGTCGTTCCTGCGCGGCGGCCAGCGGCACGAGGTGCGCGCCAATGCCGAGGTTGTGCTGTCGGCGGGAGCGATCAATTCGCCGGCGATCCTGCAGCGCTCGGGCATCGGGCCGGGGGCTGTGCTGCAATCCGCCGGGGTGGAGACGCTGGCGGCGCGCGAAGGTGTCGGCGGCAATCTGCAGGACCATCTCGAGGTCTATTTCCAGATCGCCTGCCTGCAGCCGATTACCCTCTACAAGCATCTAGGGCTTCTCTCCAAGGCGCGGATCGGCGCCGAATGGCTGTTCTTCAAAAGCGGGCTCGGCGCGTCGAACCAGTTCGAGACGCTTGGCTTCATCCGCTCGGCCGAAGGCATTTCCTATCCGGATATCCAGTATCATTTCCTGCCTGTCGCCATCAGCTATGACGGGCGCGCGCCGGCCGCCGGCCACGGCTTCCAGCTTCATGTAGGGCCGATGCGATCAAAATCACGGGGGCATGTCCATATCCGCGATGGCGGGGCGGCGACGGCGCCGGAGATCCGTTTCAACTATATGAGCCATCCGGACGACTGGGCGGAATTCCGCCGCTGTATCCGGCTGAGCCGCGAGATCATCGCGCAGGCGCCGATGGACCCGTACCGCGGGGCCGAGATCCAGCCTGGTAACGACGCCACATCGGACGAGGCCATCGACGCCTTTATCCGCGATCACGCCGAAAGCGCCTATCACCCGTGCGGGACGGTACGCATGGGCCGGCCCGACGACCCGCTGGCGGTTGTCGACCCGCAATGCCGCGTGATCGGTGTGGACGGGCTGCGGGTCGCGGATTCCTCGATTTTCCCGCGCATCACCAACGGCAATCTGAACGCGCCCTCGATCATGACCGGCGAGAAGGCGGCGGACCACATCCTTGGCCGCACGCCGCTGGCGCGGGCCAACGACACCCCGTTCTTTCATCCCGAATGGCAGACAAAACAGCGGTGAAGCATCTTGTGCGCGCCTTGCCGCCATGCCATCGTGAGCGCGGAAATTATTGAATATGCCCCGGCTGCCGCGGGGAGGGAGGAATCACATGAAGACCCGTGCCGCCGTAGCCGTGGAAGCCGGCAAGCCCCTTGAAATCATGGAAGTCGATCTCGACGGCCCGCGCGCCGGCGAGGTGCTGGTCGAAATCATGGCCACAGGCATCTGCCATACGGATGCCTTCACCCTGTCGGGCGCCGACCCCGAGGGCATGTTCCCGGCCATTCTTGGACATGAAGGCGCGGGTGTCGTCCGTGAGGTCGGCCCCGGGGTGACCAGCCTCGAGCCTGGCGACCATGTCATTCCGCTCTACACGCCGGAATGCCGCGAGTGTGAATATTGCCTTCATCCGAAGACCAACCTGTGCCAGTCGATCCGCACCACGCAGGGCCAGGGCGTGATGCCTGACGGCACCAGCCGGTTCTCGCTGAACGGCAAGCCGATCCTGCACTATATGGGCACTTCGACATTCGCCAATTTCACCGTCCTTCCGGAGATCTCGCTGGCCAAGGTCAACAAGGCCGCGCCGTTCGACAAGATCTGCTATATCGGCTGCGGCGTGACCACCGGCATCGGCGCGGTGATCAACACCGCCAAGGCGGAACCTGGCTGCAACGCTGTGGTCTTCGGCCTCGGCGGTATCGGCCTCAATGTGATCCAGGGCCTGCGGATGATCGGCGCGAACATGATCGTCGGTGTCGACCTCAACAATGACAAGAAAGAGTGGGGCGAGCGCTTCGGCATGACCCATTTCGTCAACCCGGCCGATCATGGCGACGGTCTCGTCGGCCATCTGGTCGAGCTGACCGATGGCGGCGCCGACTATTCCTTTGAATGCATTGGCAACACGAATGTGATGCGCCAGGCGCTGGAATGCGCGCACAAGGGATGGGGCGAATCCATCATCATCGGCGTCGCCGGCGCCGGACAGGAAATCTCCACCCGCCCGTTCCAGCTTGTCACCGGACGCAGCTGGCGCGGCACCGCCTTTGGCGGCGCCCGTGGCCGGACCGACGTTCCGAAGATTGTCGACTGGTACATGGACGGCAAGATCGAGATCGACCCGATGATCACCCACACCCTCTCGCTGGAGGAGATCAACAAGGGCTTCGACCTGATGCATGAGGGTGAATCCATCCGCTCCGTGGTCGTCTATTAAGGCCGGTCGATATGGAAACGCTTTCCACCGAGAAGTCCTTTGGCGGCGTCCAGGGCGTCTACCGCCATGCCTCCGGCGTCACCGGATGCGACATGACCTTTGCCGTCTATCTGCCGCCGCAGGCCGAGGACGGGCCGGTGCCGGTGCTGTGGTACCTGTCGGGCCTGACCTGCACCCATGCCAATGTCATGGAAAAGGGTGAATACCGGCGCATGGCGGCCGAGTTTGGCATCGCGGTCATCTGTCCTGATACCAGCCCGCGCGGAGAGGCTGTTCCGGACGAGGATGACTGGACCTTCGGCAGCGGTGCCGGCTTCTATGTCGATGCCACCGAGGCGCCATGGAACGCCAATTACCGCATGTACAGCTATGTCAGTGAAGAACTTCCGGCGCTGGTCGCCGCGCATTTCCCGCTGCGCATGGACAGGCAGGGCGTCTTTGGCCACTCGATGGGCGGGCACGGCGCGCTGATCATGGCGCTGAAACATGCCGACAGGTTCCGCAGCTGTTCGGCCTTTGCCCCGATGACCAACCCGTCGGCAGTCGAGATGCCGGCGACGGCCTTCTCGCGCTATCTGGGAGACGACAAGGCGGCGTGGCGTGGCTATGACGCGGTGGCGCTGATCGAGGACGGCCACGGATTTCCCGAGATTCTCGTCGACCAGGGCGATGCCGACAATTTTCTCGAGATGCTTCTTCCGCAACGGCTGGAAGAGGCCTGCGGTGGCGGGGCGGTCGATCTGACATTGCGCATGCAGCCCGGGTACGGCCATGCCTATTACTTTGTCTCTACCTTCATGGATGACCATATGCGCTGGCACGCGGCACGGCTCTGCGGCGACTAGGAGGGGGCGGGAATGAGTGACAAGCCCACGGATTTCCCGCAGCCGCTCGGCGGCAATGAAATGCCGCGCTTCGCCGGACCGGGGACGATGATGCGGCTTCCCGCCGTGGACAGCGCCGCCGGCATGGATGCGGTCTTCATCGGCATTCCGCTCGATATCGGCACCTCGAACCGGTCTGGCACCCGCTTCGGGCCGAAACAGATTCGTGCCGAATCCGTGCTCATGCGCCCCTATAATATGTGGACACGGGCCGCCCCGTTCGACTCGCTTCGGGTCGGGGATCTCGGCGATGTGCCGATCAACACTTTCGATCTGAAGGATTCGGTGGCGCGGATCACCGCCTTCTACAACGAGGTGCTTGCCCATGACGTGGTGCCGCTGACACTTGGCGGTGATCATACGCTGACCCTTCCCGTGCTGCGGGCTGTCGCCGCCAAACACGGGCCTGTCGGGCTAATCCATGTCGATGCGCACGCCGATATCAATGACCATATGTTCGGCGAGAAGATCGCCCATGGCACGCCGTTCAGGCGCGCTGTCGAAGAGGGGCTGATCGACCCGCACCGGACCTGGCAGATCGGGCTTCGCGGCACCGGATACACGGCCGAGGATTTCGACTGGGCACGCGACCGGGGGTTCACCGTGGTGCAGGCGGAAGAGCTGTGGCACCGCTCGGCAACGCCGCTCATCGAACAGGCACGCGACGCGCTTGGCGACGGGCCTGTCTATCTGAGCTTTGACATCGATTCGCTCGACCCGGGCTTTGCGCCCGGCACCGGTACGCCGGAAATTGGCGGGCTGACCCCGATCCAGGCGCTGGAGATCGTCCGCGGCTGCCGCGGGCTGAACCTTGTCGGGGCCGATCTTGTCGAGGTCTCGCCCCCCTATGACCCGCAGGGCAATACCGCGCTGCTGGCGGCAAACCTTCTGTATGAGATGCTGTGTGTTCTTCCGGGGGTCTCATACCGGGACAAATAAGGCGGGGGTGATGCCATGGCACCGGCGTTCCTGAAATCCGAATATGACGACCGGCTGGCGCGGGTGCGCACCGAAATGGCGGCGCGCGGCCTCGATGCGCTGGTGATCGGCGATCCGGACAATATCAACTGGCTTACCGGCTATGACGCCTGGTCCTTCTATACCCCGCAGATGATGCTGGTGGACCTCAATGACGGCCCGTTCTGGATGGGCCGGCTGATGGATGCGGGGGCGGCGAATTTCACCACCTATCTGACCGCCTCGCAGATCGTTCCCTATCCCGAAGAGCTGGTGCAGCGTCCCGACACGCACCCGATGTCCCATCTTGCCGGATGGATGGCGGATCATGGGTTCGCCTCGGCCCGGATCGGCTATGAGAGCGACAGCTACTTTTTCTCGCCGCGCGCGCTGGACTGCCTGCGATCGGGCCTTCCGGGGGCGGAATTTGTCGACGCCGATCTGCTGGTGAACTGGCAGCGTCTGGTCAAGAGCGAGGCGGAAATCGAGATGATGCGCGGCGCCGCGCGCATCGCCGAAGCCACCATGCAATGCGCCTTTGACGGTGCGCGCCCCGGCGTGCGGCAGTGCGACCTGATGGCGGAAGTGTTGGCCACCCAGGTCAGGGGCACTCCGCAGCGCGGCGGCGACATGGCCGCCATTCATCCGCTGATCCTGGCCGGCGAGGCGGCGACAACGGCGCACCCGATGTGGACAGACGCGCCGCTTGCCGATGGCCAGACCATCGCCTTCGAGCTTGGTGGCTGCATGAAGCGCTACAATGTGGGGCTGGCGCGCACCGTTCATCTTGGCACGCCGTCCGACGAGTTGCGCCGGACCGCGGCCGCCGTCGAGGAAGGCATGGCGGCGGTGATGGACAGCCTGAAGCCGGGCGCCATCGCCGGTGATGTGCATGCCGCCTGGCAGCGCGTGCTGGACCGTTACGGGCTCGAGAAGCCGAGCCGCATCGGCTATTCCATCGGTGTCGGCTATGCCCCCGACTGGGGCGAGCGCACCTTGTCCTTCCGCCCGCGCGAGGCCACCCCTGTTCCGGACAATGCCGTCGTTCACGTCATTCTCGGCATGTGGATGGATGACTGGGGCATGGAGCTCAGCGAGACGATCCATGTGCGCGGCGACGGTTGCGAGCGGATGTGCGATTTCCCGCAGCATGTTCATGTCGTCGAGACATGAGCGCCGGGCCGCACCCGCTTCGTGAACGCGGTATCGACCTGCTCGCCGGTCTTGTTGGCTTCCCCAGCGTTAGCCTCAGTCCGAACGGTGATATCGTCGGCTATATCGAAGAGTGGCTTGGCGCGCACGGCATCGCCAGCTGGCGGGATGCGCATGAGGACGGCGAGAGGTTCAATCTTCTGGCACGGATCGGGCCGGAGGCAGCGGGCGGCATCCTGCTGTCCGGCCATCTGGATGTGGTGCCCGCCGATGCCGCTGGCTGGCAGAGCGACCCGTTCAGCCTTCGCCGCGCGGACGGGCGGCTTTACGGGCGCGGCGCTGTCGATATGAAGGGATTTCTTGCCATGGTGCTGGCCATGGCCCCGGAATTCCAGGCCCGTGCCGGCGAGCTCAGCGAGCCTCTCTATCTCGCCTTCACCTTTGACGAGGAGCTTGGCTGTTTCGGGGCGGAGCGAATGCCGGCCTTTCTCGAGGCTGCCGGCGTGACGCCCCGCATCGCCATTATCGGCGAGCCGACGGGCATGACGCCGATCAACGCCCACAAGGGCGGGATGGAGCTTGTCACCCATGTGCGCGGCGCGGCGGCCCATGCCTCGAAACCGGACAATGGCGTCAATGCGATTTTCGCCGCCTCGAAGATCATCGGCTTTATTGAACAGCTGGCAGCGGAATGCGCGGGCGCGCCGGTGGCGGGATCGGCCTTCGACCCGCCGCATACGACCCTGTCGGTCGGCACCATCCGTGGCGGCGAGGCGCGCAACGTCATTCCCGAGGGCTGCAGTTTCGACTGGGAAATCAGGGCCCATCCGGGCGCCGATCCGCATGATCTGCGCCGGCGGGTGCAGCGCTTTGTCGAGGAAGAGGTGCTTCCCGCCATGACCGCGCGGAACCCGGGCTGCGAGGTGGTGACCGAGATGCTGCTGGACGCGCCGCCGCTGGTCGCAACGTCGGAGTCCGAAGCCGAGGCGCTGGTGGCGCGCCTATGGACCAACAGGCCGCCATCGGTCGTATCCTTCGGCACGGACGGCGCCTTCTTCCAGAAAGCCGGGCTCGACACCATCGTCATCGGCCCCGGCGGCATGGCGCAGATGCACCAGCCGGACGAATTCATCACTGAGGAGGCGATGGATGAGGGGCTGCAGTTTCTCGAACGGCTTCTCGACGAGATGAGCGGGCGAACCGCATGACCCCGCGCCATCTTCTCATCGCCATGCTGGTGCCTATAACCTGGGGTTTCGGGTTTGCGCTGGCCAAGGACGGTCTATCGCATTTCCCGCCGCTGCTGCTGATGGGGATGCGCTTTGGTATCGCCGCGCTGGTTCTTGTCTGGTTCGTGCCGCTGCCGCGCGGGCACTGGCGCAGCCTGACGCTGATCGCAGTGATTTCGGCGACATTACAGTATGGGCTCGTCTTCAGTGGGTTGGCCATGATTGACGCGACACCGGCCATTCTACTTGTCCAGTCCGAAGTGGTGTTCGGCACCATAATCGCTGCCATCATGTTGAAGGAGCTTCCGACAATGCGGCAGCTTGCTGGCACTTGCATCGCGCTTGTTGGAATTGTAACCATTGTAGGCGCACCGTCGCTTACTGGGCAGATGACCGGCGTGGCGCTGATCCTGACAGGCTGTTTGTGCTGGGCGCTTGGCCAGGTGATGGTACGGCGCCTTGGCGATGTTATGAGCGGGTTCCAGATGACGGCCTGGGTCGGCACTATCGCCGCGCCGCAGATGCTACTGGCCTCGGTGCTGATCGAAGGCAATCCGCTGCCGGCACTGGCGGCTGCGCCGCCCTTCGCCTGGGCCACTGTTCTCTATCTTGGGGTGGTGATGACGGTGGTCGGCTATTCAGCCTGGTATTTCCTACTGTCGAAATATCCAGTGCCCATGGTCATGCCGGTGCTGCTGCTGCTGCCGATCTCGACCATTATGGGTGCCGTCACCTTTCTTGGCGAGAATCCCGACCCGCATGTGCTGCTTGGCGGTGCCATTGTTGTCGGCGGCGTGTCGGCGGTGATTGTCGAGCCGGCGCAGTTCCGCCGGCTGTTCCGCCGGTCCGGCGGCTAGGTCCGCCATCCGGCAGATGTGAGAAAGTCAGACGGATGCGATGACGCCCGTTTCGGCCAGCCGGTCGAGTTCCGCGCCATCAAGGCCGAGTATCTCGGCAAGCACCTCGCGGCTATGCGCGCCAAGGCGCGGCGGCGGCAGGTCTGCGCGCACCGGTGTCTGTGACAGGCGCAGCGGGCTCGCAACCGTCGGGATGCTGCCGTTGAGATCGTCCTGGATCGAGGCGGGAAGGCCGCGATGAACTGCCTGCGGCTCTGCAAGCACCGAATCAATGTTGTTGATCGGTCCGGCTGGGACGCCTGCATCGGCGAGCTGGTCGAGCCACCATCCGGTCGTATGGTTCGCCATGGCGGTCTCGACATGCGGCAGCAGGGCTGTGCGGTTCGTCACCCGCGCCTTGTTGGTGGCGTAGTCCGGGTCGTCGGCAAAGCCGTCCAGCCCGGCGATGTCGCAGAATTTGTGGAATTGCGAATCATTGCCGACGGCGAGAATGATATGCCCGTCGGCGGTGGCGAAGGCCTGATAGGGAACGATGTTTGGATGCGCGTTGCCGAGGCGCCCCGGCGCGGTGCCGCTGACCATATAGTTCAACGCCTGGTTGGCGAGGCTGGCGACGCTGACATCGAACAGGCTCATATCGATATGCTGGCCGGTGCCGGTGCGCGCCGCATGCATGACGGCGGCCAGAATCGCGGTGGCGGCGTTGGTGCCGGTCAGGACATCGACAAGGGCGACACCGATCTTCATCGGCATGCCGTCGGCCTCTCCGGTGACGCTCATCAACCCGCCCATGCCCTGGATCATGAAATCATATCCGGCGCGGTGCGCATCCGGCCCGTCCTGGCCGAATCCGGTGATCGAGCAATAGACGAGCTTCGGATTGACAGCGCGAAGCGATTCATAGTCGAGTCCGTATTTCGCCAGACCGCCGACCTTGAAATTCTCCACGAGGACATCGCTTTCGGCGGCAAGGCGGCGCAGGATCGCTGCACCCTCTGGCGAGGTGATGTCGATAGCGAGCGAGCGCTTGTTGCGGTTGACCGAGCAGAAATAGGCGGACCGTGCGGCCGCGTCGGCATCGGCATCGCCGGTCATATCGTCGACGAAGGGCGGCCCCCAGCCACGTGTGTCGTCGCCGGTGCGCGGACGCTCGACCTTGATGATGTCGGCACCAAGATCGCCCAGCATCTGGGTGGCCCATGGGCCGGCGAGGATTCGTGACAGGTCAAGCACCCGAAGGTGCGACAGCGCCGACCCGGTGCCGGTCATCAGGTCAGCCGGTGAATGCCTGGAGCCCGGTGATCGCCCGGCCGAGGATCAGCGCATGCACATCATGCGTGCCCTCGTAGGTATTCACCGTCTCGAGGTTCATCATGTGGCGCATGACGTGATATTCCTCGGCAATGCCGTTGCCGCCATGCATGTCGCGCGCGGCACGGGCGATGTCCAGTGCCTTGCCACAGCTGTTGCGCTTGACCAGCGAGATGTTCTCCGGCGGGCAGTTGCCCTCGTCGAGAAGGCGGCCGACACGAAGGCATGACTGCAGCCCGATATTGATCTCGGTATGCATGTTGGCGAGTTTCAGCTGGATCAGCTGGTTGCCTGCCAGTGGCCGGTTGAATTGCTTGCGGTCCAGTGTGTAGCTCCGTGCCGCATCATAGCAGAACTGCGCTGCGCCCAGCGTGCCCCAGGCGATGCCGTAGCGCGCCTTGTTCAGGCAGGAAAACGGCCCTTTCAGCCCGGCCACCTCGGGCAGGATGTTGCCGGCCGGCACAAAGGCATTGTCCATCTGGATCGAACCGGTGATCGACGCGCGAAGCGACAGCTTGCCCTCGATCTTCGGCGTGGTGAAACCGCTGCCGGCATTCTCGCGCTCGACGATAAAGCCGCGGATCACGCCGTCCAGCTTGGCCCAGACAATCGCGATGTCGGCGATCGGCGCGTTGGAAATCCACATTTTCGCGCCGCTCAGGTGATAGCCGCCATCGGTCTCGACAGCCTTGGTCACCATGCCCCCCGGGTCGGAGCCGTAATCAGGTTCCGTCAGGCCGAAACAGCCAATCATCTCGCCGGTGGCAAGACGCGGCAGGAAGCGCTGCTTCTGCTCTTCGGTGCCGAAGGCGTTGATCGGATGCATCACAAGCGAGGACTGGACGGACATCGCCGAACGGTAGCCGGAATCCACAGCCTCGATTTCATAGGCCGCGAGGCCGTAGGCCACATGGTTGACGCCGGCGCCCCCATATTCCTCGGGAATGGTCGGGCCGAGAAGGCCGAGTTCGCCCATCTGGCGCATGACATCGGGGTCGAAGGACTCGTCCCGGAAATCGGCAATCACCCGTGGCAGCAGAACGTCACGCGAAAAGGCGCGCGCGCTGTCACGTACCATGCGCTCGTCATCGCTGAGTTGCTGATCAAGGAACAGCGGGTCTTCCCATGAGAAAACCGGCTTTGAAGTCTTCGTGACCACGCCTTCCATGGCTCGTTCACCTTTCGAAATTCAAATACGTAACCGCACTATAGCGGAAAAGGAGCACCGGGGGGTAGTCCCTGCGACAAACAATGCCCCGGCGGGGCTGCGGACCATTATTTTCGGGCCCCTGTCCGGAGAATGTTGTGTTTTGGGCCTCTCGTGCCTATTTTCTGCCAACACAAAGACCACCCGTTCAGCGGAGGCTCACGTGGCCGACGGCATCATCATCGCCCCTTCCATCCTTGCATCGGACTTTTCCCGTCTCGCCGACGAGGTGTCCGCCGTGGATCGCGCCGGCGCGGATTGGATCCATCTTGATGTGATGGATGGCCATTTCGTGCCGAACCTGACCTTTGGCCCGCCCGTGATCAAGGCGCTACGCCATGTTACCGACAAGCTGTTCGATGCGCATCTGATGGTATCCAATCCGGACGCGCTGCTGGATGCGTATGCCGACGCCGGTGCCGAGATCATCACCGTCCATGCCGAGGCCTGCCCGCATCTGGACCGCACGCTGTCGCGGATCCGCGAGCTTGGCTGCAAGGCCGGCGTGTCGCTGAATCCGCACACAGCTGCGGATGTGCTGCAGCATGTTCTTGACCGGCTCGACCTCATCCTCGTGATGACGGTTAATCCGGGGTTTGGCGGCCAGGCCTTCATCCCGGCGATGATCGACAAGATCGCGACACTGAAGGATATGGTCGGCGCGCGCGACATCACCATCGAGGTTGACGGCGGCATCACGACCGAGACCGCAGGCGCCGTCTTCGCGGCCGGCGCCACCGCGCTTGTCGCCGGATCGGCCATCTTCAAGGGCGACGGCGAGGACGGGTACCGCGCCAATATCGAGGCCATTCGTGCCGCCGCGCGCGGTTGAATAACACCACAGGAAAGACAGGCTGAATGGGAAAGCTGATCGAGGGCCGATGGTCCAGCGAATGGTACGACACAAAATCGAGTGGCGGCCACTTCGTTCGTGACAATGCGAAATTCCGCCACTGGATCACCGCCGACGGCAGCGCCGGCCCGTCGGGCGAGGCAGGATTCGCCGCGGAAAGCGGCCGTTATCACCTCTATGTCTCATATGCCTGCCCGTGGGCGCACCGCACGCTGATCTTCCGCGAGCTGAAGGGGCTGACCGACCATATCTCGGTGTCGGTGGTGCATCCGCTGATGCTGGAAAACGGCTGGACTTTCGATCATGACGCGCATGGCGCCGGCGGCGACGACCTGTTCGGCAGCGACTTCATGCACCAGATCTATACCCGCAGCAACCCGACCGCGACCGGGCGCGTTACCGTGCCCGTCCTGTGGGACAAACAGACGGGCCAGATCGTCTCCAACGAATCCTCCGAGATCATCCGCATGTTCAACTCGGCCTTCCACGGGTTGACCGGCAACAGTGACGATTACTGGCCGGAAGAGATGCGCGACGCCATTGAAGAGGTGAATGACGATATCTATCCGCATATCAACAACGGCGTTTATCGCAGCGGCTTCGCGACGACGAAAGAAGCCTATGAGGAATCGGTGACGAAGCTGTTCGCGGCGCTCGGCCGCATGGAAGAGCGGCTGTCCACCCGCCGCTATCTGATGGGTGACCGGATCACCGAGGCCGACTGGCGGCTGTTCACGACCCTGATCAGGTTCGACGCGGTCTATGTCGGCCACTTCAAATGCAACATCCGCCGGATCGACGACTATCCGCATTTGTCAGGCTATATGCGTGAGCTCTACCAGATGCCGGGCATCGCCGCGACCGTGGTCATGCCGCATATCAAGGGGCATTACTACGCAAGCCACCGCACGATCAATCCCACCGGCATCGTTCCGGTTGGCCCCGATCTCGACTTCGACGCGCCGCACGGGCGCGGAAATCTCTAGACCTCCGGTTTGCCGCCGGCCTGCTTGCGCGGGTCGCGCCCCAGATGCTCTTCACCGCGCGCGCGGGCAAGGGTGATCTGCTTCTGCCGTTCGGCAAAGCGCGAGCGGCTGCCGTCATCGCGGCTGTCGATGCAATGGTGGCAGCTGACGCCTGCCTCATAGGCGGCATGTTCGCGGTCGGCATCGGACAATGGCATGCGGCAGGCATGGCACATATCATAGGCCCCAGGCTGCAGCGTGTGATCGATCGCCACCCGGCCGTCAAAGACAAAGCACTCGCCCTGCCAGCGGCTGTCCGCCTGCGGCACATCCTCGAGATATTTCAGGATGCCGCCCTTCAGGTGATAGACCTCGTCGAACCCCATATCCTGCATCAGCGCGCTGGCCTTCTCGCAGCGGATGCCGCCGGTGCAGAACATGGCCAGCTTTTTCGGCCGGTCCGGATCGGCCGCCAGCTGCGCGGCCCATTCGGGAAATTCGCGAAAGCTGTCGGTCTGCGGGTCGACGGCGCCATCAAAGGTGCCGATCGCGGTTTCATAGGCGTTGCGGGTGTCGATCACCATCACATCCGGATCATCGACAAGACTGTTCCAGTCGCGCGGCTCGACATAGGTGCCGGTGGATCTCGCCGGGCTGATCTCGGGCCGGCCCATGGTGACGATCTCGCGCTTCAGCCGCACCTTCATCCGCAGGAAGGCCTGGTCAGGCGCGGCTGAGAATTTCAGCGACAGCCCGTCCAGGCGCGGTTCCGCCTCGATCCAGTCGAGGACACGGCCCATGCCGTCCCTTCGGACGCAGATGGTGCCGTTGATGCCTTCATCGGCGAGCAGCAGCGTCCCGCGGACTCCGCTGGACTCGCACAGCGCCTGAAGCACAGGCTGCCAGTCGCGGTAGTCTGGAAGGTCGACGAACTTGTAGAGCGCGGCGATGACGAAGCCGTCCTCGCCAGCGACGCCAAGCCGCTGTAATGCGTCATCCATCATGGTCCGAAGCCGACCCATATCCTGTCCTGTTCCCCGCCTCGTCTCGTCCTTCACGACGGCCGGACGGTACCACCGGAAAGCCGCAATTCCAAGCGCTGCACTGCTTGTCGGGCCCTGCTTGCAGGGTTACAGTCTGGGTGATGAACGGAGGCTTGCCATGCTGAAAGACCTTGTCCTTGGCGACGATATGCTGACCCTGTCGATCAATGAAGGGGCGGCGACCGGGTTCGACTATTTCTGGCTTCGCGACAATGCGCGCGATCCGGAGAGTTTTGATTCGCGGAGCCACCAGCGCGAGCTCTACACCGCCGCTGTCGATCCGATGATCAGGCCAAAGGCGGCCCGCCTCAGCGATGACGGCGCCGCCCTGATCCTCGACTGGCCGGATCTGGATATCGAAGCACATTACGAGGCCGGCTTCCTTGCCGATTTCAGCAGCGCTGGCGATCCGATGCGGATGCCGGAAGCCACACCATGGGATGGCGGCAGCATCGATCCTGAAGCCGTGCGTCTTCCCTATGCCACCCTGACGGGCAATGAAGGCGTGACGCCTTTGCTCGAAACCATGCTTGCCAACGGCTTTGCCGTGCTGACCGACTGCCCGCGCGATCTGACGGCGGTGCAGACGGTGGCCGACTCCATCGGCTATGTCCGGCAGACGATCTTCGGCGGGCTGTTCGAATTCGAGGCGAACGAGAACATGGCGGATTCCGCCTATACGCCGAAAGAGCTGCGTCCCCATACCGACGGCACCTACAGCCATGATGCGCCGGGCGTGCAGCTGTTGCTGTGTGTCAGCTATGAGGCCGAGGGCGGCGAATCGATAATGGTCGACGGTGCGCGGATTGCCGAGAGGCTGGCCGCCGAGCAGCCGCAGGTCCATGCCGACCTCGCACGGATCGGGGTGACCGGTATCTATAAGGGTGACGGCGTGGTGCTTCGCGCGCGGCGGCCAATCCTGCGTCATGACGAGACAGGCAGGCTGGCACAGGTCAGCTTCAACAATTACGACCGCGATACGGTGCGCCTCGCCGATGACGACATGCGCGCCCTCTATGCCGGCATTCGCGCCTTTGACAGCATGGCGAACGAGCCGGAGATGCAGTGGCGCTATACGCTTAGGCCGGGTGACATGCTGGTGTTCGACAACTGGCGCGTGCTTCACGGGCGCGGCGCCTTCCGCGGCAAGCGCAAGATGGCGGGCGCCTATATCAACCGCGAGGATTTCGAGAGCGCGGTGCGCGGCAACGGGCTCGCCTGATCCGGTCAGGCAAGCGAGGGGTCGGCCGACCAGACCTCGGCCAGCCAGTTCTGCATCAGCCGCGGCCCGCCTGCATTCAGCACCATGTCGCGAAGATGCGCCGCCGGGCCCGACAGCCCCATGATCCGGCCCGAAATATCGGCCTTTTGCACAATTCGTGACACCGCTGCGGCGCGCTCCCGCGCATAGAGCGTGAAGGCAGCTTCGATACCGTCTTCATGTCCTAGATGTTGGCCAAGGCAGGCGGCGTCCTGAAGCCCCTGGCCAGCCCCCTGGGCCAGATGCGGCGGCATGCTGTGTGCGGCGTCGCCTGCAAGGACCACGCGCCCGCGCCGCCAGCACCCCGCCGTTGCGGCAACGGGAAGCGGTGTGCGCACCCATTCGATCCTTTCATCAACCAGCGCTGCCAATGGAGACGATGCGCCGAACAGGCGCGCCTGCCATCCGTCGCCGGTCCGTGTGGCGGGAAGCGTGACCACAAGGTTCAGCATCTCGCCGATCGGGTAATGGACGACATGAACACCGCGGCCAAGCCAAAGATTGCTTTCGGCGAGGGCGAAATGCGCCGGCATGTCCGCCAGCGGCATCAGCGCCCGCATCGCCACTTTGCCGGCGGAGACGCCGGCCGACCCGTTCGCCGTCACATGCCGCCGCCCGGGACCCTTGCCACCATCGGCGGCGACCAGCCCGTCACACTGGTGGCTTGCGCCTTCGGCGGTGATCAGTGTCACATGCCCGTCATTCTGATGGATATGGGCAATGTCCTCGGCAATGCGTGTGACCCGCCCGGTGGCATCCAGCGCCTCCTCAACCAGCCCGGCGAGCGCGGCGCGGCCGAAACTGGCATAGGGGTCGTGCAGCGGCAGTCGGATCAGGGTGGCGCCACTGTCCAGCGCACGCACGGTGATGTTGTGAAGGCGGGTCGAACAGGCGCGCGCCGAATCACCCAGCCCAAGGGATTCCAGCGCGGCCCAGCCATTCGGGGCGATCTGCACGCCACCTTTCAAGTTCGGCGCGGCGCTGCCGCCAAGCAGCGTGATGTCATGGCCGGCGCGTGCGGCTCCCAGCGCGGCGGCGAGACCGGCGATCCCCCCACCGCTGACTGCTAGTCCGGCCATGATTGGCTGCTCCGTTTCCAGACTTTGGTTGAATGGCATCCGGCCATACAGACAAAAAAGGATGCCGCACGCAGGCGCGGCACACCCGATATTACATCATTTCGTCGAGAGTCTTGCGGAACTTGTCGACGATTTCGTCCACATGCTTGCGCTCGGCGATGAAGGCCGGGGCAACGATGGCGTTGTCACCGGTCCATTTCACATGCAGGCCGTTCCAGAACATGGCCTTCTGCATCTCGCCGCCACGATGGCCCGGCACGCCGTCCGAAGCCACCTCGACGCCGGCCATCATGCCGATGCCGCGAATGTCGGTCACCAGCGGATGATCCTTCAGCGTGTAGATGGCGTCGAGGAAATACTCCTCGAGGTTCGCCGCGTTCTCGAACAGGCCGTCAGCCTCATACAGCTTCTGTGTCGCGATGCCGGCGGCGCAGGCTGCCGGGTGCGCCGAATAGGTGTAGCCGTGGAAGAACTCGATGGCGCCTTCCGGCGAGGCGTTGGTCACCGTGTCGTAGATCTCGTCGGTCACCGCGACGGCACCCATCGGGATCGCGCCGTTGGTGATCGCCTTGGCCATGGTGATGATGTCCGGCTTCACATTGAATTTCTGTGTCGCGAACGGGGTGCCCATACGGCCGAAACCGGTGATCACCTCGTCGAAGACCAGCAGCATGCCGTGCTTGTCACAAATCTCGCGGACCTTCTCCAGATAGCCGACCGGCGGCACCAGCGTGCCGGTGGAGCCGGCAACAGGCTCGATGAAGACAGCGGCGAGGGTGGAGCCGCCAAGGTTCTCGGCGATGCGCTCGAGGTCCATGGCCATCTCGGCACCGGTCAGCGGCTGGCCCTTCGAGAAGCGCTGCTCCTCGGTCCAGGTGTGGCGGATCATCGAGATGTTCGGAAGCGTCAGGCCGAAGGTCTCGCGGTTGCGGACCATGCCGGCAAGCGAGACGCCGCCCATATTGACGCCGTGATAGGCGCGCTCGCGGCTGATCAGGCGATTGCGCTGCGCCTGGCCGCGGGCCCGCTGGTAGGCGAGGATGATCTTGATCGCCGTGTCCACCGACTCCGATCCGGAATTGGTGAAGAACATATGGTTGAACTCGTCCGGCAGCATCCGGCAGACGCGCTCTGCAAGTTCGAAGGAACCCGGGTGGCCAAGCTGGAAGTGCGGCGTGTAGTCGTTGTTCAGCATCTGGTTGTAGACCGCTTCGGCGATCTCGCGGCGGCCATGGCCAGCCGGTGTGCAGAACAGGGCAGAAGATCCGTCGATGATCTGACCACCCTTGTAGTCCCACATATACATGCCCTCGGACTTGACGACCATGCGGGGGTTCTTCTTGAAGTCACGGTTTGCGGAAAAAGGCATCCAGTGCGCTTCAAGCGAGTTCACATCATAAGACATCGCGGTCTCCTTCGGTTGCGCGGCAGCCGGTCTCTGGCACCCGGCCGTCTTGTTTGTCGAGGTTTAGCCTTACCATCATAGCCCGTCTGAATATGTGACGGTGTGCGACCGATGGTGGCACCAATCTGCCAACGCTAGACATGGCATAGCGCAGGCTATAGAACCAGATATGGCTTACGCTGGTGCCAGATTGACGTGGCTGGTGCCAGTCCGGGCCGCTTTTCCGGAACGGGTCATATGCTGGATCATCTGATCATCAATCTCGATCCCGAAGGCGACGCCAGCCTTCAGGCACAGCTTCGCCAATCCGTGGTCGAGGCGATCCTCTCGCGCGCCATCCTTCCGGGGGACAAGCTCCCCTCCAGCCGCGCGCTGGCCGATCAGCTGGGTATCTCCCGCAACACAGTGGTTCTCGCCTATCAGGCGCTGATCGACACCGGCTTCATCGAGGCGCGTGAACGATCGAGCCATGTGGTCAGCAGCGAGGCGCCCGTCGGCAGCCTCGAACCACAGGTGAATGACGAGGAACAGGCCGGGTCCGGGGGCGAGGTGAACTGGGATGACAAGCTGGTCAGTTCCTGCAGCGACATCCGGCCGGTCGCGAAACCGCTGAACTGGCGGGAATATCCCTATCCGTTCGTCTACGGGCAGGTCGATGACGAGCTGTTCTCGCTGACCGCGTGGCGGGACTGCGCGCGCCAGGCGCTCGGCATGCGGAATTTTGGCCGGATGGTCGGTGATTTCGGCCTCAGCGACGATCCGATGCTGGTCAATTATATCTGCTCGCGCAGCCTGCCGCGGCGCGGCATCACCGCCCGGCCGGAACAGATCCTCGTCACCCTTGGCGCGCAGAACGCGCTTTATCTTGTGGCGCAGCTGCTGGTGTCGCCGGAACGGCGGGTGGTGATCGAGGATCCGGCCTATCCCGACCTTCGCGATATTCTCGAACAGCGCACATCGCGTATCACCGGTCTTCCTGTCGACAGCGGCGGTCTGGTGCTTGACGAGGCGGCGCTTGCCGAAAGCGATGCCGTCTTCATCACGCCAAGCCACCAGTGCCCGACAACCCATACCATGCCGGCATCGCGGCGGCGCGAATTGCTGGACCTCGCCGGCCGCCATGATTTCATCATTGTCGAGGATGACTACGAGTTCGAGATGAATTTCCTCGAATCGGCGACGCCGGCCCTGAAATCGCAGGACCGCGACGGCCGCGTCGTCTATGTGGGCAGCCTCTCGAAATCGGTGTTTCCCGGGCTCAGGCTCGGCTATCTGGTGGCGCCCGAGCCGCTGATCAACGAGGCGCGCGCATTGCGCCATCTGATTCTGCGGCACCCGCCGGGCCATGCCCAGCGGACCCTTGCCTATTTCATGGCGCTTGGTCATTACGACGCGCAGATCCGGCGGCTGCGGCGGCATCTTGCCGGGCGCCGTGGCGCCTTGCAGCAGGCGCTGGACCGGCATCGGCTGTTCACGCAGACGGCATCGCATTTCGGCGGCACCAGCTTCTGGGTGCGCGGGCCGGACTGGCTGGATTCGCGTCGCCTTGCCGACCGGGCCGCCGAAAAGGGTGTGCTGATCGAACCCGGAGATGTGTTTTTCCGCCGTGGTAACGCGCCGCTGAACCATTTCCGGCTGGCCTATTCATCCATTCCCGAGGCGCGGATCGCCGAAGGCGTGGATCGGCTTGCGGCCGCTGTCGAAGAACTTCGCCGGGAAGCTGGCGGCTGAATGACGTGTGGGAATTGACAGCGACACGCCAAGGCAGCATTTTGGCGCGGCTCCGGCGGAGATGCCGGATTGCGGGTTTGGGGGAAGGCGTTCATGATGATTAGCGACCGGAGAGGGGCAAGCCCTTTCCTGACCGAACCCGACGCGACCTGCCCGGCCGACTTCCTGGCGCTGGCCGGAGGCGGCGATCCGCTTCCCGTCGGGTTTGTCAGGGCGGTCGGCGCCCCCATTCTGGAAACCGCGCGCGATGCGGTCGCGGCCGGGCTCGCCCGTCCGGTCCTGTTTGGCGAGGCGGACCAGATTCGCGCCGATGCCGCCGCGCTGGGATGGGACCTGGCCGGCGCGGACATCGTCGATACCGAAGGTGAAGAGGGCGCTGTCGAAGCCGCCGTCGCCGGTGTTCAGGATGGCAGCGTCCGCGGCCTGATCAAGGGCCAGCTTCATACCGACGTTTTCATGGGCGCGATCGTGCGCCGCACATCGGGCATCCGCACCGACAAGCGGCTTGTCCATGTCTTTGCCATGCTGCCGCCGGGCGGAGGCCGGCCGCTGCTGATCAGTGATGCCGCCGTCAATATCGCACCAGATGTGAAAACCCGTACCGAGGCGGCGCTGGCCATGGCGCGGCTGCTGCGCCGCATGGGTGTTGAAACGCCTCGTATCGCGGTTCTGTCGGCGACGGAATCAAAACTTGAAGCCATGCCGTCGAGCATTGAGGCCGAAGAGATTGCCGCCGCGGCAAGCACTGCCGACCCGCAGGCCGCCTTTGCCGGCCCGCTATCACTCGACCTTGCCCTGTCGCCGGAATCGGCCCGTATCAAGGGTGTTGATCCGGACAGCGCGCAAGGCGCCGTGGCAGGACGCGCCGAAGGGCTCGTCGTGCCTGACATTGTCTCCGGCAATGTGCTATTCAAATCCCTAGCCTATTGCGCCGGCGGGCTTGCCGCCGGTGTTGTCATTGGCGGCACCGTGCCGATCATGCTGACAAGTCGATCCGATCCGCCGGCCGCGCGCCTGGCATCCCTAGCTTTGGCCGCCATCGCCGGTCAGGAGGACAGTGAATGAGCGTCGAACCAAATGTCGATACCGCCCCCGCCGTTAGTGACGAGGTCCGGCAGACCACATGCTACATGTGCGCCTGCCGTTGCGGCATCAATGTGCATATGCGCGATGGCAAGATCCGTTATATCGAGGGCAACCGTGACCATCCGGTGAACCAAGGTGTTCTTTGCGCCAAGGGATCGGCCGGTATCATGCAGCATTACTCGCCGGCGCGGCTGCAATCGCCGATGAAGCGGGTCGGCCCGCGCGGCTCCGGCCAGTTCGAGCCGATCAGCTGGGAAGAGGCGCTGCAGACCGCCGTCGACTGGCTGGCGCCAATTCGCAAGGACGATCCGAAGAAGCTCGCCTTTTTCACCGGCCGCGACCAGTCACAGGCGCTGACCGGCTGGTGGGCGCAGCAGTTCGGCACCCCGAATTTCGCCGCACATGGCGGCTTCTGTTCGGTCAATATGGCGGCCGGCGGCATCTACACTCTTGGCGGTGCCTTCTGGGAATTCGGCTCGCCCGACTGGGACCTGACCGAGCTGTTTGTGCTGTTCGGCGTTGCCGAGGATCATGATTCGAACCCGATCAAGATGGGTCTCGGCAAGCTGAAGACACGCGGCGCGCGGGTGATCTCGGTGAACCCGGTGCAGACCGGCTATGCCGCGATTTCCGACGACTGGTATGGCGTGACCCCGGGCACGGACGGGCTGCTCATCCTGTCGCTGGTGCGCGAGCTGATGCAGGCCGGCAAGATCGATATCGACTATCTTGTGCGCTACACCAACGCCCCCTGGCTGGTGATCCGCAATCCGGGCGCGGCCAATGACGGGCTGTTCCTTCGCGATGATGACGGCACGCCGCAGGTGATCGACCGCGCCACCGGCAAGCTGGCCCCGCACAGCGATGCGTCGGTGAAGCCGGCGCTGCAGGGCGAGGTCAAGGTGAAGGGGGGCGGTGTGGCCGTTCCAGCCTTCATGCTGATGGCCGACGCCTATCTCACCGACGATTATGCGCCGGAAACGGTGGCCCCGCAGGTCGGCATCAGTGCCGCGCGCATCCGCCAGCTTGCCGCCGACCTTGCCGAGGCGGCCTTCGCCAGCGAGGTGGTCATTGACCAGCCATGGACCGACTGGAAAGGGGAAAAGCATGACAAGATGATCGGCCGCCCGGTCTCGATGCATGCGATGCGCGGGATTTCGGCGCATTCCAACGGCTTCCAGACCTGTCGTGCGCTGCATATGCTGCAGCTGCTGCTGGGATCGGTCGAGGCGCCAGGCGGCTTCCGCTTCAAGCCGCCCTATCCGAAGCCGCCGCATGCCCACCCGAAGCCTGCCGGACGCCCCGACCAGGTGGCGCCCGAAACCCCGCTCGGCGGGGCGCCGCTCGGTTATGTGCTCGGGCCGGAGGATCTGATCATCGGTGCCGACGGGTCGCCGCAGCGGATCGACAAGGCCTATAGCTGGGATGCCCCGATGTCGGCCCACGGGATGATGCATATGGTCATCTCGAACGCCGTCGCCGGCGATCCCTATCCGGTCGACGTGCTGTTCATGTACATGGCGAACATGGCGTGGAATTCTTCGATGAACACGCGCGGCGTCATGGAGATGCTGACCGAGACCGATCCGGAGACCGGCGAGTACAAGATTCCGAAGCTGATCTATTCCGACGCCTACTCCTCGGAAATGGTCGCCTATGCCGACCTGGTGCTTCCCGACACAACCTATCTCGAACGGCATGACGCGATTTCGCTTCTCGACCGGCCGATCTGCGAGGCCGATGCGGTGGCGGACGCCATCCGCTGGCCGGTGGTCGAGCCGGACCGCGATGTGCGCGGCTTCCAGTCGGTGCTGCTCGATCTGGGCGCGCGGCTGGGACTTCCCGGCATGGTGAATGACGACGGCAGCGCCAAGTTCAAGGATTATGGCGACTATATCGTGAACCACCAGCGCAAGCCCGGGATCGGGCCGCTTGCCGGTTTCCGCGGCGAGAATGGCGGTGCGGAAGGCCGCGGCGAGCCGAACCCCGGGCAGCTCGAGGCCTATATCGAGAACGGGGCCTTCTGGCATGCCGAAATCCCGGCCGAGGCCCGCTATTTCAAGCAGGCCAACGCCGCCTATCAGGATTTCGCCGTCGAGATGGGGTTCTATGACGCGCCACAGCCCTATGCCTTCCAGATCTATTCCGAGGTGCTGCAGAAATTCCGCCTCGCCGCCGAAGGCCATGGCGACATCCAGCCGCCGGACCATCATCGCGAGCGGATCGCCCGCTGCTTCACCCCGCTGCCGAGCTGGTACGCGCCGTTCGAGGGTGATTCCGTCGACGAGGAAGCCTTTCCGCTTCACGCGCTGACGCAGCGCCCGATGGCGATGTACCATTCATGGGGCTCGCAGAATGCGTGGCTGCGCCAGATTCACGGCCACAACCCGATGTTTGTCTCCGAGGCGCTCGCCAGGGAGCATGATCTGTCGGAGGGCGACTGGATCTGGGTCACATCGCACCATGGCCGCATCCGCGTGCCGGTGTCGGTGATGGCCGGGGTCAATGATCGCACCATCTGGACCTGGAACGCCATCGGCAAGCGCAAGGGGGCCTGGCAACTCGACCCCGACGCGCCGGAAGCGAAGAAGGGTTTCCTGCTGAACCACCTGATCCATGAATTGCTGCCGCCAAAGGATGACGGCATGCGCTGGGCGAATTCCGATCCGGTCACAGGCCAGGCTGCCTGGTTCGACCTGCGGGTGAAGATCGAGAAGGCCGGCGCGGACGAGCCTGCCGAGTCGGCGCCGCAGTTCGACCCGCTGCCACGCATGAACGGCAAGGGCGCCGCCCCGAAGGTGGTGCGCTACGGCATCGAGTGGACAAAACAGGGCAAGGGAGACGCATCATGACGATGTTGCCTGAACCGTCGGCCATCAAGCTCGGCCTCGTCATCGACCTCGACATCTGCGTCGGCTGCCAGGCCTGCGTGGTCAATTGCAAGGAATGGAACACCGCCGGATACGGCGCGCCGCTTGCCGACGAGGACGCCTATGGCGCGGCCCCGATGGGAGCGTGGCTGAACCGGGTCCATGCCTATGAGGTGTCGGAGGGAGCCGGCGAGGCGCAGATTTCGCGCACTGTCCATTTCCCGAAATCCTGCCTGCATTGCGAAGAGGCGCCTTGCGTGACCGTCTGCCCGACGGGCGCGTCCTTCAAGCGGGCCGAGGACGGCATCGTGCTGGTCAACGAGGACTGGTGCATCGGCTGCGGGCTGTGCGCCTGGTCGTGCCCCTACGGCGCGCGGGAACTCGACCCGGCCGAGGGCGTGATGAAGAAATGCACGCTCTGCGTCGACCGCATCTATAACGACAAGCTGCAGGAAGAGGACAGGCAGCCCGCCTGTGTGCGCACCTGCCCGACCAACGCCCGTCATTTCGGCGATCTGGGCGATCCGAATTCCGAGGTCAGCCTGATGGTGGCGGCGCGCGGCGGCGTCGACCTGATGCCGGAACAGGACACCAGGCCGGTGAACAAATATCTGCCGCCGCGGTCGCGCCGGGCGGCCGAGGAGGCACCGGTGTCGCTTGTCGCCATGGCCGAGGCGGAAACGCCCAAAGGCTTCTGGAAGTGGGTCGATACCGCGCTTGAGCGGATGGGCTGATCACAGCAGGAACGTCGCGAAGAAACGCGCAGAGATTACGGGGATATTGTCATGCGGCCAGCCTGGTCCATCATCTTCTTCACCACCATGTCGGGCCTGGGCCTCGGCCTTGCCGGCTGGATTGTTATCGGGTTGCTGCCGCTGATGACGCAGCAGGCCGTCATCGGTGTCGGCGTGGTCACGCTGGCGCTGATCGGGGCCGGACTGATCAGCTCGACCTTCCATCTCGGCCATCCGGAGCGGGCCTGGCGCGCGCTCAGCCAGTGGCGGTCGAGCTGGCTGTCGCGCGAAGGCGTGCTGGCGGTGATCGTCATGGCCGGTCTTGCCGGCTGGTTCGCCGCTGGATACAGCGGCACCATCGTGCCGGTCTGGGCCAATCTGCTGCTGCTCGTGCTGATCTATCTGACGGTTTATGCGACCTCGATGATCTATGCCTCGCTGAAGACGGTGGCACGCTGGTACCACCCGCTGACCCCGGTCTGCTATCTGATGTTCGCCGCCGCCGGCGGTTTGCTGGCGACACTGGCGATGCTGGCGCTTCTGGGCCTGCCGATCACCGCGGCGCTGGCGCAGGCCGGCATCGTGCTGATGCTGTCGGCCTGGGGCGTGAAGCTCGCCTGGTGGCGCCTTGCCGGCATGGCACGGCATGCGGGCAGCGTTGAATCGGCGACCGGCCTCGGCCATCTGGGCACTGTAAAGCCGCTGATGCCGCCGCATACCGAAGAGAACTATCTGCAGCACGAGATGGGATTTGTTGTGGCGCGCAAGCATGCCGACAAGCTGCGGATTTTTGCAATCGGCCTTGGTGGTGTGCTGCCGATCATCGTGCTGTTGGTGGCGCCTGCCTCGGCAGCGGCGCTCGGCTTTGCGGTGCTCTCGCATGTCGCCGGCATGTTTGTCGAACGCTGGCTGTTCTTTGCCGAGGCCAAGCATGTCGTCACCCTCTATTACGAGGGCGCCGCCTGAGCACGGTCGCCCGACCACAGCCTCCACAAGACAGGGCCGGTCTGCCGATGCAGGCCGGCCCTTTTTGTGTGGTGCGATCAATGCCGGTGACATGCAGAGGTTGGTGCCAAAGCCGTCGCAGACCGTCCTGACGATCAGGCTGTGACGGTCTGGCGGAAAGAGCCAGTAGAAGAACCGGCCCAAAGGAAATCGGCTCAAAAGAAAACCGGCCTGCGGGCGCAGGCCGGTTTCGTGTTTCTTTGATGTCGCTGTGATCAGCCGATCAGCAGCGGGGCAATCACCAGGCTGACAATGGCCATCACATTGATCAGGATGTTCATTGACGGGCCCGAGGTGTCTTTCAGCGGGTCGCCGACGGTGTCGCCGACAACGGCCGCCTTGTGGACGTCCGAGCCCTTGCCGCCAAGGTTGCCCTTTTCGACGTACTTCTTGGCGTTGTCCCAGGCACCACCGGCATTCGCCATCATCAGTGCCATCATCACGCAGCAGATCAGCGCGCCGCCGAGCATGCCGCCGAGCGCCTTCGGCCCAAGGCCGAAACCGATGACGACAGGCGCCAGGACGGCGAGCGAACCCGGAAGGATCATCCGGCGCAGCGCGGCGCGGGTCGCGATGTCGACGCAGCGCGCTGTGTCCGGCTTGGCCTTGCCTTCGAGAAGGCCCGGGATCTCTTTGAACTGGCGGCGAACCTCGACGATCATGTCGAAGGCCGCGTCGCCGACAGCGGTCATGGTCATCGCGCTGACGATGAACGGGAAGACGCCCCCGATGAACATGCCGACGAGAACCATCGGGTCGTTGATCGCGAGAACGAAGTCCGGGTCACCATTGCTGACCTTGGCGATATAGGCGCTGATCAGGGCCAGTGCGGCGAGTGCCGCGGCGCTGATGGCAAAGCCCTTGCCGATGGCTGCGGTGGAGTTGCCGACCTCGTCGAGCGAGTCGGTGATCTCGCGGGTCTCGGGACCCATCTCGGCCATTTCGGCAATGCCGCCGGCATTGTCGGCAACCGGGCCGTAGGCGTCGATTGCCATAGTGATGCCGACCGTGGCCAGCATGCCGACAGCCGCCATGCCCACGCCGTAGAGGCCGGCGAACATGTTGGCGAAGAAGATGATCGCTGCAATGGTTAGAACCGGAACAGCAACCGACTGCATGCCAACGGCAAGGCCGCTGATCATGATGGTTGCCGGGCCGGTCTCGCCGTCCTTGGCGATCTTACGGACAGGTGCGCCACCGGTGTAGTACTCGGTGACGAGTCCGACGACGATGCCGCCGATCGCGCCGACGAGAACCGCGCCCCAGACACCGGCGGAAGCGCCCATGCTGGTGATCACGAAATAGGCTGCCGCGATGAAGATCACAGCGGAACCGATGGTGCCGAAGCGAAGCGCCACATCAGGGCTCTTGTTGGCAAACATGCGGACCGACAGGATACCGAGAAGCGAACAGACCAGGCCGGTGGATGCAAGAACCAGCGGCATGAACTGAAGCACGGCGCGGTCGCCGCCAAGCATTTCGACAGAAGCCATCGACATCGACGCGGCAAGGGCGATCGAGGCGATCATCGAACCGCAATAGGATTCGAAGATGTCCGATCCCATGCCGGCAACGTCGCCGACATTGTCACCGACATTGTCGGCGATGACGGCAGGGTTGCGCGGGTCATCCTCGGGGATGCCGGCCTCGACCTTGCCGACCAGGTCGGCGCCGACGTCAGCCGACTTGGTGAAGATGCCGCCACCGACGCGGCTGAACAGGGCAACCGACGAGCCGCCCATGGCGAAGCCCTCGATGGCCTCGATGCCGTGCGCGGTGCCACCCATGAAGTGGTACAGGATGCCGATGCCGAACAGGCCCATCGACGCGACGGTCAGGCCCATGATCGAGCCGCCGAAGAAGGCGACGTTCAGCGCTTCGGCAGCACCCTTGCTGTTGGCGGCAACGGCGGTACGGACATTCGCCTTGGTGGCGGTGTACATGCCGATATAGCCGGCTGTGCCCGAGCAGAGCGCGCCGAGCGTAAAGGCAAGTGCCGTATCGGAACCGAGGCTCGCATACAGGGCGACAATACAGATGATGCAGAATACCGCGAGACGCTTGTACTCGCTGGCCATGAAGACCATCGCGCCGAGATGGATCTCGTCGGCGATCTCCTTGACCCGGCCTTCGCCGGCAGGGGTCTGCAGAATTCGTGCATAGACAAGGAAGGCCGCGATCAGGCCTGCAATGCCGAGGCTGATCGGAAGGACGGCTGTGGTAAGCATGAAGACTTCCTTTTAACAGAGGTTGGTTGTGAGCCGTTGCGCCGCCGGATACTCCCCCCGAACAACACATATGTCAGGCTGCGTAAAACGCGCCGGTTATAGACGCTAACCCATGCACTGTAAAGCCAAGGGTTTGCAGGATGTATGCAGGAGTTTGCGAGGGCTATCGGCGACTGTCCCGAAACCAGAAATCCGTCGCCTTCTCCGAGGCGTCTCCATATAATGCCGCCAATTTGCCGGGGGAGGTCAGACAGGCATGAATCGTGATCCGCGGTTGCTGTATGGCGCCGATATCCGCAAGCGCATTCTGGACGAGGTGGCGGCTGATATCGCGCGGCTCGCGACCCGCCGAAAGGTCGGGCGTCTCGTCTCGGTCGGGATCGGCGAGGTCGAGGAGATCGCCGTCTATATTCGCGGACAGGCGCGTGCCGCCGCCGTCATCGACATGGGCATCAATCAGGTGACGGATGCGGATGGCAACAGCCGCATTGTCGGTGATGCCTATACAGGTGCGGTTGCCGATATCGCCAACTGGACGACGCTAGTGCCGGGCGGTGTCGGTCCGGTTACGGTGGCGATACTGATGCGCAACGCCGCCATTGCTTTTGAGAAACAGATCGAGCTGGGATGGGTATGAAGATGTCTGACAGTATTTTTGCAG
>ENA-OSEY01000090-OSEY01000090.1-marine-metagenome-genome-assembly--contig:-NODE-90-length-60774-cov-10.319159_pt1 | contig 60774 bp, 69 predicted proteins | sample MGYA00248465_ERZ534230 | MGnify/ENA primary metagenome ERZ534230 (study PRJEB26409, sample SAMN06344110) | marine metagenome | isolation source: Sea water from surface | place: Atlantic Ocean:Southern... | reverse complement strand
GATGGAGGAGCGCATTGCGGCCTCATTTGTGACGCAAGCATGCCCACAACAAATTTATCTCATTGGGCAAGAGATAGATCAGCAGGCAATAAAATTCCTTTAGAGCTCATCATTAGAAAGCAGACAAAAGATACTGCTGAAACTTATGGACTGTTTGATAGGGGAGAAATCAAAACTGGAATGATTGCAGATATCAATATTATTGATTTTGAAAAATTAAATGTCTCTCTTCCAAAAATGATCTTTGATCTACCTAAAGGAGGGAAAAGGCTTGTTCAGGAATCCTTTGGTTATTTAGCAACTATTAAAAGTGGTGAGGTTGTTTATGAGAATGGTCAAGCGACCGGAACTCTTCCAGGTCAAGTCATAAGAGGGAAGCAAACATCAGAGGCCAAAGATACTAAAGAAAAGATATCTTTTTATGATCGAACTGTTAGGTTATTTATTGTCAAATTCCTAAGACTTATTTGGGCTGCAAGAAACAAGCCTGTTAAAAGCACAGTCATTTCTTAGTATTCAAGCGATAATTCTTCAAGAATATTTCTAGCTTCATCAAACTTCTCTAAAGTCCAAAGAAAGTACCTTGAATCTACAGATATAGTTCTCGCTTCTGGAATGTATTTATAGTCAGCGATAATCGTTTGAAGCATCCCATCAAAAGCAAGACCTACCAACTCACCTTTAGCGTTTAGCGTGGCTGACCCTGAATTCCCATTTGTAATATCAAGATCGCACAAAAAATTAACAGGAACAGAACCTAAGGATTCCAACTCATATCTTCCATAATTTTTTTGAGAGATTAAATCCATAAGCTTATCTGGAGCATCAAAAGGCTCCTCTCCGCTATGTTTTTTATTAATACCTTCTAAACGGGTGAATGGACCATAGGTAATACCGTCTTCTAGAGATACTCCCTTAACGTTACCAAAGGTAATTCTGAGGGTACCGTTAGCATCTGAGTACAATGACTTTCCAATACTTTTATAATATTTTCTTAACGATTTTATGAAAGTTGATTTGAGTCTTTGTTTTTCGCTAGCTTCAGACTTAGCAATGTTTTCATACTCCATTTGCTCATCAAATAGAATCCTTGCAATGTTAATGAAAGGATCTTTAATTGAATTGAGTTCATCTAGAGATAAGTCAATCAAGGAAAGTCTATCTTCAGCAGAATCCAATAATGATTTTTGTGAGTAGATATCTTCAACAATTTTTTTAGACTTTTTAAAGTCTGCATCTAGTTGAAAATAATTGCTAAATTGTGGCCTTCTTAAATTTCCGTCAAAAGTTTTATATTTTTCAAGTCGGTTAATAAAAATTTCTTTATCAACTCTTTTATCAAGACGATAATCAAGAGATTTAATTCCATTCACAATATTTTCATGATCTCTCTCTTGGAAGCCAATTTCTCGCTGATCATTTGGTTTGGTTCTTTCATAGGCGTATCTGTAAATTCTTTGAGCGGTAGAAATCATTCTTGAATTTCCATAATAATAATTAGGTAACTCTTCTGCCTTTTGATCACTAATCAAAGAAAGAAGCGAACCTAAAGACTCCTTTTCTTGTTTAGAGCCTTTTTCATTTAAATAATCTATGAAACCTAACCAATCAGAATTAGCTTTGTCTTGAACTTTGAATGACTCTGCACCATCTATTTGTCCTGATATTTTTTTATAATAATTCTCATAACCGCTAATTAATCCTCTATATTTTAAAGAAGAACCATCTTCATCTTTCGTAGAAGATCTCATTATGTCTATCCCAGACTTTAAAAAATTAACGAAACCTTTAAATCCTTCCTCAATATCAAATTCCACTTCGTTATATGTAAGCAACCTGTTGGTTGTGCCTGGATATCCGGCAACCATAACAAAATCTCCTTCTTGAACTCCTTTTGCTGATATCTTTAAATAGTTCTTGGATTTATATGGTTTATTTTGTTTAGCAAATTCTTTGCTGCTACCATCAGGAGCCACATAAGCTCGCAACAAGGCAAAATCCCCTGTATGCCTTGGGAACATCCAATTATCTATCTCGCCGCCGTACTCACCTATCGAAGCAGGTGGAGCGTAGACCAATCGGACATCTCTTATTTTTAATCTTTTTTCTAATTGATAAGTCTCTCCGCTGAAAAATGACCTGACATTGCATCTTATTTCATCACTTGTCTCGCATTGTTCAATGATGCTTTTTTTATTACTTTCAATTTTATTGTATCTATCAAGGTCATCTTTAAGGTTTTCTGTTTGTCTCAACACAGCCTCGGTAACATTGGTAATGCTTTGAGTGACATAAGCACTTGACCCAGGTGCAGAAGGTTTTTCCTCTGATTTTCTTCTAGCAACAAATCCGGTTTCGAACAAATTCTCCTTTTCGGAAGAGTTAAATTGTAAATATGACCCTTCGATACAATGGTAATTCGTTGCAATAAGACCTTCTGGAGAGACAAACGATGCAGAGCATCCACCAAGACTCACTATTGCATTAAGCGGGAAAGAAAATAAATCTGTTAGATTATCTGCATCTCCAGAATACCCTGTATTTTTTAACTCCTTTTTTAAATTGCCCATTTGAGAAGGTTCCCACATACCCTCAACAGCAAAGACATTAAGATTTAACAAAGCTAAAATAATCAGTAATCTAATCTTCATTCTCCGGGCCTCCTCAAAAAAGATCTATTTAATTCATTAACGTTTTTGACTCCTGTTAGGATCATGCTTTGTTCAACTTCATCTTTTAAAAGTTGTAACGCATATTTAGCTCCGTTGTAGCCTCCCACAGATAGTCCATAAAGGTAAGGTCTACCCCCCATGCAAGCATTAGCTCCCATGGCGAGAGCTTTTATGACATGAATCCCTCTTCTGATGCCACCATCAACTATAATCTCAATAGAGTCTCCAACAGCATCTCTAATTTCTTTCAACATTTCAAATGGCGCTGGACATCCATCCAGTTGTCTTCCTCCATGATTTGAAATCATTATTGCTGAAGCACCAATATCCTTTGCCCGTTTAGCATCTTCTACAGATAAAATTCCTTTGACCGCAAAAGCCTTATCCCATTGACCTATCATCCACTCTGCATCTTTCCAAGTAACGGTCCTATCAAACTGACTGTTCATAAAATCCATTACAGAAATATCGTTAGCAGCATCTTTCAACCTATGCTCAATATTAACCATGGATGGCGTGGGGGGATGAGTAAGATAATTCAATGTCCAATCAAATTTACTGGCAATATTTAGGTAAGACTTCAGTGTTAATTTTGGTGGCACGGTCATGCCCGTGCGTAGATCTCTTTCTCGTCTGCCGTTAACAGGAACATCGATAGTCAAGCAGAGAGCATCGTAATTAGCAGCTTTACATCTTTCAATGTATTCGACTGAGATACTTCTGTCCTTCAGAACGTAAATTTGAAAAACTTTAGGACCTTTAGATTTTTCTGCAACCTCTTCGATAGTAGTTGTTGAAAGGGTAGAGAGGCAAAAAATCGTACCCATATCACTTGCAGCATTTGCTGCTGCTATTTCACCTTCGTGATGAAATAATCTGTGATAGCCGGTGGGCGAGCATATGTATGGCCAATCAATCTGTGTCCCAAGAACCTTTGTTGAAGTATCAATTTTATCTACATCAACTAAATAATTCGGGATCACTTCGTATTGTTCAAAGGAATTCGTATTGTGTTTTATTGTCCATTCATCTCCTGCAGCACCATCAATGTAATGGAACATTGCTGCTGGCAATCTTTTTTCTGCAGCTTTTCTTAAATCGCTAATGTTATGACAATCTTTTAATTTCAATTGTTAAATTCTTCCAAAAGTCTTTTTCTATCTGATTCATAAATTTTGCCACCAAAATAATAGCAAGGTATAGCTAATCCAGCGATCAAGGAGAAAGTAACAAGCATTATTGTATATGGTTCAGCCACATCAAATGATCTCAAAAGATCAGTAAAGATTCCACCTCCTAAAGAGCCAAATGTAAGACCTATAAGGTTTAGGCATAAAATATAAAATGCTACTACAGTAGCTCTTATTTTTGGCGGCACAAGCTCCTGAACGGTTGAAAAGGTAGGGCCATAAAAACATCCTAGTTGGAAATAACCGATAACAACTCCCAGCCAAAAAATAAAAGTATTTGGTTCTACGAATCTATAAATTATTCCAAGAGGTAATAGCAACAGAGTGAGCCAAAAAAGAAACATTGGACGACCTTGATTGAAAGTTCTCAGCCACCAGTCGCTCATTAAACCACCAAACAAGTTTCCAGCAAGACCCGCAACCACACCAATGATCCCAGTTAGTTGAGCAATTTCTGATCTTTCGAAACCTCTTTCCTGGGCATACCAAAGTTGTTCAAAAACTGCTGCTCCCAGTGCTACATGATAAAGAACTCCTCCAGCTATGGTTAAGATTAATGCATTAGAAGAGGTCAAGGCTTGCCTTAAAGTAGAAACTATCTCTGAAAAAGAGAGATTAACCTCATCTGGATTATCGATAAGATGTTTTCTTGGGCGATCTTTAAAGAAAAATGCAATGATCCCCAAAACTGCTCCGATACCTCCCAAAATGTAAAAACAATTTCTCCATCCTAGAGGCTCACCAAGAAACCCTACTATAAGGAGACTTATCCCAACTCCGATAGGAACACCCATATAATAGACTCCAGCAGCAAAACCCATCCTATTTGCTGGAAAGCTATCTGAAAGCATGGACATGGATGTTGGCGTTAAGATTGATTCTCCGACTCCAATGAAGGCTCTAGGAATGGCCATGCTTATAAATCCTTTAGCGGCACCTGTAAACGCGGTAAAAACACTCCACAGCAGAACCCCAAAACCAATTAATCTTGGTCTGTTGTACTTATCTGCCAGCGTTCCCATGAACAATCCCATGATTGAATAAAAAAAGACAAAAGCTAATCCAGTTAAAATACCGTACTGCCAATCAGTTAAGCCTAGGTCAGGAACAATAAAGTTTGCAAAGCTTGCAATAAGTTGACGGTCCACAAAATTTAAAAGATTCAGAAGCGTCAAAAAGAAAAGTAACCTATATGGATTCATATTCCCCCAGTTGAATTATTTATCCGTTCATGGAATATAATCATTATCCAGAAAAATAATTTTAATGATAGTAGTAGGTTTAACAGGAGGAATTGGATCAGGAAAATCATCCGTCTCAGAAATCTTTGAGGGCTTAGGAGTGAAAGTTGTGGACGCAGATGTAGCTTCTAGACAACCTGTGATGAAAGGACAACCAGCTTTAAAAAAAATCGCTGAAAAATTTGGATCAAATATTCTTACCTCTGAGGGAGAATTAGATAGAAGAAAGCTCAGAGAAATTATATTTAAAGAGAGTTCTGCAAAAGACTGGTTAGAAAATCTACTTCATCCATTAATTCATCAAATACTCATCGATGATTTAGCAACTGCGAGTTCAAAATATGCGATTTTGGTATCTCCTTTGTTGTTTGAAACAAATCAAAAAGACCTTTGTTCAAAAACAATAGTTGTCGACACAAGCGAAGACAATCAAATCGATAGAACCACAAAAAGGGATAATGTTGAAGCCAGTCAGATTAAATCAATTATTGATTCCCAAATAGATAGAAAAAGCAGGAATGAGCTTGCAGATATTATTATTTCAAACGATGGATCTCTACAAGAATTAGAGGAGAAAGTTAAAAAAATTCATCTAGATCTAGAAAAAGAAATTCTTAAATGAAAAAAAAATGTCCTCGATGCAGAAAAATGTACTCTGTGAATAAAGATTCAAATCACAGACCTTTTTGCAGTGAGAAATGTCAGGCCATTGACTTAGGCGATTGGTTTTTTGAGAAACACAAGATTTCCAGACCCATAATAGATGAAGATGATCTTTCTATTGATCCATAAAAGAAGAAATACCTGCTATTCCATCAGCAGAATATTTTTTTGCCTCATTTAAGTCTGAAATTCTCATTCCACCTAGAGCATAAGTCTTAATTTCAGTTAGAGATCTTAATTCCTTAAATTTTTGCCAACCTATAGAAGATGCATCCTGATGACTTTTTGTTTTTTTGACTGGTGAAATAAAAATATAATCCAACTTAAGTTGGTTTGCTTTATTGATCTCCTCCTCATTATGACAAGACGCACCCAAATAATTTTGATAGCTTTCTAAGTCCGATAAATTCATCAAATCCGCTGAATTGAAATGAATGCCATCAAATCGTTCTGAGATGTCTAGGTGTCTAGAGCTCAAAATCAGTTTGGTTTGATACTTTTTCTTTATTAATAAAAATTTGTTTAAATTTTTATTAAGTTCTGAGTTATCTAAACATCTTAACAAAAGCAATTCTTTTTTAATCTTGATCGATTCCAACAGTTCTAGGTAATTCTCAGGAATTACTTCAGGTGTAATAAAAAAATAATCAGGATCTATAGTCTGCATTCATGCTTACATAATCTTTAGATAAATCCGACGTAAGGACTTTGCTTGTCTTATTGCTATCACCCAGCTTAATGACTATTTCTATTTTTCTTTTTTTAAATTCTTTCAATCCTAATTTTTCTGAATAACTTGAACTAAGTTTGTTATTTCTAAATACCTGGAGCTTTCCAAGCTTTAGATTAAATTTCTTCTCGTCAAAGCTAATATTGGTATTGCCAACTGCCATTAAAATTCTCCCCCAATTTGGGTCTTCTCCGAAAGCAGCTGTTTTTACTAAGAGAGAGTTAGCAATATTTTTAGCAACTGTTTTGCATTCGTTTTCAGTCTTGAGTCCTTTAACAGTTATCGAAATTAGCTTTGTTGCTCCTTCAGCATCGAGTACTATTTTTTCTGCTAAAGAGTAAAAAATATCTTGAAGAGTCTCTAATATCTTTTTTTCATTGGCTTTCGACAGTGAAATTAGTGATGATCCTGTAGCGATAAGCAAAGAAGAGTCATTTGTTGATTGATCTCCATCAATAGTTATTGAATTAAAAGAACCTTCGCAGGCTAATCTATGGATTTTATCTAACTTCAATTTGCTTATCTTTAAGTCAGTAAATACAAAGGACAACATTGTTGCCATGTTAGGTTCAATCATTGCTGAACCTTTAGCGACGCCAATGAAATTTATAGTCTCGCCTTTTATCTTGATACTCTTTTTAACTATTTTTTCTTTCTTGTCTGTTGTCATTATTGAAGTAGCAAAATTTTTCCAACTACTTCTACCAAGATTTTTATAAGCATTAAAAAAGGATTTTCCATACCTTTGTAGATCAAGTCTTTCTCCTATCACTCCAGTTGAAAAGGGCAGAACATTTACATCTTTATAATTAGCAAACATTTTATTTATGTCTTTTAAACCTTCTGGTCCAGTTGCAGCATTTGCGTTACCCGCATTTATAAATAATGCAGTTTTCTTTTTTTTATCAAGGTTTGTTAAATTCCTTTTTGCAACCTTTACCGGCGCAGCAGGAAATTTATTTGAAGTAAATAAACCAGAGATTTTGCTGTTCCTTGGCACTTGAATTATTGCGGTATCAAGCCTTTTGCCATATTTTTGATAACTCGAAGAACAGCCAATTTTAACTTCTTTCATAATCTATTTTCTTTTTTTCCTTTTGGCTTTGGCTTGAAGTCTTCTCATTCTTCTATTTCCTGAAAATTCTTCATTTGGTTCAGATTTATTTTTATTGACTTGTTCTTGAGGTGAATCAAAAGCGGATTGAATCTCTTCTTTATGACTTATCGTGTTTTTTATAACAGAACTTTCCTGAGCTGTTTGCTCTTCTTTATTGATTTGAATTTTGGATAAAAACTTAATGGCTTCGGAATTGATGTTTGTGAGAAGACCCTCGAACATTTCAAAAGCCTCTCTTTTATATTCAAGTCTGGGATCCTTTCCTGCATAACTTCTAAAGCCTATATTTTGTCTTAAGTATTCAAGAGCATTGATATGATTTTTCCAAGATATATCTATGACTTGCAAAACAATTTGTTTTTCTAGACCAGGAAGAACTTCGCTATATTCGATTCTTTTTTCAAGATATTTATTTTTAAGCTGACTTACAATTTCATCGATTAAGGTATCTTGATTATTCTTTTCATCATCTAAGAACTGAGCTGGGTCAAATTCAAAAGCGAAATCAGAAGACAAGGAATTCTTTAACTTATCTGTTTGCCACTGACTTTCTACACTAGAAGGCGGCAGAAACGAATAAACTAAATCTGCTATTTCATTGAATCGCATTGAATCAATTAATTCTGTTAAGTCATCTTCCTGAAGAATTTCCTCTCTTTGTGAATATATAACCTGTCTTTGTTCATTAAGGACATCGTCAAATTCAAGAATTCTTTTTCTTAGATCAAAATTTCTTCCCTCAACTCTTCTTTGAGCTCTCTCGATCGCTCCGGTGAGCATTCTATGTTCTATGGATTCTCCCTTCTTCATACCTCCAATTGATTGCATAAGATTTTTAACTCTTTCCGGTGCAAAAATCTTCATCAAGCTATCTTCTAATGACAGAAAAAATTGTGAGGAACCAGGATCTCCTTGTCTCCCAGATCTTCCTCTAAGTTGATTATCAACTCTCCTTGATTCGTGTCTTTCAGTTCCAATCACATGCAGACCCCCAAGAGATAAAACTTTTTCTCTGAAAGAAGCGTCCTCTTCATTGCCTCCTAAGACGATATCTGTTCCTCTTCCTGCCATATTTGTTGCGATGGTTACAGCATTCTGAGCTCCTGCCTGAGATATTATTTCAGCCTCTCTTTCATGTTGTTTTGCATTCAAAACGTTATGTTCAATTTTTCTTTGTTTTAGTTTGCTGGATATTAATTCAGAAGTTTCTACGGAAATTGTCCCAACCAAAATTGGCGCGCCGGTCGAGTTAATTTTCTCTATTTCCTCAACAAGAGCATCGTACTTCTCCTCAAGGGTTAAATAAATTTTGTCTTCCTTATCGTCTCTGATCATGGGCAGGTTCGTTGGTATGACAATGGTCTCTAAAGAGTAAATTTCCTCAAACTCTTGAGCTTCAGTTTCAGCAGTTCCGGTCATGCCAGATAATTTATCGAAGAGTCTAAAAAAGTTTTGAAAAGTGGTTGATGCTAAAGTCTGACTTTCGACTTGGATATTTACATTTTCCTTTAGTTCTAGCGCTTGATGAACTCCGTCTGATAATCGTCTACCTGGTAAAGCTCTTCCAGTGTTTGTATCAATCAATACTACTTGACCATTTTGCACAAGATAATCTGTGTTTTTTTCAAACAGATTAAAGGCTCTTAGGGAAGACTGAACCATATTTAATAATTTTAGATTTTCACTCGCATAGAGCGAGTCATCCTCTTTAAGAAGTCCGTTGTGTACAAGAAGACGTTCAACGTTTTCATGACCTTTCTCGGTAAGTTCAGCAGATCTTACTTTTTCGTCAATCTGAAAATCTCCTTCTACAAAAACATCTCCTGTTTCCAAATCAAATTCTTCTTGCTTAAGGCGAGGGATTATCTGGCCGATCTTTTTATATATTTCAGAATTATCTTCGGCGACACCGCTTATGACTAAAGGAGTTCTAGCCTCATCAATCAGGATTGAATCTACCTCATCAACCACAGCAAAAAAAAGGTCTTTTTGCATTTTATGGGCTTTGTCCATTGCCATGTTATCCCTTAGATAGTCAAAACCAGCTTCGTTGTTCGTGATGTAAACAACATCTGCCTGATAGGCATTTTTTTTCTCTTCAAAACTTTGATTGGGAACAACATGACTTACTGTCAATCCAAGGCCTTCAAACAAGGGTCTCATCCAATTTGCATCCCTTTCAGCTAGATACTCGTTAACAGTAATTACGTAAACACCTTTTCCGGTCAAAGCATTTAAGTAACAGGGTAGAGTAGCCACAAGGGTTTTTCCCTCACCGGTAGCCATCTCAGCGATCTTCCCTTCATTAAGAATAACTCCTCCAACGAGTTGGCAGTCATAATGTCTCAGACCCAAATTTCTTTTACTCGATTCTCTAACTAGTGCAAATGCTTGGGGAAGTACTTTTTCTAAGGCCTCCCCTGAACGAACTTGATCTCTCAGTTCATTAGATTTTGCCAGTAAATCATCAGCATTTAATTGCTCAAGAGAGGACTCCAAAGAATTAATTTGATCAACAGTTTTGGAAATACGGTTGATGACTCTTTTATGTTTTGAGCCAAATAAAAAGCCAAACATTTTTTATCCTGTACTCGGGTCAATGATTGGATCGATATATCTGATGAACTGATTGCCTTCCTCTGCAGTAATTATTTCCCAAGTATCAGGATTATCGATAAGTTTTCTTAAAAGTTGATTATTATGAGAATGACCAGATTTATAACCTTCAAAAGATCCAATTAGATTGTGTTTTAGTAAATATAAGTCACCAATGACATCAAGAATTTTATGCTTAACGAACTCATCCTCTGACCTCAAACCTTCTTCATTAAGAATTTCATTTTCACCGATTGCTATAGCATTTTTCTCGCTTGCTCCTAGAGCTAAGTTTTCTTTTTTTAATGCATCAACTTCACTCATAAAGCCGAAGGTTCTTGCACGAGATATCTCTTTGAGAAAAGTTGTTGAATTGAAGTCAATGGTAGCCTTGTTGGGCTGTCTTTTATGAACAGGATGATCATAATCAAGTTCATAACTTACTTTGAAACCATCATAGGGCGAAAGTGATACTCTTGCACCATTATTAGCTTCCACAGATACCGGTTTTTTTATTTTTATAAATTTTTTAACTTCTTTTTGCTCCTTTATGCCAGCTGATTGGATCAAAAAAACAAAAGGATTTGCCGAACCATCCATAATAGGGACTTCAATGTCATTAATTTGGACATAAGCATTATCGATGCCTAAACCTGCAAAAGCAGAGAGCATATGTTCAACTGTAGAGATTTCAATATCTCCACTTACCAGTGTTGTTGCGAGCGCTGTAGCTCCTACGTTTTCAACGGTAGCTTGGATCTCAACAATTGGGTCACAGTCAACTCTCTGAAAAATAATTCCAGTATCTTCAGGTGCGGGTAAAAGTTTTATTGTAATTTTTCTGCCTGAATGCAAGCCTACGCCACTTGCCTTGATGGGATTAGTTAAAGTTCTTTGAGCTAGCATTTCTAGTTTGTTCTTTGTCTATTAATCTCAAAAACAATTACTGAAGTTGCAATAGCTGCATTGAGACTCTCCAATTTATCGCTTATTGGAATCTTGATTATTTTATCGCATTTTGATTTTAAAGTTTCTTGAATACCTGTATTTTCTGAACCTATTATTAAACCTATTTTTTTGGAAAAATCAGTATCGTAAATAGATTCTGACTGTGAACTACCTTCAGCTCCATAGATTAAAAACCCTCTAAGCTTTAGCATCTCTGTAATCCTCTTAAGGTTTGGCACAATCACAAATGGGATAAGTTCGCTTGATCCTTTTGAAACTTCTCTTACCGATTTAGTTAAATGACATGCCCTGGATTTTGGAACCACTACCGCATCAACCATTCCTCCCAAGCTTGTGCGGAGGATTGATCCTAAGTTGTTGGGATCCGTTATGTGATCAAGCAAAAGAATAACGGCGTCCTCTTTAGTTTCTAAAAATTTTTCCAGGTACTCTATATTTTTTGGTTCTGATGGTTTGAAAATCAGATTGATCTTTTTATTTGGATTTTTAAATTTTTTTATTTCTATTTTTAATTTCTTCTCTATGGCGATCTTTTTTATATCTTTAATTCTTTTTGAAATTGAATTGTCATCTACTTCCAACAACCTAACTGACTCAGGTTTGTTGGCAAGTAAAGTTTTGATCGTATTTAAATCTGATGTCTCGAACATTTTTACGCCGGTATTAAACTTATTTTACCTTCATAAGGATGCACCGATTCGATAATGCAACTCATTTTATCTCCAATGCTTATCGTACCTTGTCTACTGACTAAGGATTTCATCTCATAATTAAAATTGTAATATTTATTTTTGAATGCGCTTATGTGACACAACCCTTCAATGTTAATTTGATCTAGCTTTACAAATACTCCAAATTCTGTGACTCCGGTTATGATTCCAGAAAATTTATTCCCTATATAATTTTGCCCGCATCGCGATCTCAGAACTTTATCTGCTTCCTTAGAGATTTGATCAGCCTCTCTTTCTCTAAAACTGCAATTTTCTGCAATGTCAGCTAAATCATTTTTTGATAAAGATTTAAATTTCTTGTTATGAATAATTTGTTTTATACATCTATGAACCACTAAATCTGGATATCTTCTGATGGGTGAGGTGAAGTGTAAATATTCATCTAAACCCAAAGCGAAATGTTCACTCCTCTCAGAGGAGTATATTGCGAGTTTCATGCTTTTTAGAATTTCAAGAGCTAAGATTTCATTGATTTTATGCTTTGAGGTTTTTTGAACCCAATCGAAAATGGATTTTCTTGAAAGATTAAAATCTTCTGATATGGGTAAACCTCTTGATTGAAGAAATTTTTGTAATGAAATGATCTTATCCATATCTGGGAAGTCATGAAATCTAAAAATAGTGCTTATTTGATTTTCCTTTATAAATTTTGCAGCAGATATGTTTGCCAAAATCATGCATTCCTCAATGGCCCTATGACTCAAATATCTAGTTACCGGAACAAAAGCTTTTAGTTTTCCTTTCTTAACTTCTGGTCGGTACTCATTCATTTCAAAATCTATTGCGAGCCTTTGTTTCCTTTTTTCAATTCTTTTTTTACATATTTCCAACAATTTCTTTAAATCATTTGAAAATTCTGGATGTCTATTTATGTCATCTTTCTCAAGATTTGAAAGTTCGTCGTAAGTAAACCTTTTCTTCGATTCGATAATTGCTGAATAAAATTTAAAAGTTTTGAGAGAACAATCTTTATCAAGAATCATTTCGCAGACCAGCGTTAACCTTTTTTCAAGGGGGCGAAGAGAGCAAATATCATTTGATAATTCTTTTGGTAGCATTGGAATAACTTTTGAATTCAAATAAATTGATGTTGCTCTTTCTGCAGCCACTTTATCCAAGGAAGATCCTTCAGAGACAAAAGCAGAGACATCAGCAATCGCTACCAATAATTTGTATCCATTTGAAGTTTGTTCGCAGCAAATTGCATCATCAAAATCTTTTGCATTTTTACCATCAATGGTAAAAAAATTTTTGTCAGTTAAATCTTCATATTCAGAAGGAAAATTTCCAGAATTATGTTCTTTCAAAATCCTATTTATTTCTGGCAAAATTGTTTTTGGAAAAGTTCTCTTAATATTAAGATTTGTTTGCAAAGCAATCTCGTCTGCTTCTTCAAAAATATTTGAAAATATAAGTTGCTCAACTATGTAACCTTCAGGCCTATGTTTTAAGCTTGGTTGTTTTTTTATTTTTATTTTACAAAAGTCACCATTTTTGAGTTTTTTAGAGGTATTCTTTTTTATAACTATTTCTAGATGAAATTCATTGTTGACGGATTCTGCAATCCATCCTTTGTTAGTTTTTTTTAATTTACCTATGACTTCGGTTGTATTTCTCTCGATTATTTTTTGAATGGTTGCTTTATCTTGCTGAACTGAACATTCAACCTTATCGCCCGGAAATACTTTGAATAATTCCTTTCTTGAAAGTTTAAATGATAGATCTTCAGATACTAATAAAGATCCTTTGCCATTTTTTGAAAGTTTTACAATTCCTTTAAACATTTATGTCTCAATGAGTTACTCAAGTATACTTTTTCAATGGGTAATAAGCTCAAATTTGGATTACTGGGAGCACTAGGGTACATAGCTCCTCGCCATATTCAAGCAATCAATAATATTAGCGCAGATCTAAAATGTGTCAGTGATTTGGATTTTAACTCAGCCCAAAAAAAAGAATTCCTTTCTAAGAACATAGAAACCCTTGATAGTCTTGAGGAAATGATCAAATTCCATCAGAAAGATAACTTAGACTATATTTCTATCTGCACTCCAAATCACTTACACACTGATCAAATAATTACTTGCTTGGAAAATGATATCAATGTGATTTGTGAAAAGCCCCTCGCTTTATCTGTTTCAGACTTAGACAGGATTAGAAAATCTGAATCCGTTTCTGCTGCTAAGGTTTTTACAATTATGCAATTAAGATTTCATGAATCAATAATTCAATTGAAACAAAATATAACCTCACAAAAGTCAGATGAAAAACATGAGGTCATCCTGATATATGCTACGACAAGAGGTTCAGAGTTTTTTTCTTCCTGGAGAGGAAGTGAAAATAAATCAGGAGGGATTCTTTTCGAATTTGGTATTCACTATCTGGATATTTTGATTGATATTTTTGGCCAAGTTTCAAATTTCAATGTCAACAAGTTATCTCTCAATCAAGCTAACGTTCTTATCGAACATGAAAACGCGAAAGTTTTAATAATGATCAATGTTTTATCCAAAGAAAAACTCAAAGAAATGGGACAAGAGGAAGTTCTGTATCGATCCTTCACCATAAATGGAGATGAATTTGAATTTACTGGAGGATTCCAAGATTTGCATACCAAGAGTTATGAATCAATTCTTGAAGGAAAGGGTTTTACCGTTGAGGATGCGTCCAAATCAATTAAACAAATATCTAAAATAATGGATGAGTTTGAAAAAGGATCGACTTATAAACCAATTTTAAATAATCTTTAGAAATGCAAAAAATTTCAACTCCAGACCTTAGCGATCTTAATCCCAGCGTTCCATTCGTAGGCTTACAATTTAATTCGTATGGAGCTAGAGATTTTCTTTATGGGCCTATAAAAACAGTTCATGCTCCAAACGATAATTCTTTTGTTAAAAAAATATTAGCAACAGAAGGGCAGGGAGGTGTTCTTTTTGTCGATGGGAATAAAAGTTTTGAGGTCGCCCTCTTGGGAGACATGATTGCTGAAAATGCTTATAAAAATAATTGGAATGGAATAATTATCCTCGGCTGCGTCAGGGATGTAGATGTCTTGAAAACAATCGATATGGGAATTTTTGCCCTTGGCTCTGTTCCTAAAAAAAGTGAAAAAAAAGATAGAGGTTCCATTGATGCCCCTATTGAAATAGACGGATTGATAATAAATTCAAATGATTGGGTCTATGGAGATTCAACGGGAGTCTTAGTCTCCAAAGTGGAGCTGGCGATAGGAGTCGAACCTACGACCGCCTGATTACAAATCAGGAGCTCTACCAACTGAGCTACGCCAGCAACGACAAGAATTATAAACTCATTTCTTTAATTTTAAAGATACTTCTCCGGAACTAAATTTCACTATCCTTTGATCCTTCAAATTTTGAGCGATTAAGAGGCCTTTATTATCTATTCCTTTTCCAATGAATGTTTCATTAGGTTTATCTTTCAGAGTAAATTCCTTATCTTTTAATAAATCTAAAGATGTAAATTTGTTAAGGAAGTAATCAAACTCTTCTTGCTCAAACTTATTTAAGGTTATGCATAATTGATTAATCATTTCTGTAATGATTGAGTTTCTATCTACTGATTGTTTCTTTTCTAATTTTATTGAGGTCCACTCTTGATCTATAAGCTCTGAATATTCCATGTTTACATTGATTCCTATGCCAATAACTACTTTGGTCAATTCACCTACTTTTGCCGTTTCTATCAAAATTCCACAAATTTTTTTATTTCCTACAAGAAGATCATTAGGCCACTTGATCAAAGACATCACATTTATTTTTGTAAGGACTTTAGATACTGATAAAGCTACTGCTATGCTGAGTCCAGATAAATCTTCTTTTTTCAAATATGAGTTTAGGGAAAAATATATATTCTTAAATTTAGGACTAATCCACGATTTACCTCTTCGTCCTCTACCTTTAGTTTGCTCTTCTGCAATGCATATTTTTATATCTTTATTTTTATTTTTTTCTTTTCTTAAAAGGTAGTCATTCGTAGAACTAATGGTATCGAATACCTCTAGAACAACTTTTGATCTAAATTCATTACTAAGTTTCGATAATATTTTTTCTTTATCTAAAGGATTTTTGTTGACAACTTCTATCATGACTCCGAGAATACCACGCTCTGACTGGAGGGGTTGGGGAGCGGTCAAACCCAGCTGACTGTAAATCAGCCGCTTCGGCTTCGCAGGTTCGAATCCTGCCCCCTCCACCAGAAATTCTTGCCTTTATGACAAGAAAACAGTATAAATGCCACCGGAGCGAAAGGTCTAGGATATTTCATTGTATTTTTAACAAGAATTTATCCTTTTTTGATCCGGAATTTATGAACATTTATGCTCATATAGCTCAGTCGGTAGAGCACTTCCTTGGTAAGGAAGAGGTCACCGGTTCAAGTCCGGTTATGAGCTCCAGACAGTACATTTTTAAAGAGGATAGACAATGGCTAAAGAAAAATTTGAAAGAACCAAACCCCACGTAAATGTGGGCACTATCGGTCACGTTGACCACGGTAAAACTACCTTGACTGCTGCTTTAACAAAAGTTTGTGCAGAGACTCATGGTTCCGGTGAAGCTGTAGCTTTTGAAGGGATTGATAATGCTCCTGAAGAAAAAGAAAGAGGTATAACCATAGCAACATCACACGTTGAATATGATTCTCCAGCAAGACACTACGCACACGTAGATTGTCCAGGACACGCTGACTATGTAAAAAACATGATTACTGGTGCAGCCCAAATGGATGGAGCTATATTGGTTGTAAATGCCGCAGATGGACCTATGCCTCAAACTAGAGAACACATCTTATTAGCAAGACAGGTAGGTGTTGAGCACATCGTAGTCTTTTTAAACAAAGCTGATCAGGTAGATGATGCTGAGTTAATTGAGTTAGTAGAAGTAGAAATCCGAGACCTTTTAAATGAGTATGATTTCCCTGGGGATGATACTCCTATAACCATTGGGTCTGCTTTAAAGGCTCTAGAAGGCGATGAAGGTGAACACGGAAAAGAAGCTATTCTTAAATTGGTTGAGTCATTGGACAGCCACATTCCTGAGCCAGTTAGAGATCTAGATAAGCCTTTCTTGATGCCTATTGAAGATATCTTTTCAATTCAAGGAAGAGGAACTGTTGTTACTGGAAGAATTGAAAGAGGTATGGTTTCTGTCAATGATGAGATGGAAATTGTTGGAATAAAAGACACAGAAAAAACTACTTGCACTGGTGTAGAGATGTTCAGAAAACTTCTTGATGAAGGTCGTGCTGGTGAAAATGTTGGTGTTCTTCTAAGAGGTACAAAAAGAGAAGAAGTTGAAAGAGGTCAGGTACTGTCTAAGCCTGGTTCAATAACTCCTCACACTAAGTTTGAAGCACAAGTCTATGTATTAAATAAAGAAGAAGGTGGCAGACATACGCCTTTCTTTAAAGGCTATAGACCGCAGTTTTATGTAAGGACAACCGACGTGACTGGTGAAGTCATTCTTCCTGATGGAGTTGAGATGGTTATGCCAGGTGATGATGTGGCAATTAATGTTGAATTGATATCACCAATCGCTATGGAAGAAGGAATGCGTTTTGCTATCAGAGAAGGTGGCAGAACTGTTGGTTCCGGAGTAGTATCCAAAATCGTTCAATAGGCCAGTAGCTCAATTGGTAGAGCGGCGGTCTCCAAAACCGCAGGTTGGGGGTTCGATTCCCTCCTGGCCTGCCACGGAGATGGATATAAGATAAAACAATATGACTTCAGTTAGCAGTAAAATTTTATGGATCCTTGGCTCAGCAGTTATCCTGATTGCTGTCTGGGGGAATTCTTATTACTCTGAAGTAGCTCTTTTATACAGAACCTTGATTGTGATTGCTCTATTGATTCTGGGTTTAGCAATAATTAGATTCACAATTTTTGGTAATTCCGCATACAACTTAATTGTTACTTCTCTAACTGAAATTAGAAAAGTAGTCTGGCCCAATAGAACTGAGACGACTCAAACAACTCTTATTGTTTTAGCTGCAGTAATTGTTGCTTCACTGTTGTTATGGGGCTTGGATTCTCTTTTTTCCTTTGGATTAAATTTATTATTGGGGTAGAAATGTCGAAATCTTGGTATGTTCTTAATTCTTATTCTGGTTATGAAAATAAGGCCAAAGAACAGCTTTTAGAAAGAATAACCCTCAACGGCATGGAGGATTTTTTTGGAAAGATAGAAGTGCCTTCCGAAGAAATAACTGAAATGAAAGGAGGAAAGGAAAAAACTATACAAAAGAAATTTTTCCCAGGTTACATTTTGGTTGAGATGGAAATGAATGACGATACATGGCACCTTGTCAAAGAGACTCCAAGGGTTTTGGGTTTCATTGGAGGCACAAAAACCAATCCAAGACCAATTTCAGAAAACGAAGCAAACAGAATTTTAAATCAAATAGAATCTGGAGTAGAAACCACTTCACAACAAAATATTTATGAAGCCGGTGAAATGATTAGAGTTATTGATGGACCTTTTAATGATTTTAGTGGCGTGATTGAAGAAGTCGATTCAGAAAAAGGAAAAGTAAAAGTAGCGGTGATGATCTTTGGAAGATCAACTCCAGTCGAGTTAGATTTCAATCAAATTGAGAGAGCATAATGGCAGACAAAAAGATAGATACATATATTAAACTTCAAGTACCTGCTGGCGCTGCCTCTCCTAGCCCTCCTGTTGGACCTGCGCTTGGTCAACATGGTGTTAACTTAATGGACTTTTGTAATGCATTTAATTCTAAGACTAACGACATGGAAAAGAATGTTCCTGTGCCTGTTGTTATCACAGTTTACGAAGACAAAAGTTTTGATTTCATAGTAAAGACAACTCCTGCAAGCATTCTCCTAAAAAAGGCTGCTGGACTCGATAAGGGTAGCCCTACGCCAAACTCATTAAAAGTAGGAAAAGTAACTAGGGCTCAAGTTGAGGAAATAGCAGAAAAGAAAATGCAGGATCTCAACGCTGCTGATATGGATGCTGCAGTAAAAATTATTTCTGGTAGTGCCAGAAGCATGGGAATAGAGGTAATAGATTAATGGCGAAAACATCTAAGAAAAATAAACCTTTAAGAGAAAAGTTAGTAGAAGAAGCCTCCTATAATTTGGAAGAAGCTTTAGATATTTTGTTTGAACATAAGTCTGAAAAATTTACTGAGTCAGTGGATGTAAGTATTAACTTAGGAGTGGATCCATCGAAGTCAGATCAAAACGTTAGGGGAGCATCTAATCTCCCTCACGGCACTGGCCGTTCATATAAGGTTGCTGTTTTTGCAGAGGGTGAAGAGGCTAAAAGTGCTCTTGAAGCTGGAGCAGATAAAGTGGGCATGGAAGATCTCGCTGATGAAATGAAATCTGGGGAAATAGATTATGATGTCATAGTTGCTACTCCCGATACGATGAAAGTTGTAAGTCCATTGGGTCAAATTTTGGGACCCAAAGGATTAATGCCTAATCCTAAGTCAGAAACGGTAACAAAAGATGTTTCGGGTGCGGTAAAAAATGCCAAGGCTGGTCAGGTGAGGTTTAAGTCAGATAAACAGGGAATTGTTCACTGTAGAATAGGCCAAATAACTCAGAGCAAGGAAGAAATAAAAAGTAATTTACAATATTTATTATCTGATTTAAAAAAATCAAAACCTCCATCATCCAAAGGAGTTTTTATTTCAAAAGTTTCGATGTCATCAACTATGGGACCTGGATTAGAAATTGATATTTCCTCTCTCAATTTCTGATTTTTTCCTGTATGATGCGCGGTCCAGAACATTTAAATAAGCATTTGCGTTTTCGCGATTGTCTTAGACCGCATGTGTTTTTTGGTTTTTGCCATAAAAACTTAATTTCATGCGTAGATGTACCAAGTCTTTTAGGCCTTGGTTGGAAGTTCTCTCACTTTAAAAAAGAGAGGTTTATTTAATGTCACGTTTAGAAGAAAAGAAATTAGTTGTAGATGAGTTGAAGAAGGTAGCTGATGAAGCCTTGTCAGCTGTCGTTGTTGATTACAGAGGTACTAACGTACCTGACTTAACATTGTTAAGAAAAGATGCCTCTTCTAGTTCTGTATATCTTAGAGTAATAAAGAATACTTTAGCTAAAAGAGCGTTAGAAGGTACTAAGTTTGATTCAATCAATGAAATTCTTACCGGACCTAGTTTGTTTGCTTTTTCTCTTGATGACTTTAAAAGTGCTGCAAAACTCGTAAAAGATTTTTCAAAGTCTCATGAGTCTTTTAGCGTAAAAGGGTTATCGGTAGGAGAAGGCCTTTTAGATGCAAGTGAGCTAGACAGACTAGCTTCACTGCCCTCAAAGGAAGAAGCAATTTCTATGTTAATGAGCGTACTTCAAAGTCCAATTCAGAAATTTGCAGGTGGGTTACAGAATCTACCTTCAAACTTTGTTAGAACTTTGGATGCGGTAAAAGAAACTAAATCTTAATTTTAAACTTTAAAAGGAGTAGTAATGGCGCTATCAAAAGAAGAAATATTAGATGCGATATCCGACATGAGTGTCATGGATATGGTTGATCTGATTAAACTTATGGAAGATAAATTTGGAGTCACTGCCGCAGCACCTGTCGCTGCAGTAGCAGCAGCTCCAGCAGGAGATGCAGCTGGTGAAGCTGCAGAAGAAAAATCTGAATTCGAGATTTTCCTTGCTGAAGTTGGTGATAAGAAAATTGATGTAATTAAAGTTGTTAGGACCATTACTGGTCTTGGATTAAAAGAAGCTAAAGCACTTGTTGATGGAGCGCCTTCATCATTAAAAGAAGGGGCTAATAAAGATGAAGCTGAACAGGCTAAATCTCAATTAGAGGAAGCTGGAGCTACTGTCGAACTTAAATAACTTTAAATACATACAATTTTTATGCCAAATAAATATAGTTTTGCTGAAAAGAAAAGAATAAGAAATAGTTTTGAAAAAATTTCAAGCGTCATGGATTTTCCTGACATTCTTGAAGTTCAAACAAATTCTTACAAGGAATTTTTACAATCTCACCTTTCACCAGATGAAAGGCAAAAGCAGGGTCTTCATGGAGTATTTCACTCCATTTTCCCTATAATCAGTGTTTCGGGTAATGCAAAAATCGAATATCTGGGATACGAGCTTGATGAGCCAGAATTTGATGTAAGCGAATGTATTGCCAGAGGCACTACATATGAATCAACCATGAGAATCATATGTAGGATTTCTTTCTTGGATAAAACTACTGGAGAGGAAATTCTAAAATCTGCTCGAGAAGAGAAGGTCTACATGGGGACCATACCTCTAATGACAACTTATGGAACATTCGTCATAAATGGTGTCGAAAGAGTTGTAGTTTCTCAATTGCATAGATCCCCCGGGTTAATTTTCGATCATGACAAAGGTAAAACACATTCTTCAGGAAAATTGCTTTACGCTTCAAGAGTAATTCCTTATAGAGGATCATGGCTAGATTTCGAATTTGATCATAAAGATCTTGTTTACATAAGAATAGACAGAAGAAGAAAGCTTTTAGCTTCAATTTTGCTTAAGGCTTTAGGAATGGCTAATCAGGAGATATTAGAAACGTTTTATGAATCAGAAACTTATTCTGTAACCCCACAAGGATTCTCTCTTAAAATCAACTCTAGAAGACTGATGGGAAGGATATCCCCAGTTGAAATAAAGGATAAAGATGGTAAAGACACTATTGTTGAAAAAGGCCAAAGAATTACTGCAAGACACATTAGGCTTATTGATTCCAATAAAATAAAAACAATATCTTTGGATTCTGAAGGCTTGAATGGATTAATTACAGCTGAAGATATCATTAATAAAGAAACAGGGGAGCTTCTCATATCATGTAATTCTGTTATCGATGAAATAATTGTTAAAGCTATCCAAGAGCAGAAACTTAAAGAAATTAAAGTTCTATACATTAATGAGCTTGAATCAGGGCCTTACATTTCAGAAACTTTGAGGTCTGATACAACTACTTCACAATTAGAAGCTTTAGCTGAGATCTACAGAATGATGAGACCAGGAGAGCCTCCAACTAAAGAAGCAGCAACAAATCTTTTTGAAAACTTATTTTTTAATTCAGAAAAGTATGATCTTTCTGATGTTGGAAGAATGAAATTCAACCGTCGTCTAGGAAGGGAAGACCTTCAAGGACCTGGAATATTAAGTAAGGAAGACATCATTGATGTGACAAAAACTCTTGTTGATATAAGAAATGGAAAGCAAGATTGTGACGATATAGATCATTTAGGAAACAGACGAATAAGATCAGTTGGCGAAATGGTATCGAACCAAGTCAGAGTTGGTCTTCTAAGAGTGGAAAGAGCTGTCAGAGAAAGATTGAATGTAGCTGAAGCTGAGGGCTTTGGGCCAGCAGATTTAATCAACGCAAAGCCTGTAACTGCTGCAATAAATGAATTTTTTGGTTCAAGTCAACTTTCACAATTCATGGATCAGAATAATCCACTTGCGGCAATTACTCACAAAAGAAGAGTTTCAGCACTTGGGCCAGGGGGCTTAACAAGAGAAAGAGCTGGCTTTGAAGTTAGGGACGTTCACCCGAGTCATTACGGAAGAGTTTGTCCAATAGAAACTCCAGAAGGACCCAATATTGGACTTATAAATTCTTTATCTGTTTTTGCCAAGGTCAATGATTTTGGATTTATTGAAACGCCATATAGACAAGTAATTAATGGCAAAGTGACTGAAGATATTAAGTACATTTCTGCAATAGAAGAAGGCGAATTTGTTATTGCACAAGCAAGTGCACTGCTTGATAAAAATAATAAATTTGTAGACGAACTCGTTCCTGTTCGATTTAAAAATGAATTTGAACTTATGTCAGCTGATAGAGTTGAGCTAATGGATGTATCTCCTCAGCAGGTAGTATCTATCGCTGCATCACTAATACCTTTCCTAGAGCATGACGATGCTAACAGGGCTTTAATGGGCTCTAACATGATGAGACAGGCAGTTCCTACCTTGAAGACAGAGGCTCCTCTTGTTGGAACTGGAATGGAAAGATTGATTGCCAAAGATTCAGGAGATTGTGTAATAGCAGAAAACAAAGGAACTGTTGAAAAGGTTGATTCTGGAAGAATAGTGGTCAGAAAAGATATGAAAGAAATCTCTTCAACTAACTCAGCTGTAGATATATACAACCTCACAAAGTACACAAGGTCTAATCAAAATACATGCATGAATCAAAAACCAATAGTTAAAGTTGGAGATAAAGTTGCTAAGGGCGATATCTTGGCTGACGGCTCTTCAATTGATTTAGGAGAGTTAGCACTTGGCCAAAATATCAAAATTGCTTTCATGCCTTGGCACGGATACAACTTTGAGGACTCAATTCTTATTTCTGACAAACTTGTAAAAGAAGATAAGCTTACAAGTATTCATATACAAGAACTTACTTGTACAGCTAGAGATACAAAATTAGGACCAGATGAAATCACAGCTGACATTCCCAATGTAGGAGAGTCCGCATTAGGGAAACTTGATGAGTGTGGAGTTGTTCACATTGGAGCACAAGTTAAGGCGGGAGATATTTTAGTTGGAAAAGTTACACCAAAAGGCGAAACTCAACTTTCTCCTGAAGAGAAACTTCTTAGAGCAATATTCGGAGAAAAAGCAGCAGATGTAAAAGATACCTCTCTAAGAGTCCCAAGCGGTGCTGATGGCACAGTAATTGATGTTCAAATTTATACAAGAGAAGGATTAGAAAAAAATCCAAGAGCTTCTGTTATTGAATCTGTCTCTTTAGCAGAAATCCAAAAAGATCTTGATGAAGAGCTGGAGATCGTTACAAATGCAACCATTAACTCTTTAAGGTCTGTTTTGACAGGTCAAAAAGTGATATCGGGAAGAGGCATATCCAAAGGGGAAACAATATCTAAAGAGTTTCTAGATAACCTTGCTTCAGATGAATGGTTCAAATTGAGAATGCAAAGCGAAGATATTAATGATCAGTTAAAAGATTCTAAGGACAATTTGAAGGCATATGAAAAAATGCTCAAAAATAGATTTGATGCTAAGAAGAAAAAAATTGTTTCCGGAGATGATTTACCACCAGGGGTGCAACAAGTAATCAAAGTTTACCTTGCAATTAAAAGGAGAATCCAACCAGGTGATAAATTAGCGGGTAGGCATGGTAACAAGGGAGTTATTTCGGTAATCATGCCTGTCGAAGATATGCCATATGATGAAAACGGCGAGCCAGTTGATTTAGTATTGAATCCATTAGGAGTACCTTCAAGAATGAACGTTGGACAACTTCTTGAAGTTCATCTGGGATCAGCCGCAAAAGGTCTTGGAGATGAAATATCTAAGATGCTAGAAAATTATAAGGATTTAAAAGCCTTAAGATCATTCATAGATAAAATTTATGTTAAATCAGGGATGAATCAGGACATTAGTTCTCTTAACGATAGTGAATTCTTAGAGCTTTGCCACAATCTTAAAAACGGTGTTCCTATGGCAACCCCAGTTTTCGATGGAGCTAAAGAGGCAGAAATTAAAGAGATGTTGAAGTTAGCCAACCTTCCTGAAACTGGACAAACTACTTTGTACGATGGAAGAACAGGCGATAAATTTGATCGCCCAGTCACTGTTGGGTTCATGTATATGCTCAAGCTTAATCATCTTATCGAAGATAAAATGCATGCACGTTCCACAGGATCTTACAGCTTAGTTACTCAGCAACCGCTTGGAGGAAAAGCACAATTCGGTGGACAAAGACTCGGAGAGATGGAAGTTTGGGCTCTTGAAGCTTATGGTGCGTCTCATACTCTTCAAGAAATGCTCACTGTTAAGTCTGATGATGTCTATGGAAGAACAAAAATCTATAAAAATATAGTCGATGGTTCTTATGAAATGGAAGCTGGAATACCAGAATCCTATAATGTTTTAACAAAAGAAATTCGATCTTTAGCGATTGATATTGATTTCGAGGAGGTTTGATCTAATGAAAGATTTATTAAAGTTATTCAACCAAGGCGAACAAGAAGATTTCAATGCTATCAAAGCAGGTTTGGCTTCACCCCAACAAATAAGATCATGGTCTTTTGGGGAAGTAAAAAAACCAGAAACAATAAACTACAGAACATTTAAGCCTGAAAGAGACGGTCTTTTTTGCGCAAAGATTTTCGGTCCCATAAAGGATTACGAATGCATATGTGGCAAATACAAAAGGATGAAGCACAGGGGAGTAGTTTGCGAAAAATGTGGAGTAGAAGTCACATTAGCTAAAGTTAGAAGAGAGAGAATGGGGCATATTGAACTAGCTGCGCCCGTTGCCCACATTTGGTTTCTAAAATCTCTGCCTTCGAGAATTGCTCTACTTTTAGATATGACGTTAAGAGAATTAGAAAGAATTCTATATTTTGAATCTTTTGTAGTTACTGATCCAGGAATGACAGATCTTGAAAGTTGTCAGATTTTAGACGAAGAAGAGTATTACGAGGCTCTTGAAAATTATGGTGAAGAATTCAGAGCAGGAATGGGAGCAGAAGCAGTCAAGACACTCCTAATGGAGATGGATTTAGAAGAAGAAATTGCTTTGATTGAACAACAAATGACAGAAACCAAGTCTGAAGCAAAAATAAAAAAACTTTCTAAAAGGATGAAAATCATAAAATCATTCAGTAATTCTTCCAATAAGCCTGAATGGATGATCCTCGATGTGTTGCCTGTACTACCTCCAGATTTAAGACCTTTGGTTCCTCTTGAAGGAGGAAGATTTGCTACTTCAGATCTTAACGATCTATATAGAAGAGTGATAAATAGAAACAATAGACTTAAAAGATTAATGGAACTCAATGCTCCTGAAATTATTGTCAGAAATGAAAAAAGAATGCTCCAAGAATCAGTTGACGCTCTTTTAGATAATGGAAGAAGAGGAAGAGCTATAACTGGTTCGAACAAAAGACCTCTCAAATCTTTAGCTGACATGATAAAAGGTAAGCAAGGAAGATTTAGACAAAACCTCTTAGGAAAAAGGGTTGATTATTCTGGCCGTTCAGTGATCGTGGTCGGACCTACCTTAAAATTGCATCAATGTGGTCTACCTAAAAAAATGGCTCTTGAACTTTTCAAACCATTTGTATTTGGGAAGCTTCAAAATCTTGAGCTAGCAACTACTATCAAAGGTGCAAAAAGGATGGTTGAGAGAGAAGAGCCTGTTGTTTGGGATATTTTAGCCGACGTTATAAAGGAACATCCTATTCTTTTAAATAGAGCTCCAACACTCCATAGATTGGGAATCCAAGCTTTTGAACCATTACTTATTGAAGGTAAAGCCATCCAATTACATCCTCTAGTTTGTAAAGCTTACAACGCAGATTTCGATGGCGATCAAATGGCTGTTCACGTTCCGCTAACTTTAGAAGCTCAACTTGAATGCCGTGCCTTGCTTATGGCTAGTAACAATATTCTTTCACCTTCAAATGGTAGGCCAATCATAGATCCATCCCAAGATGTTGTGTTAGGAATTTACTACATGACAAGAGAAAAAATTAATGCAAAAGGTGAGGGATCTATATTTGCAGACGTTAAAGAAGTGTCCAGAGCTTTTGAAACAGGTGCAGTTGAACTTCAAGCAAAAGTTAAAGTAAGGATAAAAGATAGAGAAGGTCAAACTGAACTTAAAGATACTACAGTTGGAAGAGCATTACTTTATCAAATCTCTCCAGATGGATTAAATTTCGAACATTTTAATAAGACTTTAACGAGCAAAGGCATTTCCGATCTAATAAACACTTGTTACAGAGATTGTGGTTTGAAAGATACTGTAATTTTTGCAGATCAGCTCATGTATCAAGGTTATGAATACTCTACTAAATCCGGCTCTTCTATTTGTGTTGATGATTGTTTAATCCCGGAGGATAAGGCCGAAATTATTGAAAAATCTGAACAAGAGGTAAAAGATATTGAGGCTCAATACTCATCTGGTTTAGTGACCCAAGGTGAAAAATACAATAAGGTCATTGATATTTGGTCTCGTGCTAATGAAAAAGTAGCAAACTCTCTGATGGACACTATCTCAAAAGAAAAAGTTACAAACAAAGACGGAGAAGAGGTTGATCAAGATTCCTTTAACTCTGTTTATATGTACTTGGATTCTGGTGCAAGAAGTTCACCCGCACAAGTAAGACAGCTTGCTGGAATGAGAGGTCTTATGGCTAAGCCAGACGGATCAATTATTGAAACTCCTATAACTGCAAATTTCAGGGAAGGATTGACAGTGTTGCAATATTTCACTTCAACTCATGGAGCAAGAAAAGGATTGGCAGACACTGCTCTGAAAACTGCTAACTCTGGTTACTTAACAAGAAGATTAGTTGATGTAGCACAAGATTTAGTGGTCAGAGAAGTTGATTGTGAGACTGAAAAAGGTATTGAAATTAAATCAATTATCGAAGGAGGTGAAACTGTACTTGAGCTTAAAGATAGAGTTTTAGGTAGAGTCACTGCAAAAGAAGTTTCTTCAGCAGATGGAGCATTTAAGTTACCTGCAAATACTGTTATCGATGAGGCTATTGCACAAGAATTAGGAAACCATTCTATCGATTCAATTTTTGTGAGATCTCCTATAACTTGCGAAACAGCATACGGAATATGCTCAATGTGTTATGGAAGAGATTTAGGAAGAGGGAATCTTGTTGACCCTGGAGAAGCTGTTGGAATTGTAGCTGCTCAATCAATAGGTGAGCCAGGTACACAATTAACAATGAGAACTTTCCACATAGGAGGTGCAGCCTCGAGGTCTTCTGAAGAAGATAAAGTTCAAATTAAATATGACGGTAGTATCAAATACACAAATCTTAATTCACTCATAAATAGAGAAAAGAAAAATGTATGTATATCAAGATCAGCTGAGATATCGGTATCGGATGAAAATGGTCAGGAGAAAGAAAGATACAAGGTTCCTTATGGAGCTATTATTTCTGTTAATGATGGAGACCAAGCCAAGGCAGGAGATATCATTGCATCTTGGGATCCACATACGAGACCTATAATTTCTGAAGTTGAAGGTAAAGTTAAATTATCAGATATGGAAGAAGGCATCACAGTCAAGACCATACAGGATGATTTAACTGGATTGAGTAGCACTCAAGTCTTGGATGTTTCTGAAAGATCTTCATCAGGTAAGGAGCTAAGTCCATCTGTAAGTATTATGGATGAAAAAGGAAAAGAAGTTACTTTGCCTGGAGGCAAACACGCTGCTGTATATTCTCTCGAAGGTAACTCTATTCTTGGCTTGACAAATAATTCAAAAATAAAAGTTGGTGATGTCATTGCTCGTATTCCTAAAGAATCATCTAAAACTAGAGATATTACTGGTGGTTTACCAAGAGTTGCAGATTTATTTGAAGCCAGAAAACCAAAAGAGGAAGCAATTCTAGCTGATATGTCTGGGGTGGTTTCTTGGGGTAAAGAAACTAAAGGAAAAAGAAGATTAGTCATAACTAAAATGGATGGCAAAGAGGAAGTAACTTCAGAGACGCTTATTCCTAAAACTAGAAATATTAATGTTTTCGAAGGAGAGATGGTTAGCAAAGGAGATGTAGTAAGCGATGGACCTTTAAGCCCTCACGATATTCTTGCCCTAAAAGGAGTTGAAGAGCTCACCGATTATGTTGTGAATGAAATACAAGATGTTTATAGACTCCAAGGAGTTGAGATATCTGATAAACACATAGAAGTGATTTTGAGACAAATGCTAAGAAAAGTTGAAATCACTGATCCTGGCGATTCTGACTTTATTTTAGGTGAACAGGCCGAACTATCTGCAGTTGCTGAAAAAAATAAAACTCTTTCTGAAGATGGAAAAGCTTTAATTGAATTTGACAGAATTCTTCTTGGAATTACTAAGGCTTCACTAGCTACTGACTCATTCGTATCAGCTGCATCTTTCCAAGAAACAACAAGAGTTCTTACAGAAGCGGCTGTGACTGGCAAAATCGATAAGCTTAGAGGACTCAAAGAAAATGTAATTATTGGTAAATTAATTCCTGCTGGTACTGGTTTCTATGCTGAAAAAGATGAAATTGAGTCTAATTTGGAAATGGAGCTAGCTGAAGCTATGGAAGGAACAGAGATCTCTGAGGAATAATTAAATAATGTTTGACCTAGACTATCTTCATATCTAAAATCGCACACCAAAATGGCTACTGTTAATCAACTTATAAAAAAACCGAGAAAGAGCAAATCTGCAAAGTCGGATGTTCCAGCTTTAAACAGATGTCCACAAAGAAGAGGTGTCTGCACTCGTGTTTATACTACGACTCCAAAGAAGCCTAATTCGGCTCTTAGAAAAGTTTGTAAAGTCAGATTGACATCAGGTTACGAAGTTATTTCCTACATTGGCGGAGAAGGTCACAACTTGCAAGAGCACTCTGTTGTTCTTCTAAGAGGCGGAAGAGTAAAAGACCTACCCGGTGTTAGATACCATACCGTCAGAGGTACTCTTGATACTTCGGGAGTTGATGACAGAAAGCAAAGAAGATCTAAATACGGATCCAAAAAACCTAAATAATTCAAAAATATGCCAAGAAAAGGTCCAGTTCCTAAAAGAGACATACTTGCTGATCCAAAATTTAACAGCATTAAAGTTGCAAAGTTTATTAATCAGATTATGCAACGCGGAAAAAAAAGTGTTGCTGAAAAAATAATGTACTCTGCTTTAGATCAAATCTCTGCTAAATCTAAACAAGATCCTTTAAAAGTATTTGACGATGCTTTAGACCAAGTTGCACCTCAAGTTGAAGTTAAATCCAGAAGAGTAGGTGGAGCAACTTATCAAGTTCCAATAGAAGTAAAGTCTTCCAGAAAAATGGCTCTTGCAATGAGATGGTTAGTGACCAGTGCGAAAAAAAGATCAGAAAAGAAAATGGCTGACAAGTTAGCTAACGAATTACTAGACGCGTCAGACGGCAGGGGAGAAGCAGTCAAAAAGAGACAAGATACTCACAAAATGGCTGATGCAAATAAGGCATTTTCACATTTCAGATTTTAATAAGATAAACACAATTTAAATATGAGCGGCAGAAAAGTTCCACTTAAACTATATAGAAACATCGGTATTTGCGCCCACGTAGATGCCGGAAAAACAACCACTACAGAAAGGGTTCTATATTACACAGGCATTTCTCACAAAATTGGAGAAGTCCATGATGGTGCTGCGACTATGGATTGGATGGAGCAGGAGCAAGAAAGAGGTATTACCATAACATCAGCTGCTACAACTTGTTTCTGGAAGGGAATGAAACAACAATTTGATGAACATCGTGTCAATATTATTGATACACCTGGTCACGTAGATTTTACTATTGAAGTTGAAAGATCTTTGAGAGTGTTGGATGGAGCAGTTGTTGTTTTCTGCGGCAGCTCAGGAGTTGAACCCCAGTCTGAAACAGTTTGGAGACAAGCAAATCGTTATAAGGTTCCTAGAATTGCTTTCATTAACAAAATGGATAGAGCTGGAGCAAACTTTCTTAATGTTGTTCAGCAAATGAAAGATAGATTAGGCGCCTCACCAGTTCCTATCAACCTTCCAATCGGTGCTGAAGATGACTTTGAAGGAATGGTTGATTTAATTTCAATGAAAGCTCTTTATTTTGACCTTGATGATATGGGGAAATCCTATAGGGAAGAAGATATTCCTGAATCGATGTTAGCTGAGTGTGAAGATTACAGAGAGCAGATGCTTGAATCTGCCGCTGAGGCTTCGGAAGATTTAATGGATAAGTACCTCGAAAATGGAGATCTTACTGAAGAAGAAATCATCTCAGGGCTTAGACAAAGAACCTTATCTAATGAAATAGTTTTATGTCTGTGTGGTTCAGCATTTAAAAACAAAGGAGTTCAGTGCGTACTAGACGCGGTAATCAATTATCTGCCATCTCCTGATGAGGTTGAAGCTATTAAAGGTGTTTTGGAAGATGAAGAAACTGAAGATCAGAGATCTTCTAGCGACGAGGAGCCATTCTCAGCCCTTGCTTTCAAGATTGCTACAGATCCATTTGTAGGTACCTTAACCTTTATAAGAGTTTATTCAGGTGTTTTATCATCTGGAGATTCCGTTTATTCGCCATCCCGAAGATCCAAAGAAAGAATCGGTAGGATGTTGCAGATGCACGCTAACAACAGAACAGAAATATCTGAAGTAAGGGCAGGTGATATATGTGCAGTAATAGGTCTGAAGGACGTCAGCACAGGAGAAACTCTTTGCGATAGAGATAAGGCTATCATCTTGGAGAAGATGACATTCCCAGAGCCAGTGATTTCAGTTGCCGTTGAACCAAAAACTAAAACAGATCAGGAAAAAATGTCTACCGCCTTAGGAAGGCTAGCTCAAGAGGATCCATCTTTTAGAGTGAATAGTGATGAAGAATCAGGTCAAACGATAATATCCGGTATGGGAGAGCTTCACTTAGACGTAATCGTTGACAGGATGAAACGAGAGTTTGATGTTGAAGCTAATATTGGTAAGCCCCAGGTAGCTTATAGAGAAACAATTAGGCAAATGGTTGAGTCTGAAGGAAAGTTTGTAAGACAATCGGGTGGTAAAGGGCAATACGGACATGTTTGGATAAAAATTGAACCCTTAGTTCACGAAGAAACGGAAGAAGAAGATAAAGATATCTATGAATTTGTTAATTCTATAGTTGGCGGAACTATTCCAAGAGAATTCATTCCAGCTGTAGATAAAGGCGTCCAAGAGCAAATGGAAGCCGGTGTAATTGCTGGTTATCCCTTAATCGATGTAAAAGTAACACTCTATGATGGTTCTTTCCATGATGTAGATTCAAGTGAGATAGCTTTTAAAGTTGCTGCTTCACAGGCTTTAAAAGATGGAGCTATGAGAGCTAAACCGGTTTTACTCGAACCGATCATGAAGTTAGAAGTTGTGACTCCAGAAGAATACATGGGAGATGTCGTTGGAGATTTAAATAGAAGAAGAGGAATTGTCCAAGGTATGAATGACATACCATCTGGTAAGGCTCTAAATGGAGAAGTTCCGCTTGCTGAAATGTTTGGATATGCTACTGATTTAAGATCTGCAACCCAGGGTAGAGCAACGTTTACTATGGAGCCTTTAAAGTATGCTGAAGTCCCCAATAACGTTGCAGAATCCATCATAAATAAAAGCTAATACGCTTGTTGACATCGCATCGATGTCCCAATAGAATTGCCGCTCGTCCGTGAGATGGATGAATCGATTTACGGATAAATCGATTAGTTCTTTAACAGATATTTATTACTTTTGGAGGTTGGTTTGCAAGACCAGAATATTAGAATTCGGCTCAAAGCTTTTGACAATAAATTAATTGATAAATCGGCAAGAGAAATTGTTGATACTGTTAAAAGAACTGGCGCGGTTGTTAAAGGACCAATACCAATGCCTGTCAAAAAAAGTCGCACTACTGTATTAATCTCGCCGCATAAGGATAAAGATGCAAGAGATCAATATGAAATTAGAACCTATAAAAGAGTGATGGATATCATCAAGCCCACTGAAAAAACTGTCGATGCTTTAATGAAGCTTGATCTTTCCGCTGGGGTTGACGTTCAAATCTCACTAGATGAGTTAAGTAAATAAAATGATTGGATTGATAGGCATAAAAGAAGGAATGTCCCGGGTTTTCACAGAAGATGGAAACTCTGTGCCTGTTACCGTGGTAAAAATCGACTCCAATGTTGTGACCCAAATAAAAAAAATTGATTCAGAAGGTTACTCATCAGTACAAATATCTACCGGAACCAAAAAAGAAAAACATCTCACAAAACCCGAAAAAGCCCATCTCAACAAATCAAACACTCCTTCAGCAAAAACAATTAAAGAATTCCGAATCCAAGAATCAGACTTAGAAAATATTGAACTAGGTCAATCATTGGAATTAAACATGTTTGAAGAGGGTCAGATTATCGATGTTACCGGAACAACGAAAGGGAAAGGCTTTGCTGGGACGGTCAAACGTTGGAATTTTGCGACACAAGATGCAACACACGGAAATTCTCTAGCGCATAGGAAACCTGGATCTATTGGTCAATGTCAAACTCCTGGAAGAGTTTGGAAAGGAAAAAAGATGGCAGGCCATCTAGGAAACACCCGCCAAACAACACAGAATTTAAAAATACAAAAAATAGATGCAGAAAATAATCTTATTTTGGTTAAAGGTGCTTTACCTGGATCTAAAGGTTCACCCGTCATCATAAAGCCAGCAACTAAAAACTAATAACCATGCAGCTAACCTATTACAAAGAAAAAACATCAGCAGATTTGCCTGAGACTATATTTGAACAAGATTTTAATGAGGATCTTGTTCATCAACTAGTTAACACTGTAATTTCAAATAATCATAGCGGCACTAAAGCTCAAAAAAATAGATCTGATGTCAGCGGTGGCGGGAAAAAACCTTGGAGACAAAAAGGAACCGGTAGAGCAAGAGCCGGAACAACTCGTGGACCGATTTGGAGATCAGGTGGTGTTACATTTGCCGCTAGACCTCAACTTATAAAGAAAAAAATAAATAAAAAGATGTTCAAAAATGGGATTAAATCAATCCTATCCAAATTAGCCAAAGAGGAAAGAATAATCATGGTAAAAGATTTTTCTCTAGATGAACCAAAAACAAAAAAATTATTAGAATTAATCTCTCCATTTGAGACTTCTTCTATAACGATAATTTTAGATGAGATTTCTGAAAATCTTCATTTAGCGTCTAGGAATTTAAAAAATATTGATATCACTACGGCTGATCAAATCAATCCGGTAGATTTAATTTCACATGAAAAAATCCTACTCACAGATAAATCTTTAGAAAAAATTATAGGGGCATATTCATGAGTCAATTGCACCCATTAAAAGTATTAAATTCATCTCATCTTTCTGAGAAAGCTTCTTTAGCTATTCAAAATGCAAATAGTTACGTTTTTAAAGTTTCTTCTTCTGCTAACAAGCTTCAAGTAAAAAAAGCAATAGAATCTTTATATAAAGTTGAAGTTGAAAAAGTAAATATTGTGAACGTCAAAGGCAAAACAAAAAGAACACTCAAGAATAAAATTAGAAAAAAAAGTGATTGGAAGAAAGCTTATGTTTTTCTTAAGGAAGGCAATCAAATAGATTTATCAATTGAATAAAAATGACTGTAGTTAGAGCAAAACCAACATCTGCGGGAAGAAGATTTAGAAGCTTCCAAGTAGATCAGAACATTCATAAAGGTAAACCTCATGCTCCTTTATTGGCTACAAAAAGTAAAAATGGCGGAAGAAACAATAGGGGAAGAATAACCGTAAGACACCAAGGTGGTGGACATAAACAACATTATAGAATCATTGACTTTAAACGAACAAAAGACGGGATACCCGCTACTGTAGAAAGAATTGAATACGATCCTAATAGATCAGCTCATATAGCTTTATTGTTATATTCAGATGGTGAACGTAGATACATTATTGCTCCCTCCGGCCTAAATCAAGGAGATACGGTCCAATCTGGTAACGATGCTCCAATCAAAGTAGGGAATGCTCTTGATCTTAATTTTATCCCTGTAGGTTCTACTATTCATTGCGTGGAGCTCAAACCGAAAAAAGGTGCTCAAATAGCAAGAAGTGCTGGATCCTATGTTCAATTTGTTGCAAAAGAAGGAAATACAGCAACCCTAAGAATGAAAAGCGGAGAGGTAAGAAGAGTGCCTGTCGAATGTAGGGCTGTTCTTGGAACAGTGTCTAATTCTGAGCATTCTTTAAAATCTATTGGTAAAGCAGGAGCAAAAAGATGGTTAGGAGTTAGGCCCACCGTTAGAGGTGTTGCAATGAACCCTATAGATCATCCGCATGGTGGAGGAGAAGGAAGAACTTCTGGAGGTAGGCATCCAGTATCACCTTGGGGAGTTCCTACGAAAGGCTACAGAACAAGAAGCAATAAGAGAACAGATAAACAAATCATTAGAAGAAGGAAGAAATAGACATGCCACGCTCAATAAAAAAAGGTCCGTTTATCGATCATCATTTGATGGATAAAGTCTCAAAAGCTGTTGAGTCCAAAGACAAGAGACCCATCAAGACATGGTCCAGAAGGTCACTGATCTCTCCAGAAATGGTCGGTTTAACAATCTCCATCCATAACGGTAGGCAACACGTGCCTATATTCATTCAAGAGGACATGGTTGGACATAAGTTAGGTGAATTTGTTCCTACCAGAACTTTTAAACAACACTCAGGCGACAGGAAAGCTTAATGACAGAAGTATCAGCAAAATTATCTAGATTTAAGTCTTCAGCTTCAAAGATAAGACTATTGGCAGATCAAATTCGTGGCAAAAAAGTTGATGAGGCATTGGATATTCTTACTTTTAGTCCAAAGTCTGGTTCTAGAAATTTAAAAAAACTTTTGGACTCAGCTATTTCTTCTGCAGAAAATAATTATGGTTTAGATATCGATACTTTGTTTGTTAGCCACATTTCTGTTGATGAAGCCTTGATCATGAAAAGAATAAGGGCTAGAGCTCGAGGAAGGGCAGATCGTATCGAAAAAAAGACATGCCATATAAACCTAAAACTAAGTAATTAAGGAGAATAAGTGGGACAAAAAGTTAATCCAATTGGAATCAGACTAGGCATCTCCAGAGATCATAACTCTGTATGGTTTGCTGAAAAAGATAAATATAGAGAGATTCTTTTTAATGATTTTCAAGTTAGAGAGTTTCTAAAAAAAGAACTTGATAATGCATTTGTTAGCAAAATTCACATAGAAAGGCCTGCTCAAAGCGCAAAAGTCACAATCCATACTGCAAGACCTGGAATGATTATCGGTAAACGAGGCGAAGATATCGATCGATTAAGAGAGAAGCTAACGCAAATCATGAATGTACCGGTTAGCCTGAATATTCAAGAAATAAGAAAACCTGATCTTGATGCTCAGCTAGTTGCTGCAAACATAGCACTTCAACTTGAAAAAAGGGCTATGTTTCGAAGAGTCATGAAGAGAGCAGCTCAAAACACCATGAGACAGGGAGCGCTTGGCGTGAAAATAAAAGTTTCAGGTAGATTAGGTGGAGCCGAGATTGCAAGATCTGAGTGGCATAAAGAAGGGAGAGTGCCTCTTCATACATTAAGAGCAGATGTTGATTATGGCTTGGCAGAAGCAAAAACTACTTACGGGATTATTGGTGTCAAGGTATGGATATTCAGAGGCGAATTAATTGATAAAAAAATTAAAGAAAAAGACAAGGATAGCTAATGTTTCAGCCAAAAAGGACTAAATATAGAAAGCAAATGAAAGGTCGCAATCGAGGCCTTGCACAGAGATCTAATTCTTTAGATTTCGGTACATTTGGTTTGAAAGCTACATCAAGAGGTCAAATTACGTCCCGTCAAATTGAGGCTGCAAGAAGAGCCATGACCAGGCATGTAAAACGTGGAGCAAAAATCTGGATTAGAATTTTTCCCGATAAACCTATTACCAAAAAACCTCTTGAAGTTAGGCAAGGAAAAGGAAAAGGAAACGTGGAATATTGGGTTTCACCAATTAAACCTGGAAAAATTCTTTATGAAATGGAAGGTGTTGACGAAGCTTTGGCTAGGGAGGCATTTTCTCTAGCAGCTGCAAAACTTCCTGTTTCAACTCAATTTATCTCTAGGAAGGTTATCTAATGGCTAAAAATCCATCTCACGCTGATTTAATGAAGGATCTAGAGAAAACAAGATCTGAATTATTAGATCTTAAACTAAAAAGTTCATCTGCTTCTCTTCAGCAGACGCACCTTTTAAAAGAGAAAAAAAAGGCTGTTGCAAGAATTTTGACTTCGCTTAAACAACTTAAACAACAAGAGGATGCAAATGTCTGATAAAGCAATAAGAACAATGACAGGTATGGTTGTAAGTTGTAACTCTGACAAAACTGCAGTAGCAAAAATAGACAGAACAGTTAAACACCCTAAATTAGGAAAAATAATTAGAAGATCTTCGAAGATCAGTTTTCATGATGAGGCAAATGTTTGTTCTCTTGGGGACAAAGTAACTATCAAAGAATGTCGACCAATTTCAAAAACAAAATCGTGGACTTTGGTAGAAATACTCAAAGAGGGTAAGTCATGATTCAAACAGAAACTATCTTAGAAGTGGCTGATAACAGCGGTGCCCGAAAAGTGATGTGTATCAAAGTGCTTGGTGGATCTAAAAGACGTTACGCAAGAGTTGGCGACGTTATCAAAGTGGCAATTAAAGAGGCCATCCCAACAGGCAGGGTTAAGAAAGGTCAAGTTGCAGATGCAGTTGTAGTCAGAACTAAAAAAGACATTCGCAGAGAAGATGGATCAATCGTTAGATTTGATGACAATGCAGCAGTGCTCATAAATAACCAACAACAACCAATTGGAACCAGGATTTTTGGTCCTGTTTCCAGAGAATTGAGATCTAATAATTTTATGAAAATAATTTCTCTAGCGCCAGAGGTAATCTAATGAATAAATTAAGAACTGGTGATGAAGTGATTGTGATTTCTGGAAAAGATAAAGGAAAAACTGGAACTCTAACTAAAATTAAAGGTGATAGATGTTTAGTGACTGGAATAAAACTTGTAAAAAAACATGTAAAACCAAACCCTCAAATCAATGAACCCGGAGGGATTATTGAAAAGGAGTCCTTTATCAACATATCCAATATTGCTTTTTACAATAGTAGTACAAAAAAGAGAGATAAATTACAAATTAATTCAGATGAGAAAAAAGGAAAGATTAGAGTTTCAAAATCAACAAATAAGGAAGTTAAATAGGAATGTCTATTACTAAAACAAATTATCAGGATAACGTCGTCAGTTCACTTAAAGATGAGTTGGGCGTAAAAAGCTCCATGGCTGTTCCCAAAATTACAAAGGTCACAGTAAATATGGGGTTAGGACCGGATGCACTGAATAATCGAAAATCAGTTGATGATGCAATTGCAGATCTTGAATTAATAGCAGGCCAAAAACCAATAAAGACTTTTGCAAGGAAGTCGGTAGCGAGTTTTAAAATAAGAGAAGGATTTCCAATTGGGTGCAAAGTTACTTTAAGAGGTAACAGAATGTATGAATTTTTAGACAGGTTGTTGTCTATAGCAATTCCAAGGGAAAGAGATTTTAGAGGATTGAATCCAAAATCTTTCGACGGTCAAGGTAATTACTCATTGGGAATAAAAGAGCACATTATCTTTCCTGAAATTGATTACGACAAAGTAGAAAAAATACGCGGTATGGATATTTGTATTACAACCTCCGCCAATAATGATAAAGAAGGTTTTGCCTTATTATCAAAATTAAACTTCCCATTTAAAAGTTAAAGGTAAAAATTATGGCTAAAGTTTCAATGATTGCTAGAGAGAACAAAAGAATCAAGATGGTTCAAAAGTTTGCAAAAAAGAGAGAGGAGCTTAAAAAAGTTATCTCAGACATGAATCTATCTGATGAAGAAAGATATGAGGCAAGATTAAAACTTCAAAAACTTCCAAGAGATGCAAGTCCTGTTCGTCTCCAAAGAAGATGTCAAATAACTGGAAGACCGCACGCTGTTTACAGAAGGTTTGGTCTTTCAAGAAATAAATTAAGAGAATTGGCTATGAATGGAGATGTTCCAGGATTAGTTAAATCAAGTTGGTAGAGGTTATCAATGAGTATGCAAGATCCAATTTCTGACATGATTTCTAGAGTGATGAATGCTCAAGCTAGAGGGCATGCAACGGTAAGCTTTTCATCTTCCAAAATTAAAAACGCCATTTGCTCAGTATTAGAGAAAGAAGGATTCATATCATCTTTTAAGATTGAGGGCGAGGAGAGCAAAAAAACTATTTTAGTTTCCCTCAAATATCATCAAGAATCGCCGGTTATAAGGGAATTGAAAAGGATAAGCAAACCTGGATTAAGAAAATACTTTTCATCAAAAGAAATTCCTTCAGTCAGAAATGGTTTAGGGGTTGGAATTATCACAACAAGTAAAGGAGTTTTGACTGATAAAGAAGCTAGAGAACATGGGGTAGGCGGAGAATTAATCTGCACTGTATTTTAATTATGGCTAGAAACACTGAAAGACCAATTCCAATTCAAGAAGGTATAGAGATATCCCTTGCTGAAAACTTACTTAAAGTTTCGGGTAAGAACGGAGACTTATCTATGTCTATTCATCCTTCAGTAATGGCTTCCACTCCTGAGAAAGAACTATTGTTTTCTCCTAAAGAAGAAACAAAGGAATCTATCGCAATGGTAGGGACAATGAGGGCTTTAGCAATAAATATGATTAAAGGAGTTTCAGACGGTTTCGAAAAAAAATTAGAAATTAATGGGGTTGGTTACAGAGCAAAGCTTTCTGGAGATAAATTGGAACTCTCGCTAGGATTCTCTCATCCAGTAATTTACCAACTACCCGAAGGGGTAAACGCCGACGTGCCTTCTCAAACTGAAGTTATTTTAAAGTCAGCTAATAAGCAACTTTTAGGAGAAACTGCTGCAAAAATTAGATCATTTAGACCTCCAGAACCTTATAAAGGAAAGGGGGTTAAATATGCCGAAGAAAGAATTAAACGTAAAGAATCTAAGAAGGCTTAAGCATGAGTGATAAATTTACTGCAAGACAAAGAAGATCTAGAAAACTTAGATCTAAGACTAAAGAAATGAGTAATCATAGGCTATCTATTTTTAGATCCAATAATCAGATTTATGCTCAGGTTTTTTCTCCTGATGGAAAAGAAGTGCTTGCGCATGCTTCTTCTGCAGATAAAGAAGCAAAACTTGATAAAGGTGGAAATCAAGAAGCTGCAAAAAAAGTTGGAGAATTGGTTGCTAAAAGAGCTATCGAGAAAGGCATTAAAAAGGTTACGTTTGATAGATCGGGATATAAATATCATGGTCGTGTAAAGAGTCTTGCTGAATCTGCACGTGAAGCAGGCTTAGAATTTTGAGGAATTATGGAAGAAAATATAGATCAGTTTAGTAACGAAGCTCTAGAAGAAAAACTTGTAGGAGTTAATAGAGTAGCAAAAGTTGTAAAAGGCGGAAGAATCTTTGGGTTCACAGCTCTTACCGTCGTAGGAGATGGAGCAGGCAAGGTTGGTTTCGGAAGAGGAAAAGCCAGAGAAGTACCTATGGCTATTCAAAAAGCATTAGAAAATGCCAGAAAAAATATGATCAAGATTGAACTTAAGGGTTCTACTCTCCATTATCCAGTTAAATCAACTCATGGAAGTTCCACTGTTTATATGCAACCGGCTTCTCCAGGTACTGGAGTCATTGCAGGTGGTGCGATGCGAGCTGTCCTTGAGTTGGCTGGCATTAAAGATGTATTAGCCAAAACATATGGCTCAACCAATCCTATTAATGTTGTTAGAGCGACTGTGAAGGGATTAGCAAGCGTTGAATCACCGGAACAGGTTGCAGAAAGGAGATCTTAAGAGGAAGAAATGTCTAACGAAATGATTAGAGTTAAATTAAAGAGAGGTTTAGCAGGCTCGATGAAAAATCAGAGGCTCTCCGTAAGAGGATTGGGATTAAAAAAAATTAATCAAGTAGTTGAGGTTCAAAACACGCCTGAAAATCTAGGTATGATCAAGAAAGCCCATCATCTGCTGGAGGTCTTAGATTAAATGCTAAAACTTAATAATCTTCAAAGAACAAACAAAAATAAAGTCTCTAAGCGTATTGGTAGAGGAACAGGATCTGGCTCAGGAAAAACATCAGGAAGAGGTCATAAAGGTCAAAAGGCAAGATCTGGAGCTTCAATAAGACCAGGATTTGAGGGAGGTCAAATGCCTATCCAACAAAGACTTCCAAAGTTTGGATTCACTTCTAGACAAAAACCATACAGTACACATATAAAACTCAGAGATATAGAAAAGCTTGCTGAAGATCATATTACTTTAGAGGTTTTGAAGAAAAATAAAATCATTTCAAACAAGATAAAAAAAGTGAAGATCATTAACGGCGGCGAATTGACAAAAACAGTGAAAATTGAGGGTTTATCCGTTTCTAAATCTGTTGAGGAATTAATTAATAAATTAGGTGGAGAAATTATAAGTGGCTAGAAATCCAGCCAAATCATCTGGATTGTCTGAACTTTGGGCAAGGCTTAGATTTGTTCTTTACGCAATAATTATTTATAGGATTGGAACCCATATTCCTGTTCCAGGCATTGATCCTATGAAACTTTCTTCTTTATTTGATCAAAATCAAGGAACTCTTCTAGGTTTATTTAATATGTTTTCTGGAGGTGCGCTAGAAAGAATGAGCATCATGGCTTTAAATGTTGTTCCTTACATCACTGCGGCTATTGTGATGAATCTATTAGAGGCAACAACTCCAAGCCTTAAAAAAATGTTTAGACAGGAAGGGGAAGTTGGAAGAAGAAAAAGGACCAACTATGTTCGCCTTGGTACTTTAGGGCTTGCAATCATTCAATCGAGTGGTTTTGCGATAGCATTATCGAGTCAAGGGCTAGCTAGCACTCCTGGAAATATGTTTATTGTTACCGCAGTTATTTCTTTTGTTACTGGAACAATGTTTTTGGTATGGCTTGGGGAACAGGTAAATGAGAGAGGCATCGGAAATGGAATATCTCTTATTATTTTTGCCAGTATTGTTTCTGGATTGCCAAGAGCAATAGGCCAGTCATTTGAAGGAGCTAGACAAGGAGAAATTAACTTAATCGTACTTTTATCTGTAGCTCTTCTCGCAATATTGGCTATTGCTTTTATTGTTTGGGTAGAAAGGGCACAAAGAAGAGTTTCGGTTAATTATGCTAAGAGACAAATCGGTAACCAGATGGCTATGGGTCAATCATCTCATGTTCCATTGAAAGTAAATATGTCAGGAGTAATTCCTGCGATCTTTGCTTCATCGATAGTTCTTTTTCCAGCCTCAATTAGTACTTGGTTTGGACAATCTGAAGGTTTTGAGTGGTTGCAAGAAATATCATTGGCTTTAAGTCCTGGGCAACCCTTGTATGTAATAGTTTTTGCGGTTTTGATAGCTTATTTCTGTTTCTTTTATACCGCCATTCAATTTCCGGCAAAAGATATTTCAGATAATCTTAAAAGATCTGGAGGATTCTTACCTGGAATAAGGCCTGGCGATCAAACAGAAGGCTATATTGACAGTGTTATGTCTAGATTAACAGTATGGGGATCTATATACATGATTGCAGTATGTTTACTTCCTCAATTCTTAATTGTTTCTGCAAATGTACCTTTTTATCTCGGGGGAACATCACTTTTAATTGCTGTGGTAGTAGTCATGGACTTCATGGCTCAGGTACAATCGCACCTTTTATCTAGTCAATATGAGTCTTTAATGAAAAAAGCTAATTTAAAAAATTATAGAAGGTAATTATGAAAGTAAGAGCTTCAGTAAAAAAAATGTGTAAGGATTGCAAGATAATCAAAAGACACGGCACCGTTTTTGTTATCTGCAGCAATGAACCAAGACACAAACAGAGGCAGGGGTAATAAATATGGCTAGGGTAGCAGGTGTAAATATTCCAGATAAAAAACAAGCTTGGGTTTCTTTAACTCATATTTTTGGTATCGGCAGAACGAGAGCGTTGTCTATTTGTGATCAATTGGGCATTGAAAAAACTTCTTTGATCGGAAGTTTAAGCGAGGAAGATTTAGAAAAACTTCGAAAAGCTGTAAATGAGTTTCTTGTAGAAGGAGATTTAAGAAGAGAAATAAGTACCAATATAAAAAGACTTATGGATTTAGGAACTTTGAGAGGAATGAGGCACAGGAAACATTTACCTGTTAGAGGACAAAGAACAAAAACTAACGCTAGAACCAGAAAAGGGCCTAGAAAACCTATTAGAAGATAAATATGGCAAAACAAGGGACAAAATCTAAAAAAAATAGCCGAACATACAACGATGCTGTTGCGCATATATACGCTACATTTAATAACACCATCATCAATATTACGGACAAACAGGGAAATACTTTAACTTGGGCAAGTGCTGGTGGATCAGGTTTTAAAGGATCAAGAAAAAGTACACCTTTTGCGGCTCAGGTGGCAGCTTCCAAAGCTGGAGATGCTGCTAAAAACTTCGGAATAAACAATTTGGAAATTGAAGTTTCCGGACCTGGAGCAGGTCGAGAATCAGCGGTAAGAGCTTTGAATGGTTGCGGTTTTAAGATTACAAAAATTTCGGATGTAACTCCTATTCCTCACAATGGGTGTCGTCCTCCAAAAAAGAGAAGGGTGTAAAGTGGCAAGATATAGAGGACCAAGAAATAAATTATCTCGTAGGGAAGGGACTGATCTGCTTTTAACAAGTGGGTATAGGTCATACGAATCCAAAATCAGATCTGAAAATCCTCCTGGACACCATGGAGCAAAAAGAATAAGAACTTCAGACTATGGTTTGCAGTTGAGAGAAAAGCAAAAAGTAAAAAGAATGTATGGAGTTTTAGAAAGACAATTTAGAAATTACTATAAGGCTGCAGCTAGTAGCAGAGGTGAGACAGGAACAAATCTCCTTCAATTTTTGGAGGCTAGATTGGATAACGTGGTCTATAGAATGGGATTTGCTGCTACTCGTGCCGAAGCAAGACAATTGGTTAATCATAAGTCAGTTTTGGTTAATGGAAAAAAAGTAAACATTCCTTCTTATCAAGTGGCGGAAGGAGATGAGATAAGTATTTCTGAGAAATCAAGAAATCAAAAAAGAATTTCTCAATCTTTTGAGATTTTTAAAACAAGAGAGCCTTGTGAATGGATTGAGGTTAACCACGATAACTTTTCAGGCATTTACAAAAATACTCCAGACAGAGATTTGCTTAGCAGTGAAATTAATGAAAGTTTTATTGTTGAGCTCTATTCAAGATAATTTTAAAGAGGATATTCTATGACAGATAATTTCGATATGATCAAAGACTTCTTAACTCCCAAAGAAATTTTGGTAGAAGAAGTTGATTCAAACAATTCAAAAATAGTACTAGAACCTCTTGAAAGAGGCTTTGGACATACCTTGGGAAATGCTCTTAGAAGGATAATTTTATCTTCAATCCCTGGTGCAGCGGTTTCAGAAGCAAAAATTAATGGGGTTCTCCACGAGTTTGGCTCTATTGATGGAGTTAAAGAGGATGTCATTAATATCCTTTTAAATTTAAAAGGTCTTTCTGTGAGACTTTCAGATCAAGAAGAAGTCGAAATATCAGTGAATAAGTCAGGATCAGGAGATATCAAAGGTAGTGATTTTGAACTTCCTGCTGGAGTTGAGATTGTAAATCCTGATCACGTAGTTGCTACTCTCGCTGACAAAGGCTCCCTCGAGATGACGGCAAAAGTTACCAAGGGAAGGGGTTATGTTCCTGTAGATATCATAGCTTTGGCCGAGAGCGAAGATACTGAGGTTGGCTCACTAAAGATTGATGCTTCATACAGTCCAATTAAAAAAGTTTCTTATTCAGTTGAAAATGCAAGGGTAGAAAATAGAACTGACCTAGACAAGCTTATTCTTGAGGTTGAAACCAATGGAACAATCGATCCTGAAGAGATTGTGAGGTTAGCAGCGACTATTTTACAAAGACAATTAATGGCTTTTGCTGAATTAGGGTTTGAAACCGAAGAACCAGAGGAAGATGAAACTCCTCCTGTTGATCCAATTATGCTGAGGCCTGTAGATGAACTTGAATTAACAGTGAGATCAGCCAATTGTTTAAAAGTAGAAAAGATCCATTATATTGGAGACTTAGTAACCCGAAAGGAATCTGATCTTTTAAGAACTCCTAATCTAGGTAGAAAGTCACTTAATGAAATCAAAGAAGTTCTAGCAGCTAGAGGATTATCTTTAGGTTTAGAACTCGAGAATTGGCCCCCGTCAAATGTTGAAGGTTAATAGATGAGACACCAAAAAACAGGAAGAAAATTTGGTCGCACAAGCGATCAGAGAAAAGCTATGTTTAAAAACATGGTTATTTCTTTGATTGAGACTGAATCTATAAAAACCACTGTTCCAAAGGCAAAAGAACTTAGAGGTGTCTTTGAGCCATTAGTTACATTGGCTAAAGTAGATTCTGTTGCCAACAGAAGAAGAGCCTTTTCAAAACTGAGAAATGATTCTGCGGTTGGAAAACTTTTTTCAGACCTAGGACCTAGATTTAAAGATAGACCTGGCGGATATCTCAGAATCATTAAGATGGGACCAAGACCCGGTGACGCAGCCCCAATGGCTTTTGTAGAGCTTACCGATAAGTCTGAGGATTCTTCTGAAGAGATATCTCAAGAAGATTAATTCAACATTTCCTTCAGAAATCTCCCAGTATGAGATTTTTTAATTTTTGAAATTTCTTCTGGAGTTCCTTCTCCAATAATTTCTCCGCCACCCGATCCGCCTTCTGGGCCAAGATCTATTATCCAATCAGAATTAACAATCACATCTAAGTTATGTTCGATAATGACAACAGTATTGCCTTGTTCATTCAATTTATTGATCACTTTTAATAGTAGGTTTACATCATGGAAATGAAGACCAGTTGTTGGTTCGTCTAATAGATAAAGAGTATCCCCGGTGGCTACCTTGCCAAGCTCTTTAGCAAGTTTTACTCTTTGGGCTTCTCCTCCAGATAACGTTGTAGCGGGCTGGCCAATTTTTATATAACTCAATCCCACATCATAAAGAGTTTGTAATTTTCTTTTGATGGTTGGAATCGAATCAAAAAATTTCAAGGATTCTTCAACGTTCATATCAAGAACCTCAAAGATGTTTTTCCCCTTGAATTTCACCTCAAGCGTTTCTTTGTTGTATCTTTTTCCATCACAAACATCACATTTAACATAGACGTCCGGCAGAAAATGCATTTCTACCTTAATTAAACCATCTCCTTGACAAGTTTCACATCTGCCACCTTTAACATTGAAGCTGAACCTTCCTGGCTTATAGCCTCGAGCTCTTGCCTCTTCCGTTTCTGAAAACAGCTCTCTGATAGGCGTGAATATTCCTGTGTAAGTAACAGGATTTGATCTTGGAGTCCTTCCTATTGGGGACTGACTAATCTCAATAATTTTATCTAATTTTTTTTCACCTGAAATATTTTCAAATTCTTGACAGTCATAGTTAGATTTTTGAATCTTATTTGCCAAAGCAGGATATAAAGTTTGATTAATCAGAGTAGATTTTCCAGAACCCGAAACTCCAGTAATGCTGATAATTTTTCCCAAAGGTAAATTTAAATTAACATTCTTGAGATTGTTCCCATTACAACCCTTAATACAAAGAGAACCTTTTTCAGATTTCTCAAATTTATCAATCTTAATATCTTTTTTCCCGGATAAATATTGTCCGGTTAACGAACTTTCTTGCTTAAGGATTTCTTTATAATTGCCTGCAAAACTGACAAACCCTCCATGAATACCTGCCCCTGGACCGATATCAATAATATGATCAGCACATTCTATTGTCTCTTTATCATGCTCAACGACGATAACCGTATTTCCTAAATCTTTTAATCTAAACAAAGTAGATAAAAGTCTCTTATTATCTCTTTGGTGAAGGCCAATTGATGGTTCATCAAGAATGTATGTAACTCCAACGAGCCCAGCACCTATTTGACTGGCAAGTCTTATTCTTTGTGCTTCTCCTCCACTCAAAGTTTCGGCGCTTCTTGATAATGTTAGATAATTAAGCCCGACATCAGATAAAAATTTTAATCTTTCTTTCAGCTCTTTTACTACCTTCTCTGCAATTGCTCCCTTTTTGCCCTTTAAATTCAAGTTATTAAAAAAATCAAGGCAATCATCAATGGTCATGTTTGTTATATCCCAAAGCTCTTTACCATCTATCTTCACAGATCTTGCCTCTTTATTTAATCTTGAGCCTTCACATGACATACAAACAGTATTGGTCATATATTTGGATAAATACTCTCTAGAAAAAGCTGATTCACTCTCTCTAAATCTTCTATCAATATTATTAAGCACACCTTCGAAAGGTTTAAATGATTCTCTGAGATTCCCTCTTTTAGAAACATAACTAAAATCTATAATTTCCCCTGAACTACCATTCAGTATTTTTTCTTTTATATTTTCAGATAAATCCTCGAAGGGTTCGTCCAAGGAAATGCCATAGTGTTTTGCTACCCTGTTGAGAAGATAGTGATGATACATCTGACTTGAATCCCATCCCTCAATTGCCCCTTGATTTAAGCTTAATTCAGGTCTCACAATAACTTTTCTTCTATCAACTTGAGACTTCTGACCTAATCCATCGCAATCATCGCAAGCTCCAGAAGGGCTATTGAAAGAAAATAGTCTAGGTTCTAATGAAGCAATACTGAAACCACACTCGGTGCAGGCCATTTTTGTTGAAAATGTTATGTCTTTTTTAGATTCATCAAGGAAAGAGATAGTTACTATTCCATCTGACTCTCTCAACGCAGTTTCTATTGATTCAGATATTCTTGATTTATTTTTCTTCGAAATAGATAGCCTATCAATGACAATATCAATATCATGTTTTTTATTTTTATTAAGTTGAGGGAGATTATCCAGATCAATGATTTCTCCATTAATTTTTGCCCTAATAAATCCTCTCACCTTAAGGTCGTTAAGTAGGATTAAGTGCTCACCTTTTTGTTGGCTTACTATAGGGCATAAGATAATAGCTCTCTCATTTTCCTCATCTTTAAAAAGTTTATCGACTATCTGATCGATGCTTTGAGATTCAAGGGAGATTCCATGATCTGGACAAAAAGGCGTGCCGACCCTTGCATAAAGCAGCCTCAAATAGTCATATATTTCAGTAACAGTCCCAACTGTAGACCTTGGATTATGAGATGTGGATTTTTGCTCTATTGAAATAGCGGGGGACAAACCATTTATATGATCAACATCGGGCTTATCCATAACTGACAAAAATTGTCTTGCATAAGAAGACAATGATTCAACATACCTTCTTTGACCTTCAGCATATAAAGTATCAAATGCTAAAGAAGACTTTCCTGATCCAGAAAGCCCTGTAATAACGGTAAGTTTATCTCGAGGAATTATTACATCGATGTTTTTAAGATTGTGCTGTTTAGCACCTTTGACTTCGATATTTTTCATTTATTTATAAATAGTCTTTCAGATGGATTATAATGAATTTACATTAAAAATAAGGTGCATTATGGCTCGAAGCGGAATAAATAAGGTTATATTAGTTGGTAATCTCGGGAAAGATCCTGACATGAGGTATACGGCGGGAGGAGATGCAGTTGCAAATTTGAGTATAGCTACATCTGAAAGCTGGAACGATAATCAAACTGGAGAAAAAAAGGAAAAAACTGAGTGGCATAGAGTTGTTTTTTTTAGAAGAATTGCAGAAGTTTGTGGGGAGTATTTAAAAAAAGGTTCTTCTGTCTATATTGAGGGATCATTAAGAACAAGAGATTGGGAAGACGATCAAGGAAATAAGAGATATACAACAGAGATTATTGGGAGAGAAATGCAAATGTTAGGAGGACGAAGATCTGAAGATAATATGGATCAGAGCCCTCAGATGAATAGCTCTAGTCCTCAACCTGAGGAGGGGCTCATAGACGATGAAATTCCTTTTTAGGATTTTAACTTTTCAAAAACTAAACTAACGTTAGTTCCCCCAAAGCCAAAGCTATTATTCATTACAGCATCCAAATCCTGATCTCTGACTTCTGAAACTAAGTCTAAACCCTCACCTTCATCAATCGAGCTAGAAAGATTAAGGGTTTTTGATATAAAACTGTTTTTTAGCATTAATAGTGAAAAAATACTTTCTAAAGCCCCAGCGGCACCAAGGGTATGTCCAGTTTGAGATTTTGTTGAGCTTATGGGAGGAATTTTATCTATGAAAACCTTTTTTATAGATTCTAACTCGACAGGATCTCCAGCAGGTGTTGAAGTTCCGTGAGCATTAATATAATCAATATTATCTTTTCCATGCATTTCAACAGCCTTTAGCATGCAATTAGTTGCTCCTTCTCCGGATGGATGGACCATATCATCTCCATCAGAAGTTGCTCCATATCCAGTAATTTCAGCATAAATATCAGCGTTTCTTTCTAGAGCATGATCTAATTCTTCAACGACGAGCATGCCCGCTCCTCCTGCTATAACAAAACCATCTCTGTCTTTATCAAAAGGCCTTGATGCTTTCTCAGGACTCTCATTATATGAAGAAGACAGCGCTCCCATGGCATCAAACATACTAGACATTGTCCAATGCTCATCTTCAGCGCCACCAGCTAATATTATTTTTTGTTTTCCCAATTGAATTTGTTCCAGAGCTGATCCAATACAATGTGCGCTTGTTGAGCATGCAGAGGAAATAGAGAAATTCACCCCTTTGATGCCAAAAAAAGTTGCAAGAGCTGCTGAAACGGTGTTTCCCATTGTTTGAGTAACTCTATAAGGTCCTATTCTTTTAACTCCTTTGCTCTTAACTATATCTGCTGCTTCAACCTGGCTTCTAGAAGATGCTCCACCGGAACCTGCAATGACCCCAACGTCTTGTGAAGAAAACCTTGATAGATCCAAGCCTGAGTCTTTTATAGCCTCTGCAGCACTTAAATAGGCATAGCTTGCTGCTTCTCCCATAAATCTCAAATGTTTTCTATCAATGAGATCCTTTAGATTTAAATTAATGGAGCCAGAAATATGACTTCGCATACCCAGTTCTTTGTACGATTCATTGAAACGTATCCCTGATGTACCCAATTTAAGAGATTTCGTTATTTCAGAAATATTGTTACCTATGCAAGATATGGCACCAATTCCTGTTATTACTGCTCTTTTTAAAGTACTCATCAAAAATTACCAGGGTTCTCAAAAAGCCCAACTTTTAAGTTCTTCGCTGAATAAATTTCCTTCCCATCAACGTACATTAATCCGTCTGCAACTCCAAGAACAGTTTTTGTTGAGAGCATTCTTTTTACATGAATCTCATATTTAACCGTTTTAGCATGAGGAAGCACTTGACCATAAAATTTTACCTGCCCGGCACCAAGAGCTCTTCCTATTCCATGATTCCCAGACCAAAGTAAATAAAACCCTAAAATTTGCCACATTGCGTCCAAACCTAAGCATCCGGGCATAACTGGATCATCTTTGAAATGACAATCAAAAAACCAAAGATTCTCATTGATATCAAGTTCTGCCTCTATTAGTCCATTTGAGTAATTACCCTGATCTCCTGATATTGAAGTAATTCTATCTAACATCAGCATATTGCTACTTGGAAGCTTTCCATCATTTTCATGAAATAGCTTTCCGTTCGAGCAAAGTTGAAGTTCTTCTTTGGTGAAAGAATTCTTTTCTGTAAATTTCATCAATCTCTCAAGTACAAATTATCATAGTTGATTTATTGAATCTATTGCGACAAAGAACTTATTTAGATATCATTCGACCTCAATTTTGATATAAAAATGTACGCGGTAATCAAAACAGGTGGTAAACAGCATAAAGTTGCTGAAGGCGAAATCCTTAAAGTTGAAAAACTTAAAGCTTCTGAAGGAGAACCTGTTGATATTACTGATGTGCTATTAATTGAGAAAGATGGCGAAGTTACTCTTGGCTCTCCTTTTATTGAAGGGGCGAAGGTAACTGCAAAAATCCTTCGACACGGAAAAGAAGATAAAGTAACTATTATCAAGATGAAAAGAAGGAAGGACTACAGGAAAAAGCAAGGTCATCGTCAAAATTATAGTGAAATTCAAATAGAGCAAATTTCGGTTTAAGTATGGCACATAAAAAAGCAGGTGGTAGCAGTAGAAACGGAAGAGATTCTGAATCTAAAAGACTGGGCGTTAAAAGGTACGGCGGCCAACTGGTATCTGCTGGCTCTATTCTAGTCAGGCAAAGGGGCACAAAGTTTCATCCTGGCACAAATGTTGGAATTGGAAAAGATCATACACTTTTTGCAAAAATTGACGGCACTGTATCTTTCAGCAAAAAAGGTAGAAATCTTAGACAATTCATAAATATCACTCCCGCAGATTAAATAATGAGCTTCATTGACGAAGCCGCTATTCAATTAATAGCTGGCTCTGGTGGAAACGGATGTTTGAGCTTCAGAAGAGAAAAATTTATTCCTAAGGGTGGTCCCGATGGTGGCGACGGAGGGAAAGGCGGAAGCATTTTTCTTAAAGCTGACAGCTCTTTAACAACGCTGCAAGATTTTAGATTACAAAAAAAATACCAAGCTAAAAATGGTTCTCCTGGCGAGGGTAAAAATAAACATGGCAAGGATGCCAGTGACATAATTTTAAAAGTTCCCGTTGGTACTGTTGTTTTTGAAGAATCAACTGAAGAAGAGATAGCAGACTTAAAAAAAGATGGCGATCTTTTTGAAGTTGTTTCTGGAGGAAAGGGTGGATTAGGGAATGCAAGGTTCAAGTCATCTACCAATAGAGCTCCCAGAAAAACTACAGATGGAGAAAAGGGAGAAGAGCTATCGCTTCAGTTAGAACTAAGATTAATAGCTGATGTTGGTCTCTTAGGATTTCCAAATGCAGGAAAATCTACCTTAATTTCGAGTATATCTGAGGCAAAACCCAAAATAGCCGACTATCCGTTTACTACTCTAACTCCTAATCTTGGAGTGGTTGAGGCTAAATCTCTCAATCCATATGTAATTGCAGATATTCCAGGATTAATTCCGGGAGCTGCCAAGGGAGCAGGGCTTGGGATAAGATTTTTAAAACATTTATCTCGAGTAAAGTTATTGCTTCATCTAATTGATGTATCAGAAATCAAACCTGAAGATGTAGAGGAAAAAAAGAATTCCTTAGATAAAGAGCTAAAAGAATTTGACGAATCTTTATCTAAACTAGAGCAATGGATTGTACTAACTAAAGCAGACACAAAAACAGAATCGAAGGATGATTATTTATCTAAGGCAAAAAAGATTTACAGCAATGAGGTTTTTTTAATATCTTCTATAACTGGGGAAGGATTAAGCGAACTAGTCAAAAAGGTCAGTACAAAAATCATAGAGATTAACAGTAATGAGTAATTCAATAGTAGTAATGAAAGTAGGGTCCTCCTTAATTTCACAAGGAAGTCGAGAAAATTCAGCTTTTTTTAAAAGACTTGCTAAGTGCATTCAGAAATTCAGAGAAAATGATTTTGATGTAGTTTTAGTTTCATCTGGCGCAATTTCCTATGGAATGAAGAAAAGAGGCATAGAAAAAAAACCAAAGAATATCAAACAACTTCAATCATTATCAGCTGTTGGCCAAATAGGGCTTATTAATGCTTACCAGAAAAATTTTGATAAATTTAAAATAGAGGTTGCTCAAGTTCTCCTCAGTCACAGTGATTTTAAATCTGAAACAAAATCCAACAATATTAAATCCAGCATCAATAATCTCCTCAGATGGGGTATAACGCCAATAGTCAATGAAAATGATTCTGTATCAACAGAAGAAATTGAGAGAGGAGATAATGATCAATTAAGTGCAAAACTAGCGAATCTTATTAGTTCTAAAAAACTTATACTTTATACAGATCAAAAGGGTTTATATTCAAAAGATCCAAGAACAAATAAGGACGCAGTTCTTATTGACGAAGTCAGCCTTAAAGCTCTTTCAAATCAAAAAATTATTTTTGGAGATTCTGGTAAGTTAGGAAGGGGAGGCATGAAAACTAAATTGTCAGCTATGAAAATTTTCTTAATTAATAATCAAAGGATTGGCTATATCCTAAGCGGTCATGAAAAAGATCTATTTGGTTCATTGCAGAACCAAAAAAAGAGAACTAGATTGAAATTAAGCTGACTTAAGAGCTTTTAATTTTTTGTTGAGTCTTGATTTAGTTCTTGCAACGTGATTTTTGGGAAGAACTTTTTTATTGGCAAGTTTGTCCATCAGTTTCTGAGTTTTCTTAAACTCATTCCCGGCAGCTTCAATATCCTTATCATCAAGTGCTTTTTCAAAAGCCTTAATACTTGTCCTCGCAGAAGCACGTTGAGAGCTTTTAAGGGCATTTCTTCTATTAGCTTGCCTAGCTCTTTTAATTGCTGATTTAATGTTTGCCATAGGTGCGGAATGATGAAGATAACAAACTAATTTGTCAATATAATACTTAACAAGTTTATTCATTCATGCGAAAACTAGCCATAATCCTTATTTCCATTAGTTTGTTATCGTGCGAGCAGTTAAGCATGGTTGATAATAATAATTTGAAATCAATTTATCCCATGACTAAAAAAGTTAATATTTCTGATTTATATTTTTCAAAAGAAATTCAAGATCCATATAGATGGCTTGAGGATGATCTGGATAAAGAGACAAAGAGGTGGATAGAGGATCAAAATCTCTTTACTGATAAATATTTCGAAAGTTTAGGGTTCAAAGAGCAAATAAAAGATGGATTAAAACAAATTTGGGACTATGAGAAATTTTCTTCGCCCTTCAGAGAAGGAAATTACATTTATTTTTTCAAGAATAGTGGCCTACAAAATCAATCAGTGCTTTACCGAAAAGACTCTCAAGGGGTTGAGGAAGTCTTTTTAGATCCTAACTCGTTCAGTGAAGATGGAACTATCTCTTTATCTGATATTAGTTTTAGTAAAGATGGAAGTGTTGCTGCTTATGCAATTTCTGAAGGTGGAAGTGATTGGAGGAAAGTATTCTTTTTAGATACAGAAACCAAATCATTGTTATCAGATTCTCTAATCAACGTTAAGTTTTCTTCATTAAGTTGGAAAAACAATGAGGGTATCTACTATTCAACTTACGATGCTCCTGAAGGAAGTGAACTAAGTTCTTTGAATAATAATCATAAACTTTATTTTCATAAATTAGGAACTACTCAAGAAAAAGATCAAATTATCTTTGGAAACAAAGCTGAACAAAAAAGAAGATATGTTTCATCCTCTGTAACAGAGGATCAAAAATACTTAATTATATCTGCCGCAAATTCCACATCTGGAAATGAGCTCTATTTAATAAATCACTTAGATGAAAATCCACAAATTAAAACTATAAATGACGATCTTTCTATCGATGTTTATTTATTGGATAGTCTAGATGACGAACTTTTTTTAGTGACTAACAATAATGCTGATAATCAAAAAATTATTTCAGTTCAAGCCACAAAACCTTCTTTAGATAACTCCAAAGATTTAATCCCAGAACAGGATTCTGTAATGAGTCCAAGCTCTTCAGGAGGCTACATATTTGTAGAGTTAATGCAGAATGCAATTTCAAAGACTTTTCAATATGATTTTTCTGGAAAGCTCATTAGAGAAGTCGATCTACCGGGTATAGGTAGTGTTTCTCCAATCTCAGGGAAAAGAGAGGATGATGAACTTTTCTATTCTTTCTCCAACTACCATACACCTCCCACAATCTACAGCATCAATCCTAAGAGCGGTAAATCAAAAATTTATTTCAAGCCAAAGATAAATTTTGATCCTGAAAAATATATATCAGAGCAGGTTTTTTATACCTCTAAAGACGGAACAAAAGTTCCAATGATCATCACATATAAAAGAGGTTTGAGTAAAAATGGTAAAAATCCAACAATTCTTTACGGATATGGAGGTTTTAATATTTCTCTCACTCCAAATTTCAGCAGCATTATGGCTTATTGGTTAGAAAAAGGCGGAGTTTATGCGGTTCCAAATATCAGAGGAGGCGGAGAATATGGGAAGAAATGGCATCTATCTGGGACAAAAATGAACAAGCAAAATGTATTTGATGATTTTATCTATGCCGCAAGATTTCTTTTTTCAGAGGGCTATACAAAATCAGAAAACTTAATTTTGAGAGGAGGTTCAAACGGAGGTCTTTTAGTTGGTGCTGTTATGACCCAAGAGCCTCAGCTTGCTAGAGTTGCTCTCCCTGCGGTGGGTGTACTAGATATGCTCAGGTATCATAAATTTACTGCCGGTGCAGGCTGGGCTTATGATTATGGTACATCGGATGAAAGTGAAGAGATGTTTAACTATCTTTTGTCTTATTCACCATTACACAATATTAAAGACGAAGTCTCTTATCCCGCCACATTGATAACAACAGGCGATCATGACGATAGGGTAGTCCCAGCTCATTCATATAAGTTTGCCGCTTCATTGCAGGAATTACACAGTGGAGATAATCCTATCCTCATTAGAATTGAAACTGAAGCAGGACATGGTGCAGGCACTCCAACCGAGATAATCTTAGATTCTTATTCAGAAATCTTTTCATTCATCTTAGGAAATATAGAAAATAGATTATCAATAAAATAGATCAATTTAATTTCTAATTTTGGTGGAGGCGGCGGGTATCGAACCCGCGTCCAACTAACTCTTACCTTCAGATCTACATGCTTATTTCATCAATTTTCTTTTACTTCCATGGCCCGATGAAAAGGGATTAGAAGAGTAAGCTCAGAAAAGTCTTATCAAAATGGGTCTGAGCAACACATTTCAAGCATTCTACTAGTCGACTTCGCTTATCCCTTAGTAGAAGTCAGGGTAAGGAAGCTAGCTTAATTATGCAGCTAGTGCGTAGTTGTTTTTGCCAACTAATTGTTTTGAGAATTGTTTAACGAGAACTCCTCAATCTCGACATGCACTTAAGGTTCGAAAGAAAGATGTCTAATCCTGTTCGCCCCCAAAAAAGCAAGTAATTGTATCTAATGATCATCAGTTAGAAAAATTTTCTAACGAAGATTTTTCCTTATTCCACTCCTTATTTTTCAATGAGTGTCTCTTATCGTATTTTGATTTTCCTCGAGCCACAGAAATTTTTACTTTAACTAAATTATTTTTCCAAAAAATTTTTATGGGGACGCAACTCAATCCTTTTTCATTTGTCTGTTTGAAAAGCTTAGATAACTCTGCCTTAGTAAGTAAAAGCTTTCTAGACCTTTCTGATGAAACTTCGTAATTGATTTCTTTCATGGGAAGAATTTTCAATCCAATAATCCATGCTTCTCCTTTTTTTAAAACAACGTAAGCATTTTTTAATTCTATCTGCCCATTTCTGATACTTTTTACCTCCCAGCCTTCCAAAGAAATTCCTGCTTCAAAATCATCTAAAAGCTCATAATTAAATCTTGCTTGTCGATTTTCAATTGTTGGTCGCAAGTTACTTTTTTTGGAGATGTTCATTGATGTAGTATAACTATTAAGTAATGATTCTTTTAGAGACGTCTTTGTATGGCAAATAATTCAAAAATTTGGAAAGGCAATTGGACTTTTATATTAGCTGCAGCAGGATCCGCTGTAGGCCTTGGCAATATTTGGAAATTTCCCTACATGGCGGGTGAAAATGGTGGAGGAGCATTTGTAATAATTTACCTAGCCTGCATCGTATTAATTGGATTTCCAGTGATGATGTCCGAGATTTTCTTAGGAAAATACGGAAGATCAAGCCCAGTTTATACAATGAAAAAATTTGTTTCCCTCAAAGGAATTTCTTCGTACTGGGTTTTGCTAGGGTGGTTTGGTGCCTTAGCAGGTTTGATGATCTTATCTTACTATAGCGTTTTTGCAGGTATTTCTTTGGCTTATATTTTTAGTCCAATTCCTGCTGACTCACTGAATCCTTCTCAATATTCTGTTGATTTTTTTGCTCAGTTTCAGTCCTCTCCAATGAGGATGATCTTTTGGCACAGCCTTTTTTTGATTTTAACTTGTTTCATAGTCGCAAAAGGAGTTGTCGATGGAATTGGCGCCACCATTAAGATAATTATGCCAACGTTATTTTTTTTGATAATTCTGCTTTCAATTTATTCATCATTTACGGGAGAAATTGGTAAAGCTATCAGTTTTCTTTTCATGCCAGATTTTTCTAAGATCTCGTCAAGTGTAATTATAAGTGCCATGGGTCAGGCTTTTTTTACTCTGAGTTTAGGCATGGGGGCAATTATGGCTTATGGTGCATATATTCCTGAGGAACAAAACTTAACCAAAACTGTCAGCTTGATAATTTTTCTAGATACTTTTGTTGCCATAATTGCTGGAGTGATTATTTTCCCGATTGTATTTGCTAATCCAGAGCTTACTCCAACCGCTGGTCCGTCATTATTTTTTGAGACTCTACCTGTGGCTTTTTATGGTATTCCCTTCAGTTTTTTTGCTTCAGCTCTGTTTTTTATTCTTGTTTCGTTAGCTGCCTTGAGTTCGTCTGTATCCTTAATTGAACCCAGTACAGCCTGGATGGAAGATAGATTTAAAATTTCCAGGACTTATGCTGTTACTATCCTTGGATCCATTGCTTGGCTATTGGGACTTGGAAGTTTGTTCTCATTTAATCTAATCGCAGACTTTCAAATATTTTCGATGTCGTTTTTAGACTTTATGGACTTTTTAACGAACTCAATCATGCTGCCATTAGGCGGCTTGTTTATTGCTTTACTAGTTGGATGGATTCTTTCAGAGAATTTTGTCAAAGAAGAGATGAAGATAAAAAATGAACTTTATTGGAAAATTTGGATAAATCTAACTAGGTATGTCGCTCCAATCTTAATTGGATTGGTCTTTATTTTTGCTCTCTTCTAAATTATTTGTCCAAGACATAAGTCTCCCCGACTCAAATTTAAGGGTAAAGCTAGTTTTTCCCAGAAGCTTTTCGCCATGAATTATTTGTCGATAATACTCCCATCTATCTCTTTCTAGAGGATCGCGGATTAAAGGAGTTCCCATAATGAAATTTACTTGAGCTTCTGTCATACCAACTTCTAATTGTTGGATCATCTCGTCTGTGACAAGGTTTCCTTGAGGTACCACCACTCTATAAAATCTATCCCCGCAGGAAATAAATACAAGAGAGATAAGAATTGCTATTATTGATTTATTCATAGGAATCCCAATTATAATGGGGAATACACATAATAAAATGGTTAAAGATAAGAATATTAGAGACGCAGGACTCAAGGTAACTTTACCGAGGGTAAGGATTTTAGAAATTTTTGAGTCATCTGATCAGAAACACCTTAGCGCTGATGAAGTTTATAAAAAACTTATTGAGGCTGGAGATGAGGTTGGTTTGGCTACTGTTTACAGAGTTCTTACTCAGTTTGAATCGGCGGATATACTAATGAAACACAACTTCGAATCAGGGCATTCAGTTTATGAATTGATGCCAGACGATCATCATGACCACATGGTATGTATGGAAACAGGCAAGGTTATTGAATTTAATGATCAGATCATTGAAGAAAAACAAGAAGAATTAGCTAAGTCTATGGGGTATAAAATCGTTGATCATAGGTTGGTTTTATACGTTGAACCTATAAAAAATGACAAATAAAAAGAAAGACTCTAAAGTTAATCAGGATAATGTCTCAGAGCTTGAAGAGGTTCAAGAAAATATTGAACAACCGGATGAAGAATCAGACCTAGAAGAAGAGGTTGAGCCTTCGGCAGAAGAAAAAATTTCCTCGCTTGAAGATCAGATGATGAGACTTCAAGCAGAAATGATCAATACACGAAAATCTGCTCAAAATGACATTGCACGCGCAAGAATATTCGGCTTAGAGTCATTCATGAAAGACTTGCTTTCAGTTATTGATAATCTATTTAGAAACCTAGATTTTAAAACGGAAGAAAATACTATTCCTGCGGATGGTTACGAATTGATTTTGAGAGAGTTGGAAAATGTTCTTGGTAAAAACGGAATAGTTCTTTTAGATCCTTTAGGAGATGAATTTGATCCAAAATTGCATGAAGCTATATCAACTTCAAATGAAAAGGACAAAGGAAACAACATTATTTTATCCGTTGCGCAAAAAGGCTGCACATTAAATGATCGACTTATCAGGCCTGCCCTTGTAGTAGTAAATAAAATCCCGCATTAATCTTGTTTTTTCCTAAAAAAGCCATATTTAGGGATAAAAGGAGATAAAAGTTATGTCTAAAGTTATAGGAATAGATTTAGGAACCACTAATTCTTGTGTTGCTGTAATGGAAGGTAACCAAGCAAAAGTTATTGAAAATTCAGAAGGAGCAAGAACAACACCATCTGTTGTGGCCTATACGGATGAGATTCTAGTAGGACAGAGTGCTAAAAGGCAGTCTGTAACTAACCCAGAAAATACTCTATATGCCATCAAAAGACTTATAGGTAGAAGATTTGAAGATGATGTTGTGTCGAAGGATAAAGACATGGTGCCATTTAAAATCATTAAAGCGGATAACGGAGATGCTTGGGTCGAAGCAGGTGGAAAAGGCTTAGCACCACAACAAGTTTCTGCCGAAATTCTCAGAACCCTAAAGAAAAGAGCTGAAGAATATCTAGGGCAAGAAGTAAAAGAAGCAGTCATCACTGTCCCTGCATATTTCAATGACTCTCAACGTCAAGCCACTAAAGATGCTGGGAAAATAGCCGGCCTTGATGTCAAGAGAATTATCAATGAACCTACAGCTGCTGCACTTGCTTTTGGTTTAGATAAAAAAACCTCTGATCAGAAAATCGCTGTTTATGATTTAGGAGGAGGGACATTTGATATTTCTATAATTGAACTCGCCGAGGTCGAAGGAGAAAAACAATTTGAGGTTCTTTCCACAAACGGAGATACATTTCTTGGTGGAGAGGATTTTGATATTGCAATAATAGATTATTTGGTTGATGAATTTAAAAAAGATCAGGGCGTAGATCTAAAAGCAGATCCTGCTGCGCTTCAGAGATTAAAAGAAGCTGCCGAAAAAGCAAAAATAGAATTGTCTTCTAATCAGCAAACTGAAATCAATCTTCCTTATGTAACTGCAGATTCTACAGGGCCAAAACATCTACTCTATAAAATCACAAGAGCAAAATTCGAATCTTTAGTATCAGGATTGGTAGAAAGAAGCATAAAGCCTGTTGAAATAGCGATGAAAGATGCTGGCTTATCTCCATCTGACATATCTGATGTAATTTTAGTTGGCGGTCAAACTAGAATGCCTCTTGTTCAAGAAAAAGTTAAAGAATTTTTTGGAAAAGAGCCAAGACAGGACATTAATCCTGATGAAGCGGTCGCTATGGGTGCTGCAGTTCAAGGTGCGGTTTTAGCAGGAGATGTTACAGACATCCTTTTGTTGGATGTAACTCCTTTAACTCTTGGGATAGAAACTTTAGGTGGTGTTGCAACTCCATTAATAGAGAAAAATACAACTATCCCAACTAATAAATCTCAAATTTTTTCCACTGCAGAAGACAATCAAACAGCTGTAACAGTAAACGTTGTTCAAGGAGAGCGAAAACAAGCTGCTGATAATAAGCAATTAGGTCTTTTCAATCTGGACGGTATTGCTCCTGCTCCTAGAGGCATGCCGCAAATTGAGGTAGCTTTCGATATAGATGCAAACGGAATATTAAATGTTTCAGCCAAAGACAAAGCAACTGGCAAAGAACAAAAGATCACTATTCAGGCATCCGGAGGACTATCTGAAGACGAGATAGAAAAAATGGTTTCAGATGCTGAAGCGAACGCCGATAACGATAAGAAGTTTGAGGAACTGGTAAACGCTAGGAATACTGCAGATACTCTTATTCATGGTTGTAAAAAAACTCTGGAAGAATCCAAAGATAAAGTTTCAGAAGATGAAAAATCTGCTATTGAGGCCGCCATTTCAGATTTAGAGGAGGCTCTAAAGGGAGATGATAAAGACAGCATAGAAGAGAAAACTAAAGCTTTAACAGATGCTTCCTCATCAATGGCACAAAGACTTTATGCCGAACAGCAACAAGAATCACAGGGAGCTGATCAAGCTAATGATAGCGATAATCAGGGATCGAATGAAGAAAATGTTGTTGATGCTGATTTTGAAGAAGTAAAAGAAGAATCTAGATAGATTCTTATCAGTTCCAATGAGTAAACGAGACTACTACGATGTTTTGGGAGTCTCTAAATCTTCCTCAAAAGATGAGCTAAAAAAAGCTTATAGAAAATTAGCAATGAAATATCATCCGGATAGAAATCC
>ENA-OSEY01000089-OSEY01000089.1-marine-metagenome-genome-assembly--contig:-NODE-89-length-61662-cov-3.945977_pt1 | contig 61662 bp, 59 predicted proteins | sample MGYA00248465_ERZ534230 | MGnify/ENA primary metagenome ERZ534230 (study PRJEB26409, sample SAMN06344110) | marine metagenome | isolation source: Sea water from surface | place: Atlantic Ocean:Southern... | reverse complement strand
ATAAATTCCACAAAAGCCAAGTATCAATTGTTCCAAAAGCGAGTTCACCATTGTCTGCTCTTTCTCGGGCCCCATTTACATTATCTAAAATCCATGCAATTTTTGTTGCGGAAAAGTAAGGATCGATGGTAAGGCCTGTCTTTTCTCGTATAAGTGAATCATAACCATTTGCTCTTAGTTCCTTGCAGAGATCCCCAGTTCTTCGATCTTGCCAGACTATTGCGTTATAAATTGGTTTCCCAGATTTTTTATCCCAAACGACAGCCGTCTCCCTTTGATTAGTAATTCCTATCGTAGCGATTTCAGACGGTAGGATCTCTTTGTTGCGGGCAACTGATTGAGAGGTCTCTATAACTGTTTGAAGAATTTCAAGTGCGTCATGTTCTACCCATCCTGATTTCGGAAATATTTGTCCGAATTCTTTTTGGTGGACACTTCTAATTTTGAAACTTGAGTCAAAGATAATTGCTCGAGATGAAGTGGTCCCCTGATCTATAGAGAGGACATAACTATCTTTCTTTCTATTAGTCATTTTTACTTTCACTCTTTAGTGAACTCAGTATTACTTTTGTATTTGACAATTCATCTTGCAAACAACTTTTTCGTGTAGAAAAAAAATACCACCAATATCCAAATCCAAGACACGCAAGAGAGAAAAAAGAAAAAATCAGCCTACTCAAACATTGTGATCGGGTTACGAGCTCCCCATTGTCTTGTACCAATTTTATATTCCATGCTTTCATTCCAAGTGTTTGTCCTTGTTTTCGCCAACAAAAGTAAAAATAGCTACTCAAAGCAAAAATCATTAATGAAACTAATAGAATTTGAAGAGGTAAGTTAAAGCCAAGCCACTGATCGTTTAATCCATATACTAGTATTCTAAGGGGTAAAAAAAATATCATTACTACGCCCATAAAAATTCCAAACAATGGAAACAGATCATAAACGATTGCCATTAGTCTTCTAATTAGATTAGCGTTAGGATGATTACTCAAAGGGACTGGCAAATCTCTCTCCTGAGATTAAAATAATAACGTGAATTAAATATTTTAGCTCTCATCCGAGTATATTTGGTTACTGAAACCAAAAGCAAGTGACAACTTTTAGGAGCATACAATGAAGAATTGGATCTATGGTATCAATACTGTAAGTGAAATTGTTCAATCTTCACCAAAAAGTATTAGTGAGTTTTGTTGTTTAGAGAATTCTAAAAATCCAAGGTTAAATAAACTGTGCTCAATGGCTGAGGATAAAGGAATAACCGTGAATTTTATTAATATTGGAGAGTTAAATTTAAGAGCTAAGGGAAATCACCAAGGTGTTGCGGTATGTTGTGAAGTGAAAGAAACTCTATCTGAAAGGGATCTTTTAAGTTTAGTGAAGCAGCACAGTGCAGATAGCTTATTGCTTATCTTGGATGGAATTAATGATCCGCATAATTTTGGTGCTTGTCTTCGCTCTGCCCATGCAGCTGGCGCACATGCGGTTGTTATTCCAAAGGCTAGATCTGTTGGAGTAACACCGGTTGTCAGAAAAGTTGCTTGTGGGGCTGCTGAAATTGTCCCGATTGCTGTAGTACCCAATCTAAATAGAGTGATTAAAAGATTAAAAGAAGAGGGGATCTGGATTGTTGGAGCTTCGTCAAATTCCAAAGCTCAACTCTATGATGTTGACCTCAAGGGCCCAGTAGGTATCATTCTTGGTGGCGAGGAGAAAGGTCTTAGGCAATCGACTGAGAGGCATTGTGACATTGTTTGTAAAATACCGATGATGAATGAAGTTGAAAGTCTAAATGTCTCGGTTGCAACGGGCATTTATCTCTTTGAGACGTTGAGGCAAAGACTATGATGCTACTCTTTAAGTAAAAAGAAGAATTTTTGCTGATATTTTTTTTCGAAATTAGATGATAGTATGAGAAGTAATAAGAGGTGTGACATTAAGAATGCTTAACAATATAAACATCCCAAATTCGATAACATGTCTAAGAATTTTCTTCATTCCTATCCTCGCTCTATTAGCAATAAAAGATATGAAAAATACCTTTTTATTTTTTTTGGGATGTTCGTTCCTGAGTGATGTACTAGATGGCTATTTGGCGCGATTGCTAAATCAGACTTCAGATCTAGGAGCTAAATTGGATAGTATTGCTGATACGCTGACTTACGCAATGATGATATTTGGGTTGTATACACTTTGGCCTGATCAATACACTGAACACGCAGTGTTTGTCTATGTAGCTATTCTCTGCTATTTTCTGACGATTTTGATCTCCGCGTTCAAGTTTGGACAGATACCAAGTTATCACACGCTTGGTGCCAAGATAGCAGCGGTTTTTTTAGCCCCAGCTTATTTTGGCTTGGTCTTACTTGATATCGGTATCTGGTTTAAGTTAGTTGTAGTCTTCTACGCTCTAGTAGCGATAGAGGAACTCATAATAACATTCATACTAAAACGCCCTGAAAAAAACATTAATTCTGTATTTGTCTTATTTAGAAGAATATAAGCTTTTTTTGTTTTCGAGTTGCAACAAAAAAATGAAATCATTACAATTTCGCCCTCAGTGCGCGAACGTTTTGGCGTTCTAGCTCCTTGTTTTACTGGCGAAGCTGATTCTGCTGGAAAACTAATAACCCATAAGGAGGAAAAATGAGACATTACGAAGTAGTTTTTTTGGTGCATCCTGACCAGAGTGAACAGGTGCCTGGCATGATCGAGCGATATTCGCAAACTATCACCAAATCTAAAGGGAAAATTCATAGAATTGAAGACTGGGGACGAAGACACCTAGCTTATCCCATAAATAAAGTACACAAAGCACATTATGCGCTTATGAACATAGAGTGTGATCAGAAACCTTTATCTGAGTTAAATGAAAGTTTTCGTTATAACGATGCAGTATTGAGAACCATGGTTATTAAAAGAAAAGGTCCAATAACTGAAGAATCGTCAATTATGCGAGCTGAGAGAAAGGAAAGAGCGGAGAAGGAAGCAAGAGAATTAAAAACTGTTTCTTCCGCCGAAAAAAATGAGGCGGTCGAGAAAGCCGAGAATGTGATTGAGCCTGAAACTCCAGCTGAGAATGGTCTTGTAGAAGGGCAATCTGAGGAAAATACACCAACCAAGGTGGAGGAATAATAATGGCTAAGTTTGTAAGACGCAGAAAGTTCTGTAAGTTCACTGCTGAAGGAATAAAAGAAATTGATTACAAGGATCTTGATATTCTAAAAGGATTCGTGTCGGAAAGTGGAAAAATTGTACCAAGCCGAATAACAGGCACGAAATCTCGTTATCAGAGACAACTATCTGAAGCAATAAAACGCGCGCGTTACATTGCATTGTTGCCATACACAGATAGTCACAAATAATCCATTTTTATGTATTTTTTAGCTTCGTTTGTAATGCGTGGCCGCTTGCACGCATACGTGGCGGCAGCGGTAGGGAATGTTGTACCTTTCATTTCTCCAGCCACCGTAGGTTTGGTTTCTCTACGAAAAGGAGTTCTAGAGGGCTCCTTGGTGTGTCTTTGGGGGTTATTGCCACTTATAGTCGCCTATTATTATGGTAGCTCTGATAACTTCTTATCACTTTTGTCTGCAGTTAACCTTTTGAACGTTCTCTTTGTAACTTACATTTTAAGTTTCCGGGGTGATTGGGGAACAACTTTATTCTACTTGGTATTTTCGAGCTTTATTTTGATGTCTGGCATACTACTGTTGTTCAAAGGTGATTTTACCTCATTAGTGATTCGAATATCAGAAGCCTTTAAAAACGCGTCTCAGTCCGGAAATATATCAATAGAGGCACCGTCTGAGCGGACTATATCTGCATTAATGCTGTGGACTTTGGCACTAAATACTTTTATTGGTGTTATTATTGCTCGATGGTGGCAAGCATTATTGTATAATCCAGGGGGATTTGGCGAGGAGTTTCAAGGGCTTAAAATAAAAAAAATACCTGCGGTGATAATTGTTTTATCTTTTTTGGTGTTTAGCGTTTTATTCAGTGATTATTCGTTATGGGCTCAATTGATTTTGTTTCCGATGCTCATAAGCGGAATAGCTTTGCTCCACTGGATTGTGCGCAATAGAAATTTGGGCAAAGGTGTATTATTTGTTTCCTATTTTGCATTGGTATTTTTCACCCCTTTTGTCGCTGCAATATTTGTATTTCTGGGAACACTAGATTGTTTTGTTAACCTTAGAGATAAATTAAGTTATCAGTCATAACATATAGTCAGAGGATTTATGATGGAAGTCATTCTTTTAGAAAAAATTGGAAAGCTTGGAGATATTGGTGATACTGTCAAAGTAAAGGCAGGATTTGGTCGAAATTTTTTGGTACCCCATGGGAAGGCAGTTTATGCCACGAAAGATAACTTAAAGGCTTTCGAGGAGCGTCGTGCAGATCTAGAAAAACAGGAAGCAGAGAAACTCGCATTGGCAAATAAACGATCTGAGAAAATTGCAGCTCTTGGAACCATAATAATCAAGGCAGTTGTTGGAGAAGAAGGGAAGTTATTTGGTTCAGTCGGGGTTAGAGAGATCGAGGAGGCGATTAATGCTGCGGGTGGTGAAGTAAGTAAAAATGAGATTAATCTTCCAGATGGTGCTTACAAGCAAATTGGTGAATTTCTTGTCGATATCCAATTACACTCTGATGTGACTTTATCTGTGAAGGTGTTAATTGAGCCTGAATAGTATTTTATGCTAACTTAGTTGCTTGCTTTGGCCAAGGAAAGCGGTCACCGTCATTATGGATGAATTACTCATAAAAGAGGCAACAATAAGCCAACCTTTACCTCACTCTGTTGAGGCTGAACAAGCTGTTCTTGGCGGTTTAATGCTTAAAAATGAAGCATTCGAATCAATATCTGATGTGCTGGTTGAAAAAGATTTTTATAACAAGGATCATCAATTAATTTTTTCTGCCATGGTAACTTTGGCAGATAACGGCCAACCCTTCGATCCCATAACATTATCTGAAAACTTACAATCAAAAAATCATTTAGCCACAATTGGTGGAGCCGAGTATTTAGTTGAGTTAACTGAGAACACCCCTAGTGCCGCAAATATCAAAGCATACTCACAGATTGTCATTGAAAGGTCTATTGTCAGACAACTTATATTGGCTGCTAGTGAAACAATTCAAAAAGGATTCAATCCTTTAGGTTGGGATAGCTCTAAACTCCTTGCGCAAGCAGAGAGTAGGTTGCAAGAGATAATTGAGAATAAACCAAAAATTGGTGGCTTTAAGAGTGTAGGTTCATTAATAAAAGAGGCAGTCAATCGGCTCGACGAATTATTCAAAAGTGACTCAGATATTACTGGATTAAGTACTGGTTTTTCAGATCTTGATAAAATGACATCAGGGTTACAAAACTCTGATCTCATAATTATCGCTGGCCGACCATCTATGGGAAAAACTGCGTTTGCGATGAACATAGTTGAACATACGGCGTTAAATCAAGATCGGCCAGTGTTAGTGTTTTCGCTTGAAATGCCAGCGAATCAGCTTGTTGTTAGGATGTTATCATCTCTTGGTAAGATAGATCAGACTAGAATGAGATCGGGTAACCTTCTCGAGGACGACTGGCCAAGGCTCAGCTCAGCAGCTCAAAAACTTAAAAAAGCTTCACTATATATTGATGATACCGCAGGAATATCACCTTTCGAGATGAAAAATAGGATTAAAAAGTTTATTAGGGAAGAAGTTGAAAGAATTCGTTCAGAATTGCCGAAGGATAGCGATTTGAGTATGGACGAAATTGTTAATAAATCTCAACCTAGTTTGATTGTCGTTGATTATTTGCAGTTGATGAATGGTACTAATGCCTCAGAGGGTAGGGTTCAGGAAATTTCTCAAATTTCTCGAGAGCTCAAAGGGCTGGCTAGAGATTATGAGTGTCCAGTCATCGCTTTATCTCAGTTGAGTAGGAATGTTGAACAAAGGCCCAACAAGCGACCAGTCAATGCAGATCTGCGAGAATCTGGTGCGATAGAGCAAGATGCAGATGTGGTAACGTTTATATACAGAGACGAGATATACAACGAGGATAGTGCTGACAAAGGAATAGCAGAAATTATTATCGGAAAACAGAGAAATGGTCCCGTCGGCACTTGTAGATTGGCATTTATGGGGAAGTACACTCGCTTTGAAAATTTGGCTAGAGAATATCAAAGAGATCAAGGGCTCTAATTTCTAAAATGCAAATTTATAATAGTGCAGATGGATTAAGATCGAGTCTAGCAAGCGATAAGTTAGATGGTAAGAGGATTGCGTTAGTGCCTACAATGGGTAATCTGCATGATGGTCATCTCGCACTTATAGAAAAAGCAAAAGAAACTAGTGACGTGGTTGTCTGCTCAATTTTTGTAAATGCACTTCAGTTCAATTTAAAAGAGGATTGGGAACAATACCCAAGAACATTTGACACTGATTGCGAGAAATTACGTAGCGTTGGCTGTGACTATTTATTTCATCCTACTGAGACAGAAATGTATCCAAATGGACTAGACACGCAGACGAAAGTTGTCTGTCCATACTTGACTGATGTTTTATGTGGAGCCAGCAGGCCAGGACATTTTGAGGGTGTTACAACGGTCGTATCCAAGCTTTTAAATATTGTTCAACCCCATGAGGCTGTCTTTGGTGTAAAAGATTATCAGCAATTAATCGTCATAAAAAGACTCATAGAGGATTTATGTTTCCCTGTGAAAATAATATCTGCCCCAATTCATCGAGAAATTGATGGTTTGGCAATGAGTTCTAGAAATTGGCATATCGAAAGTGACGAGAGACCCAAAGTAATAATATTAAAAGAGGTCATAGATTGGATTGCTGAGAGCATTCTAAACGGGAATTTAGATTTTTTTGATCTTGAGAGTATCGCAATTGAAAGGATCAATAAGCGAGGCTTTGAGGTAGACTATATAACTTGTTGTAATAGTGAAACTCTCGATTTTGCAGCAAATGATGATAAAAACATAACCATTCTTGGTGCCATATACACAAAAAAAGCACGTCTAATCGATAACGTTAGTGTTCAGTTGTAACGTTTGATAACTCTAATCTGAAAACTTATAGCTTGTTACTTTAAATTGTTGACTTAAAGGCTTAATTTCTCTACTCTTCGCCTGTATCTTTAAAGAGATATTGATCCAGAAAGACGTTATCAGTGTCACTGGCGCCCAAAACTTGTGGTTATAACCCATAGCCTAAAGTGAAAGGTAACTTAGATTTTAAGACCTACCGAAGTATATCGCGGCCTCCATGACACAAATCTTTCTGTAAGATTCTAACCAAGAATATAGGTGAATTTATGGAGCATTTATCAGGTGGTGACATATTAATTCGCGCATTACGAGACGCAAATGTAAAGTACATTTGGGGCTATCCTGGTGGTGCCGCACTTCATATTTATGACGCAATCTACAGACAAGAGGATGTTGTTCATTTGCTTGTTAGACATGAGCAGGCAGCTGTGCATGCAGCCGATGGGTTCTCAAGAACGACAGGTGAGGTAGGAACAGCACTAGTTACCTCTGGGCCTGGTGCGACGAATGCTATTACGGGCATTGCTACAGCATATATGGACTCAATTCCCTTAGTGGTTATATCAGGTCAGGTGCCATCAAGTAAGATAGGACAAGACGCGTTTCAAGAAACTGACATGGTGGGAGTATCCCGACCCATTGTGAAACACAGTTTTCTGGTGACTAAAACAGAAGACATTGCTCCTACGATTGCGAAAGCGTATTTTATTGCAAAGAGTGGTCGTCCTGGTCCTGTGGTTGTTGATATTCCCAAAGATGTTACTGAACCAAATAAGAAAGTTCCGTACCAATTTCCTAAACAAGTCAAAATGAGATCCTACCAACCAGTGAATCGCGGTCATCAAGGTCAAATAAAGCGAGCTATAAAAACACTCATCTCAAGTAAACGGCCTATCATTTATGCAGGAGGGGGTGTAATTATTGATAATGCATCAGAACACCTAACTCAGCTTGCACGCAGAGTCAATGCGCCGGTGACCAATACCCTGATGGGTCTGGGGGCTTTTCCAGGAACCGATCCTCAGTTTCTCGGAATGCTTGGAATGCATGGGACTTATGAGGCAAACAGTGCAATGCACCACGCGGATGTTGTTTTTGCTGTTGGGGCTAGATTTGATGATAGAGTAACTAATGAGATTGATAAGTTCTGCCCTAAAGCAACTATTATTCACATAGATATAGATCCGACCTCAGTTTCAAAAAATATTAGTGCTGATATTCCAATAGTGGGACGCTGTTCAACGGTTTTGAAAAGCATGTTGGATTTTATTGATTCCGAGAAATTGAATGTTGAGTCAGATGAATTAGTTAGATGGTGGGATCAAATTAATGAATGGAGAGATTTACATGGCTTATATACAAAACCACGCTATGAGCCCAGTAAATCGACAGTAATCAAACCTCAGGACGTCATTAAGGCTGTCTATGATGTGACCGATGGAAAAGCAATAGTCACATCGGATGTTGGTCAGCATCAAATGTTTGCCGCGCAGTACTATCTATTTGACAAGCCAAGACAATGGATCAATTCAGGAGGTTTAGGAACAATGGGTTTTGGTTTACCTGCGGCTATGGGTGCAAAGTTGGCACAACCCGATAGTGAAGTAGTGTGCATCACGGGGGAGGGAAGTATTCAAATGTGTATTCAAGAGCTGTCTACTTGTGCGCAACATAATCTACCCGTCAAGATTGTTAATTTGAATAATTCAGCTCTAGGGATGGTTCGCCAATGGCAAGATATGCAATATAGTAGTCGGTATGCCCAGAGTCTCTATGAGGATTCACTTCCCGATTTTGTCGCATTATCTGAGGCCTATGGACATTTAGGTGTAAAAATAACTCGCTACGAAGATTTGCACTCTGAACTGGAAAAGTATTTTGCGTTAAAGGATAGAACTGTTTTTCTTGATATCTGTGTTGATAAGTCAGAGCACGTTTATCCTATGCAGATCTCTGGAGGATCAATGCGTGATTTATGGCTCAGTAAAACGGAGAAAACATAATGCGGAGGATAATTTCAATATTGCTTGAGAATGAGTTCGGTTCTTTATCCCGAGTTGTCGGTTTGTTTTCTCAGCGTGGCTATAACATTGATACGCTTACTGTAGCGCCAACTGATGACGAAACACTTTCGAGAATAACACTGACCACAGAAGGTGACGATAAAATGGTAGAGCAAATTGTGAAACAGCTCTATAAATTAATCGACACTTTAAAAGTTACGGATTTGACTGATGGGTCCCATATCGAGAGAGAGCTCATGCTGGTCAAAATAAAGTCAAAAGATTTATCTGAGCGAGCTGAAATTAAAAGCTGTGTTGATGTCTTCAGAGGATCAATCGTTGACCTTACCCCGAAAACATATACTATTCAGTTAGTTGGTGATTCTGAGAAGTTAGATGCTTTTCTGCATGCAACAAACCATTTAGAGGTCGTAGAGGTGGTAAGAAGCGGAGTTTCTGGTATCTCAAGGGGAGATAAATATCTAAAAGTCTAAAATTTTTCAGACACAATTACACATTTGTTTGAATTATTAAATACAACCTGTGAAGTGTTTTTATATGAGAAAAGCTGATCGCTCACGCTCTATCAAGCTAGATGGAGGTATCAATTTCCGCGACTTGGGTGGCTACAAAAATATTGAATCAAGAACAGTGCGTTGGAGGAAAATATTTAGAAGCGGTCACCTTGCTGATATTTCTGATAGTGATACCAATGAGCTTCAACGTTTTGGTTTAACCGAAATCCACGATTTTCGCCGTGACAGTGAACAAATACAGTCTCCAACAGGTGTTCTTCCCTTTAAAATTATCGACGATTATCAAATATCGATAGGCGATATTTCAAAGTTTTGGGAATTTTTATCATCTGGAAGGCTCACTTCGGGATCAGCGCATGAACTGGTAGTTAATTCATATAGACAGTGTGTTACAGATGTTGTGGCTCCATTCTCAAGATTCCTCAAAGGAATTGCTCGGAATTCAAATAACGCTTCACTATTTCATTGTTCTGCAGGAAAAGATCGAACTGGTATGGCTGCAGCTCTTCTCTTATCTTGTCTAGATGTTCCAAGAGAAACAATTGTTCAAGATTATCTTCTCACTCAGAAGTACTACAATCCTGAGAAGTTAATAAAGATAATAGAGAGTCATTTACGAGATGCGGATGTCCACTCATGGGAAAGATCATGGCTAATCCCTTATGTTTCTGTTCATGAGCAAAATATTAATGCTTTTTTGGATTCAATTGATCTGCAATTTGGTTCAATGAGAAATTTCATACAAGGTGAATTAGAGATTTCTGCTGAAGAGTTGAGTGAGCTTCAAAATAACTTTTTGGAGGGATGAGTTTTAATAGCGTATACTCCAACGCTTTGAACAGGGTAATAAAACAAATTGCGAAAAACTAAAAACAAAAAAATAATTGAAATCAAAAAAATCTCCGATTCAACATCACCAGACAATTTTCGTTCTCGTAGAAAAGGAATTTATTTTCTGCCCAATTTGTTGACAACAGGCGCACTGTTTGCAGGTTTTTACTCTATTTTGATGAGCTTTGGCGGGCATTATCAATCTGCTGTGATAGCACTATTTGTAGCAATGGTCTTCGATGGGCTTGATGGACGCGTTGCAAGATTGACAAATACACAGAGTGAGTTCGGTGTTCAATACGATAGCCTCTCCGATATGGTGTCTTTTGGTATTGCTCCAGCGATTGCGGCATATGGGTGGGGTGTAAATACCCTTGATCAACTTGGGCTTGCATGCGTTTTTCTTTATGCATCATGCGCTGCGTTGAGATTGGCGCGATTCAATGTTGCGATGGGTAACGCAAAATCTAGTGACTTTACAGGTCTTCCTAGCCCTGTTGCTGCGGCACTTGTGGCTGGATTTATTTGGTCGCTATCAAGCTCTGTCTCGACACAATGGTTATTTACCTTTGGTGCACTGGTGACCGCATTAGCTGGATTATTGATGGTTTCAAATTTTTCTTATCCGAGCTTTAAGGATTTTGATGTCAAAGGCAGAGTTCCATTTTTAAATATATTTTTTATGGTAATTACTCTCATTATTATCACCATAGATCCAGCAAAGGTTTTGTTTTTGATGGCGCTTGTCTACTCTGCACTAGGACCTTTAAAGATTTTGAATGGATTACGTTCGGATTGATTGAGGAAATACGTTAAGAAATTATGTCCTCCGAGAAAGAAAAGTTAATTGTTTTCGACACTACTTTGCGTGATGGAGAGCAAAGCCCAGGAGCTTCGATGACAAAAGAGGAGAAGCTTCGGATTGCTAAACTATTAGAGCGGATGAAGGTCGATGTTATCGAAGCTGGATTCGCGATTTCAAGTCAAGGTGATTTTGAAGCAATTCAATTAATATCTGAGAACGTCCATCAAAGTATAGTATGTAGTCTTTCAAGAGCAATAACCGCAGATATTCACCGTGCTGGAGAGGCATTAAAAAAAGCAAATGCGGGAAGAATTCATACTTTCATTGCTACCTCGCCAATTCATATGCAACATAAGTTAAAAATGGAGCCCGATGAAGTCATCCATCAAGCGATCGGAGCTGTCAAGTTAGCGAGAAACCTAATCAATGATGTTGAGTTTTCACTCGAAGATGCTAGTAGAAGTGATTTTGAATTTATGTGTCGAGTTACTGAGCAAGTTATAAATGCAGGTGCGAGAACGATTAATTTCCCAGATACGGTAGGTTACGCTGCTCCTGGAGAATACGGGCAAATTATAAAGAGATTAATTGAAAATGTTCCAAATTCTGATAAGGCTGTATTTAGTGTGCACTGTCATAACGATTTGGGTTTGGCAGTTGCTAACAGTCTGAGTGCAGTCAATTTTGGCGCTAGGCAAGTAGAATGCACAATTAATGGCCTTGGTGAGAGAGCAGGAAATGCATCTTTAGAGGAGCTGGTTATGGCTCTTAAAACAAGAAGTGATCTATATCCAGTGAATACCGATATTGATGCTTCATATATTGTGCCGATTTCAAAACTTGTCTCGAGCATAACAGGATTTCCAGTTCAACCTAATAAGGCAATCGTTGGAGCAAACGCATTCGCGCATGAATCGGGCATACATCAAGATGGTGTGCTTAAGATGAGAGAGACCTATGAAATAATGAAAGCAGAGGATGTAGGTTGGTCAAGGAACAAACTATCATTGGGCAAGCTATCAGGACGTGCAGCATTTACGGCAAGACTTGCTGAGTTGGATATTATTTTGGATGATAAAAATGAGTTTGAAAACGCTTTTAAAAAATTTAAATCTCTTGCTGATAAAAAGAGAGAAATTTTTGATGAAGATTTGCAAACACTTATCTCAGAAATTCAATATGGTGAGGACCAACGATATACATTGGTAGATTTAGAGATTAAATCAAAATTAGGTAAATCTCCGAATGCTAAAATAATGATCGGGCACGAGGGACAGATTAATGTATCTGAATCACTTGGAGATGGCGCAGTAGACGCCATATTTAATGCGATTGAGAAGTTAATTGATAGTGGATCAAAACTTGAAGTATATTCTGTAAACGCGGTTACACAAGGGACTGACTCACAAGGAGAGGTTTCAGTTAGACTTGAAAAAGATGGAAAAATCGTGAACGGGCAGGGAGCAGATACTGATATCCTTGTTGCAAGTGCAAAAGCATATTTGAATGCAATTAATCTAATGCAGAATCCAGAGAAGGTTCATCCTCAACTCGGAGGTATCTAAAAAACTGATGGATTTCAAGCCGTCATATCTCAATTTTTTTGGAATAGTCAATTATGTAGAGAGAGACAGACTTGATGAAAAGCAAAAAAAAATTATCCCGAGAGAAACTATCACATATTCTTATCTTCACGATCTGATAATTGTAAGTATTTTTGAAGAGTCGATTTCTGACTCAGAGAAAAAATTACTAGAGTTAATAGCGAGATCGATCAGGGAGGAGCCACTCGAATTAAAAAAAATTAGTGAAATTGGAGATAATCAAAATCTGTTTAGCCAAGTAGGAAAATTAATTATTGATAACCAAATCAAAATTTTGATTGGGTTCGGTGAACGTTTGAAGAATGAATACGAGGATTTTATTGATACAGAATTGAGAGAATCAAGTTTAGCCATAAACTGTATGTTTTTCCCCTCATTAGGAACTATTATTGAAAAACCTGAATTAAAACGAGATATTTGGGAAAAGATAAAATTTCTCAGAGAGGCCTCGCATTGAGTCACTCTGAAAGAGATAGCAATTCTTTTTCACTTGAAAAATTAAAAAAGACACACCTACCTATTATTTGGGACATGCAAAAAAGTGAGCCTTATATTACATGGTCCGAGAGACAATTTGTTGAATCATACGACAATGTTTATGTGCTTCTTAGCGGAAATAACGAGGTAGTTGGCTTTACAGTAATCCTTGAAACTCCACCGGATGCTGAGATACATAATCTTTTTATTTGTAATGAATTGAGAGGTAGAGGGGTAGGAAAAATCTTACTTAAACAAGCGATACAAATGATGAGTGCTGAGGTTGAAAACTTATATCTCGAAGTAAGTGAGGATAATAATATCGCTATAGCACTCTACAAAAGTTTAGGATTTGAGGAGATAGGCGCAAGGAAGAATTACTACAGAAAAGGGTCAACAGCTAGTAATGCAATAATCATGCATCTTTTGATATAGAAAAGTCGCTTGTTGAGTCCGTTTTCCTGGGTTATTCTGATTTGTGTTCGCTTAAATGTGGTTTTTTAATTGGGAGTTCTCATGGATATTGAAGTTTTGTATTGGTATTGGATGGTTCTAGGTTTAATTCTAATAGTTGCAGAGATTTTTATACCTAGCTTCACAATCCTATGGTTTGGTATCGGAGCAATGCTGGTAGGGATGACAATGCTCGTTGTTGATATCTCATTCACAATCCAAGTATTACTCTGGACACTATTTTCGATTACAAGCACCATACTATGGTTTCGCTCTGTCAAACCCTACCTTTCATCATTGAAAAAAAATTCAAAGGATTTTGAGTCTGCTATCGGTGAATTCGGAGTGGTTACAAAATTACCAGCGGGAGAGACATATGGGAAAATAAGGTTTTCGACGCCTATTTTAGATAAGGACGAATGGGATTTTAAATGCAATGACGTAATAAAATTAGGCGATAGATTACAAATTCAAGAAATTAACAAAAGTTACCTACTAGTGTCGAAATAAAAAATATAGGAGATTTATTATGGAGTTTGGAGGTTTGATAGTGGTTTTGGTTATTTTTTTGGTTGTCCTCGTTACTTTATTTCAAGCGGTAAGGATGGTTCCTCAAGGCTCAAAATGGGTTGTAGAGAGATTAGGTAAATTTCATCGTGCTTTGAGTCCTGGTCTAAATTTGCTAATTCCTTACATTGACAAAGTAGCATTTAAAGCGACAACAAAAGATATCGTTTTGGAAATACCGTCTCAGGAGGTAATTACCAAAGATAATGTGGTAATAGTTGCAAATGCGGTTGCATACATCAATATATTGAATCCTGAGAAAGCGGTGTACGGAGTAGAAGATTATGAATTAGCAATAAGGACCCTTGTTCAAACTTCGCTTCGATCAATTGTCGGTGAGATGACTTTAGATGATGCGCTATCTTCGCGAGATCAAATAAAGGCAAAATTAAAAGCACAAATTTCTGATGATATTGCAGACTGGGGGATAACACTCAAAACTGTTGAGATTCAAGATATTCAACCATCAGGAACTATGCAGCAAGCTATGGAGGAGCAAGCAGCTGCTGAACGACAAAGGCGAGCTACGGTTACTCGAGCAGATGGTGAAAAAACAGCAGCTATTTTAGAGGCTGATGGTCGTTTAGAGGCCTCACGAAGAGATGCTGAAGCGAAGGTTGTTCTGGCAGAGGCCACTAAAACTGCACTTCAGAAGGTGAGTGATGCAGTTCAAGACAAAGAATTGCCGGCTATGTACCTTTTGGGCGAAAAATATGTTGAGGCAGTAAGTGATATGTCCCAATCATCCAATTCAAAAATTATTGTTCTTCCTTCGGATATTCCCGCTGCAGTTAGAGGGATTATGAATAATTCTAAGTAAAGGGAGGATACTCGAATGAAAAAATTGTTTTTATACTTAAACTTATGTTTTGCTATTGGCTGTGCTCAAAACGATCTATCTGATAGAAACGATATTGCCATAATTGATACCAGAGGTGTCGACGAGAGCGTTTTTAAAAAAGATTATTCTGAGTGTTCTGATTTTGCAAAAAATATTGATCTCACAGAGAGGACTTTAAAGCAAGGAGCCGTCGCAGGGGCAACGGGTGCTGCGGTTGGAGCAATTATTGGTGGTGAGGAGGCTGCTAAAAAAATTGGTGGTTCAGCTGCAGTCTTAAATGCAGTTGAGGCTAATCTGGATGGTAGAAACGAACAGGCCAAGATAATTAAAAATTGTCTCAGAGGCCGCGGTTATAAAGTTCTAAATTAACTCGGAGTTATGGTTCCTTCTGAATTCATTGAGAGAATTTTAGATCAGGGTTATCTATGGGGTTTAGCGGATTCTGAAATGCAGCACGCGTTGGTGGAATCTCTTAAATATAATGAAACATACGTAATGCCATTTTGGTCCAAAGAATCGGGGTTAGCGAAAATATGTACCGATGATTGGAAAGATTACAAACCAGTTAAGATAACTTTTGATTCTTTTTTAGATGATTGGTTGGTGGGAATGCACAATGATCTGCTACTTATAGGTCTAGATTGGGATACTGACTTAAGCGGGGAAGAGTATGAACCCTTAGATATCCTAGAGTGTATCGAGGGGTACATGAATGGAGTTTCAGTCGAGTAATCCTAACAAAAATCTTCCAGTATGAGATTGACTATTCTTGGATAATGCTTCGGGAGTGCCTTCCCCGACGATTGAGCCACCTCCAGAACCTCCCTCTGGTCCGAGGTCAATAATCCAGTCTGCTGTTTTTATGACATCCAGATTATGCTCTATTACAATAACAGTGTTTCCATGATCTCGCAGTCTATGCAGCACTTTAAGTAGCTGGTCGATATCTTGGAAGTGTAACCCAGTAGTTGGTTCATCTAAGATGTAAAGCGTTTTACCCGTGTCTCTCTTCGATAGCTCTTTGGATAATTTTACTCTTTGTGCTTCACCACCGGACAAAGTGGTTGCAGATTGTCCGAGTTTTATATACGAAAGACCTACGTCCATTAAAGTTTTTAGTTTTTTTGAAACTACGGGTACCGCTTCGAAGAATGAATATGCATCCTCAATTGTCATTTGGAGTATCTCATGGATGTTTTTACCCTTGTATGTAATATCTAGGGTTTCTCTGTTATATCTTTTACCTTCACAGATATCACAAGGAACATATATATCAGGTAGAAAGTGCATCTCGACTTTGGTTACACCATCTCCCTGACAAGCCTCACATCTCCCTCCTTTTACATTGAAACTGAATCTCCCGGGCGAATATCCCCGTGATCTAGATTCTTGTGTCGCAGCAAATAATTCTCTCACAGGGGTGAATATTCCAGTGTATGTCGCTGGATTTGATCTAGGAGTTCTGCCAATAGGACTCTGATTTATATCGATACATTTATCGAGCTTATCTAACCCATCTATTAGGTCATGTTCCTCAGATTTTAGAGTCGTCGCTTTGTTGAGAGAAGTCGCTGCAGCCGGAAACAGTGTTCCATTAATTAGGGTTGATTTTCCAGATCCGGAGACACCAGTCACGCAGGTGAACAAACCAATTGGAATTCTTAGTGAAATATTTTTTAAGTTGTTTCCTCTTGCCCCTGAAATTTCTAAGTATTTATCATTTGGTGTATGTCTCTTTTTGGGCACCTCTATTTTTCTTTTTCCTGACAAATAATCACCGGTGATTGACTCTTTATTTTTACAGATCACATCCAGCGGACCTTCAGCGATGATCTGTCCTCCATGGATTCCTGCGCCAGGTCCAACATCTAAGATATGGTCAGCCGCCATAATAGCGTCTTGATCATGTTCTACAACAATCACGGTATTTCCTAGGTCTCTTAATCTTACTAAAGTCCTTAGAAGACGCTCGTTATCTCTTTGATGTAATCCAATTGATGGCTCGTCCAAGATATACAAAACACCAACAAGTCCAGCACCAATTTGACTAGCCAAACGAATTCTCTGAGCCTCACCTCCCGAGAGTGTTTCAGCACTTCTATCTAAAGATAAATAATTTAACCCAACGTCAACTAAAAAGTTTAACCTCTCGCGAATTTCTTTTATGATTTTTTCACCTATCTCTCCTTGTCTGCCGGGTAGCTGTAATGTATCGAAATACGCCGCAGTATCTGAGACTGGTAACTTAACAATATCCTCGATTCTTTTATCCTCAATGAAGACATTTCTTGCTGACTTTCTTAATCTTGTACCCTTGCAAGTTGGACAATTGGTGGAAGTCATAAATTTAGTAAGTTCATCTCTCACCGATTGAGATTCTGTTTCCCTAAATCTTCGCTCCATATTCGGAATAACACCTTCAAAGCGGTGTTTCCTTCTGAATCTCGTGCCACGATCACTAACATAAAAAAACGCAATTTCTTCATCATCAGTGCCGAATAAGATTTTATTTTGGTGTAAGTCTGAAAGTTGATTCCAGGGAGTGCTTAAGTCAAATTCAAAATGAGTGGCAAGGGAATTTAAAAGGTTATAATAAAACAAGTTTCTACGATCCCAGCCTCTAATTGCTCCTTCTGATATCGATGCTTCTGGGTGTTGAATTACCCTGTTGACGTCAAAATATTGATGAACTCCAAGACCATCACACGTTGAGCACGCTCCGCTAGGACTGTTAAATGAGAAAAGTCGAGGCTCGAGTTTATTGACGCTGTAATTGCATACAGGGCAGGCAAAATTTGCTGACATCAACTTATCAGACTCATTTGAGTCCATGTCAGCTACTATAACTAAACCCTCTGATAGGGCAATAGCGGTCTCAAGTGACTCTGCTATCCTCAAATTGTTACTGGGATTAGGTTTGAATCTGTCTACAACCACTTCAATCGTATGTTTTTTATTCTTATCCAATTTTGGTGGTTGCTCTAGATCAACGACGATTCCATTGATTCGTGCTCTTAAAAAACCTTGTCTTTTTAAATTATCAAAGACATGGAGATGCTCTCCTTTTTTTTGTTTAATTATTGGTGACAACAGCATTAATCGAGATTCAGCATCAAGCTCCAGGATTTGATCAACCATTTGACTTACGGTTTGCGCTGATAGTGGAAGACCATGATCAGGACATCTCGGTTCACCTGCTCTAGCAAAAAGTAACCTTAGGTAATCATATACTTCTGTTATTGTTCCAACAGTCGAACGAGGATTGTGAGACGTTGATTTTTGCTCTATTGATATTGCTGGGGATAATCCTTCAATATGATCAACATCTGGTTTTTCCATCATTGAAAGAAATTGTCTGGCATAAGTGGAGAGTGATTCGACATACCTCCTCTGTCCTTCTGCATAAATGGTGTCAAACGCAAGTGATGATTTGCCTGATCCAGATAGTCCAGTGATGACGATCAGTTTGTCTCTAGGCAGATCTAGGTCGATATTTTTGAGGTTGTGCGTCCTTGCACCCCGGATCTGTATAGTTCCCATAAGCTCTTTCTTTTAAACTACGCGTTTGATCATTTAGCTACGTATTAATCCTGTGCACAGACTTAGGTAAGATCTGACAAATTAATTTTAGAACGAAAATCAACCTGCTATTATATCTTATAAATAATTTCTCAGCTTTCCCGAAATGATTACCAGTCGAAAATCAATGAACAAAAAATTGGTACCACTCGTTATTTCATTTATTTTTGGGTTTAGAATGCTCGGATTATTTATGATCATTCCAGTGCTTGCACTTCAGGATGACATTTATTCGAATTTCAATCCATTTTCTTTAGGTATTGCCCTTGGCGCCTACGGGTTTACACAAGGAATTTTGCAAATTCCATTTGGCATAATGTCAGACAAATTTGGACGAAAACGCCTTATTTATCTGGGATTAGTGCTCTTTACGATTGGAAGTATTGTCGCTGCAACAGCAGTTTCGATGGAGCAACTTATTTTAGGGCGAGCAATTCAGGGCTCAGGGGCCATATCAGGGACATTATTAGCATTATTGGCAGACACGACAGGGGAGAGAAATCGGTCGTCAGCAATGGCGCTAGTTGGAATGTTTATTGGTGTTGCTTTTTTACTCGGTATGACTCTTGGTCCATTGATCACTGAATTCTATGGAATGAAAAGAATTTTTGAATTGACGGCATCGCTTGGCATTATCTCGATATTATTGGTTGGAGCCGTTATAGATGAGCCGAAATCAATTACCAAAAATTTGGAGTTGGATATTGAATTGACTTCAATCAAATCTCTTGTTTTTGATACAAAACTATCTCATCTATATCTAAGTATTTTTATGCTTCATCTTTCTCTGATGAGTTTCTTTTTGATATTACCCGTGATGTTGACTGAGGATTTAGAGCATTCTCAACAAATGTTACCCATAATTTATTTGTTGCTTTTAGGCGGTGGTTTTCTATTTATGCTACCTGCAATGATTTTTTATGAAAAGCGAAGTATGCAGCGGCCATTATTTCTAGCTTCTACTTTTAGCTTCGCTGCGATAATGTTTCTAATCCCATATTTGAGCAGTTACAGCTTAATAATTACTGCGATTTTTATCTATTTCAGTGTCTTTAATCTTCTGGAAGCGTTATTACCATCGTTGGCAAGTAAGTTAAGTCCGGCAGGGAAGCGAGGTTCTGTTTTGAGTATATTTTCAACAAGTCAATTTTTCGGAACATTTTGTGGTGGATTATTCGGAGGATATTTTCTGCAAAACTTCGGTACTGAAATGCTAATGTCAATTTTGGGTTGCCTTGGATTGCTATGGTTTCTGCTCTCGCTCCGATTCCAGAATATTGATTCATTTGTCACGGTGGTTTTGGATGTCAGATCGAAAAAAAATAAAGATTTATTAAAAATAATTTCAAAAAAAGATGGGATAGAAGATATACTCTTTACGAATAATAACGCAATAGCTTATGTAAAATTTAGTAGGTCAAAGCTTGATAAAAAGATCTTTGATGACTTAACGTATTTAGGAGATTTCGATGGCTAGAGGAGTAAATAAAGTTATATTAGTAGGAAATTGTGGGCAGGATCCTGAGACGAGAGTTATACCCTCCACCGGAGCCTCTGTTACCAATTTGAGTGTAGCAACCTCAGAGTCATGGAAAGACAAAGTGACGGGAGATCAGCAAGAGCGCACTGAGTGGCATAGAGTTGTGTTTTTCAACAGGTTGGCCGAGATTGCCGGTGAATATGTAAGGAAAGGCTCCAAGCTGTATATTGAGGGCTCTCTGAGAACAAGAAAATGGCAAGGACAAGATGGTCAAGATAGATATACAACTGAGATAGTTGGCAGTGAAATGCAAATGCTTGATAGCAGAGGGTCAAGTCCGTCAGGTGAATTCTCAGGATCAAACGATCAAATTAAAAATAATGAATTTTCAAACCAATCCAGCTCAGAGAGCAGCTCGGGAAGTCAAAGTCTTGATGCATTTGACGATGATATTCCATTTTAAAATCATTGAGGTGTAGTATGCCATTAGAAGTCGGACAAATAGTACCCAAAGGATCTCTAACAATAATGGGTCCGAAGGGGCCGCAAGTTATCAGCACTGAAGAAATATTTAGTGAGAAAAGTGTTGTTCTCCTTGCCGTTCCTGGTGCTTTTACGCCCACGTGTGCCGTCACGCATTTGCCGGGCTTTGTAACCAAACTCGATGAATTCACCGCCAAAGGTATAGATACCGTTGCATGTTTGGCGGTCAATGATATTTTTGTAATTGATGCTTGGTCAAAGGCCTCGAATGCAGAACACATACTCATGCTATCTGATGGAAACGCGGAGTACACGCATGCACTCGACATGGTATTAGACGTATCAGGTTTTGGTATGGGTCTTCGAAGCCAGAGATATGCGATGGTAGTAGATAATCATGAGATCAAATATATAGGTGTTGATCCTGAGGGAGTTGAAAAATCCAGCGCGGATGCTGTGTTGGCATTTCTAAAGTAACCTTCAATCCAAAATTTGGAATGCGTTTTTTATGGAGTATATTTTTCAACTATGATCGTTGAATTTGTTCCACCAAAACCGAAGCTATTTGACATCACTTTGTTTACTTCTTGAACTTTTCTCTCACGAAGTATAGGCAGATTTTCTGCCTCCGGATCAATATTTTCTATATTTGCAGATGCTGCTAAAAATCCATTTTCTAGCATAATTAATGAGAAAATCAGCTCATGAACGCCTGCAGCTCCAAGACTATGACCCGAGAGTGATTTAGTCGAACTAATACTTGGACAGCTTTCCCCGAAAACATTTTTAATCGCCTTTAGTTCAGCTAAGTCTCCCACTGGCGTGCTAGTTCCATGCGTATTGATATAATCTATGGGTCCACTAGTTTCTTGCATTGCCATTTTCATACATCTTTCAGCACCCTCACCTGAGGGTGCTACCATGTCTGCACCATCTGAGGTAGCTCCATAGCCTGTAATTTCACAAATTATATGGGCTCCCCTATCAAGCGCATGTTCAAGTTCTTCGACGATCACACATCCACCACCAAGTGAGGGTGCAAATCCGTCTCGATCCATATCATAGGCTCTTGATGCAGATTCTGGGGTTCCATTATATTTACTTGTCAATGCTCCCATTGCATCAAACATCGCAGCCATCGACCAGTGCATCTCTTCAGCACCACCAGCCAAGATAATTTTTTGCTTACCCAGTTGTATGAGTTCTCTCGCGTGACCAATGCAATGAGCACTGGTTGCGCACGCTGATGCGATTGAATAGTTGACTCCCTTAATACCAAGGGGCGTTGCAATACATGCAGAGACAGTGCTCGCCATTATTTGCGTTACTCTATAAGGTCCAGCTCTCTTTACACTTCGCGAACGCATGATATCAATAGCCTCAACGAATGACTCTCCAGAGAGTCCTCCCGAGCCCATGACTAATCCAGTATTGATATCCTTAAGCATATCGTCTGTTAAACCAGCATCCTCAATTGCTCTTATTGCAGAAATGTATCCATAGGCTGCTGAGTTGCCCATGAATCGCAACGTTTTTCGATCAATGTGATCGGCTAGATTTATATCGATAACTCCGCCCACATGACATTTCAGCCCCATCTCATTGAAGTCTTCTCGATACTTGATGCCTGAATTTCCATTTGTTAGTGAGTCCTTCACGGTGGTCCTATCATTTCCCAAGCAAGAAACTATCCCTAATCCAGTAATGACTGCACGTTTCATTTTTTTTCCTATAATTTATGTTTTAAAAATTATCAGTATTTTCAAACAAACCAACTTTTAAGTTTTTTGCTGAATATATTTCTCTTCCATCTACGAGGACATTACCATCTGCGATACCCATAACTAATTTTCTTTGAATTAGCCGTTTCATATTTAACATGTACGTCACTTTTTTTGCTGACGGAAGAACTTGTCCAAAAAATTTTACTTCACCTGCACCCAAGGCTCGTCCTCGGCCTGAGTTTCCATTCCATACTAAGAAATATCCAATAAGCTGCCATAGAGCGTCTAAGCCAAGGCATCCTGGCATAACCGGATCGCCTTTAAAATGACAGTCAAAAAACCATAAATCTGGTTTAACATCGAGCTCTGCTTCTATGTAGCCTAAGTTATGAGTGCCACCGCTATTGTTTATCTCTGATATCCTGTCTACCATGAGCATTGGAGGGGAGGGTAGCTTTGCATTGTCCTCACCGAAAATTGTTCCGTTTGAGACATCTAAAAGTTCTTGTTTTGAGTAAGATGATTTCGGAATATGCACAGTATAGTCGTTATTGAGTTAGTGAACTGATGTCGGCCGTATTATATAACAACCCTTTCGATAAAAGAATTATATCGTATATGTTACTCACGACGAATGTTTTATTTGCGAGGCAAGGGTCTATGAGAGCGTCAAATAACTATGAATGATTTTTTAAAAGAAGTTACGTCAGAATTCGAACAGGTTAACACTTTGATATTAAAGTGCTTGGAGTCTGACGTTGGTCTTGTGGAAAATATTGGCCAATACATTGTTGATGCAGGTGGGAAAAGGTTACGACCTCTCGTTGTTATTCTCTCAGCTTTAGCAAATAACTACAGCGGTTCTAATCATATGAAAATGGCTGCTGTCATTGAATTTATTCACACTGCAACACTGCTTCACGATGATGTGGTTGATGTCGCGAGTTTGAGACGGGGGAGAGAAACGGCAAATATACAATGGGGTAACGCGCCGAGTGTTCTAGTGGGTGATTTTTTGTACTCCCGGGCATTTCAATTGTTAGTGGAATTAGGTGACATGGAAATTATGGGAATAATGGCTGATGCCACTAATATGATTTCTGAAGGAGAAGTCAAACAAATGGCGAATATAGGAAATCCAGAGCTTTCAGAAGAAGAGTATTGTGATGTCATATACCGTAAGACTGCAAAGCTTTTTGAAGCAGCCTCTCTTGCAGGTGCGTGTCTAGCAAACAAAAATCGAGAGCCAATGAAAGGATTTGGAAAACATCTTGGAATGGCATTCCAGATAACGGATGACATTCTTGATTACTTCGGAGATGTCAGCGTAACCGGCAAAAGTATTGGAGGTGATCTATCAGAGGGGAAAATGACTCTTCCAATTATTTTTGCGAGAGATCACAGCAGTAAAGTGAATGCCACTTTAATTAAAAATGCTATCCGTGAAAAAAGCTCAAAATGTTTCGATGCTATTCTGTATGAGGTCAAAAAAAGCGGTGCGTTAAACTATTGCAAAAATAAAGCTGAGATTGAGGTGATTAAAGCAAAGAAATGCTTAGAAATGGTTTCACCTGGGGCTTACAAAGAATCATTGATTAAACTCGCTGATTACTCATTAACGCGATTATCGTAAGAAAAATTCAGTAAATTTATTTATTAGTCATTTTGTAAACATCCGCTCCTCGATTCTATTTTCTTCACGAATTAAGTTTGTATGCTCTAAGCTTTCTAATTTTTATACTTATTTAAACTGGTTGAAATTAGTAGGTTTAGACCCTACATATTAGAAGAGAAAAATTTTTAAGGCCGAGAATGAACTTTGAAAAATTAACAAATCAACTTCAAAAGTCGATTGGGAATGCCCAATCGATAGCACTAGGACAAGATCATGCACTCATAGAGCCATGTCATGTGCTACTTGCAATGCTCGACAATATGGAGGGAGGCACTAGTGCGATTTTTGAAAAGGCCGGATTTAAGGTTTCCGAAATCAAGCTAAAGCTGAATGATGAAATTAAAAGTTTACCTAGTTTGAAATCTCCTTCTGGAGAAATCTCAGTCTCTAGTAGTTTGATAAAAATTTTTAATCTTGCAGATAGATCCGCGCAGAAAAAAAATGATCGTTTTATTTCGACCGAGGTTTTCCTTGAAGCGATGATTGATGAGAAAGGGAAAATAACAAATTTGTTATCTAATCTTGGTGATTTAATGGAACTAAGAAAGGTATTAACTGATATTCGTGGAAGCGGCACAGTGGATAATCCTAATGTTGAAAATGAAAGACAATCCTTAAGCAAATTTACCATTGATCTCACCGAGAGAGCTGAGCTTGGTAAATTAGATCCAGTTATTGGTAGAGATGATGAGATTCGCAGAACAATCCAAGTTCTTCAAAGACGAACTAAAAATAATCCTGTTCTTATAGGAGAGCCAGGTGTTGGGAAGACTGCGATTGCAGAGGGTTTGGCACAGAGAATTGTGAATTCAGAGGTTCCAGATGGTTTGAGAAATAAAAGAGTTCTCACCCTAGATTTAGGAGCACTATTGGCAGGTGCAAAATTCAGGGGTGATTTTGAAGAAAGACTAAAGTCAGTATTAAAGGAGATATCAAAAGAAAACGGCCGAATTATCTTATTTATAGATGAAATGCATACATTAGTGGGTGCTGGCAAGGCAGATGGCGCAATGGATGCGGGAAATATGCTGAAGCCTGCTCTCGCAAGGGGAGAGCTTCACTGTGTGGGTGCAACGACTTTGAACGAATATCGGCAGTTTGTGGAGAAAGACGCTGCCTTGGAGCGAAGGTTTCAAAAAGTGCTGATTGATGAACCCTCCAAGGAAGATACGGTCGCAATTTTACGTGGACTCAAAGAACGTTATGAGGTGCATCATGGGGTAGAAATCTCAGATGGTGCAATTATAGCCGCTGCACAATTGTCACATAGATATATATCAGATCGACAGCTCCCAGATAAAGCGATTGATTTAATTGATGAGGCTGGCAGTCGGATAAGAATGGAGATGGATTCTAAGCCTGAGCAACTAGACAAGCTCGATAGAAGATTAATTCAATTGAAAATCGAGCTCCAAGCCATGAAAAAAGAGACAGACACTGCCGCAAATAAACGACGACAGAAACTTGAAGAGCAAATTGATAAATTGGAAAAAGAATTTGCAAACCTCGATGAGATTTGGTCCTCAGAAAAAATCTCTCTTCAAAATATTACTCAAGTAAAGAGTCAGTTAGAGCAGGCTAAAATGGACTTAGATATGGCGAAGAGATCAGGTGATCTAGAGAGAATGGCAGAGATCCAGTACAGTATTATTCCAAAGCTCGAGAAAAAAATTGATCATTCGGCATTGCAAAATGAGAAAGATAAAAAGTTATTAAAAAATAAAGTCACAGAGGATGAGATCGCTGAAGTGGTTTCAAAATGGACAGGAATACCGTTGTCTAAGATGTTAGAGAGCGAGAAAGATAAATTGATGGACATGGAATCAGCTTTACATCGAAGAGTGGTAGGGCAAAGTGAGGCAGTGTCCGCAGTTGCAAACTCTATACGGCGATCACGAGCTGGGTTATCAGATCCAACGAAGCCTAATGGATCATTTTTATTTCTGGGTCCGACAGGCGTTGGAAAGACAGAGTTATGTAAATCCCTAGCAGAGTTTTTATTCGATAGCGAAGATGCACTAATAAGAATAGATATGTCTGAATTCATGGAAAAACATTCAGTAGCTAAATTAATAGGTGCGCCTCCCGGCTATGTTGGGTATGAGGAAGGTGGATATCTCACTGAATCTGTGAGGCGAAAACCATATTCGGTGTTGCTACTGGATGAAATTGAAAAGGCGCATAGTGATGTTTTCAATTTGCTTTTACAGGTTCTTGATGATGGACGTTTGACTGATAGCCAGGGAAGAACAGTTGACTTCAAAAATACAGTAATCGTTATGACTTCAAACCTTGGTGCAGATGTGATTCAAATGCTTTCTAAGGATGAGGATTATTCCGTTATGAAGTCTGCTGTAATGGATGTTGTTAATCTTAATTTCAGGCCGGAATTTATAAATCGAATTGATGAATCTGTAGTTTTTCACTCTTTGGGTGAGGATGCGATTAAACAAATTTCAAAAATCCAAATTGAGGCGCTGTCCGATCGACTCAAAGAAAAAGAAATGCAAATACGAGTTGACGATAATGTTTTCGGTAAGGTATTGGAAATAGGTTTCGATTCGGCATTTGGAGCGAGGCCTTTGAAGAGAGCAATTCAAACTTTAATTGAAAATCCCTTAGCAATTAAAATTCTTGATGGAAAATTTTCTGCTGGAAGTTCAATTGAATGTAATTTAGAGAATGATGAGATCACTTTCACATAATTGCTCGTGATTAATAACATGAAAAAGAAAATTCAGAACTACTTTTTGTCTTGAAACTGATCGGGATCCATAAACATTAACTTTACTACTAAAGAATTGTCCAGCGGCTCAGCCGCCATCATTAAGACATTAAGATCATCACCAATTTGCATGCCACACGGAATATTGAACAATATACCTCCATTTTCTTGATTTGTAAGTGTGCGTAAATCTTTAAGCTCAGGATCTCTTCTTGCCTCATTCTCAAATTTCTGGAGCATTATTTTTAGTGCAGCCTCAAAATTTGGAAAATTAAATTGTCCGCGAAATTCACTACGATCTAATTGGAGTTTGATTGGAAGTTTTAGCCCTGTTTTCTCTGATGTAAGATGCCCTGACGGAACCAATTTGCCTTGTTTTAAATCTTTATAAAGTTTTTTCGCCTCCTCTGGCTTTTGTTGCATAAAGCCTGCAATCAAAAGATTGGCACCAAGATTGAACAGTTTTCTCGAGTCGATATCAAAGCTTTTTTGTTCTGACATACGATTATTCCATTTATTTAATTAACGCAAAGTTTTCGTTGAGAGTGTCCAGGATATCCTCTTTTGGATTATCTGAGAGGCTAACTTCGTTTTTGGTTATTTTATTTGCAATACTCAGGTAAGTATCTGACACTTTTGACATAATTTCTTGAGGTAATTCATTATTTTTTGCAAGTTCATACCTCTCACTCATCCGGTCTTTATTTACGAGGATATCTGGATCTGGGAAATAATTTAATAATAATTGCCTAAACACTTCCTTTGAGTTTTCAATGACTTTACCGTTACGGTATTGAGCACCATCCCATATTCTCGAGGAATCAGGTGTTCCTACCTCATCCATATAAATTAATTTATCTTCTCCTTCTGAATCTTTGACGTATCCAAACTCAAATTTCGTGTCGACAAAAATTTGATCTAATGTTTCTAATTCATCACTTATTAATTTAAAACCATCATGTAAGAGTTTTTCATAAAGATTTATATCTTCATGACTGTTAAATTTAAAGGCTGATAAGTTAGTTTCGATATCTCGCCTGGAGATATTTACATCGTCTACCTCTGGAACACCTTCTAGTCCTCGTAAGATGCCTTTCGTTGAAGGGGTTATCAGCAGTTGATCTAATTTTTGATCTTTCTTTAAGTTATCATCTAGACGGATGCCGCAAATTTCTCTTTCACCCTTGAGATAGCCTCTCCACATTGATCCTGTTATGTATTGACGGCAGATGGCTTCAATCATGACCGGTCTTGCTTTTTGAACGATCCAAACGAGTGGATGGGGCACGTCCAATATGTGACTGTCTGCTAAATTATTCGATTTGAAGGCTTTAAACCAATGATTAGAGATCGAATTTAGTGCAGCTCCTTTACCGGGAACTCCCTCCATATTGCCTTCCCCTCTCCAGATACACTCGAATGCTGAAATCCGATCACTGATCACCATTACGGCAAGTTCTGATTGAGCTGGAATTGGATAGCCCTTCTCCTCTATTAATCTTCTACTTTCCTGAGGTGACAACCAGTAAACTGACCTCACTTTGCCTGAGTGTACTGGAAGTTCTGTTTTGATAGGTAGGTCATTGCTGTATGCAAGGACTTTATCTGAAAGGTTCATAATCGTTCCGTATGTTTTGGTTATAAGGAGAGTAGCCTTGAATTCTAACAATTACTTTCAACTTTGGTAAAGTTGATTTTGTTCAACAATTAAAAGTGTTGAGAACCGTAAAAATCGTGAGGCTTACAGATAGTTTATCTTTTTTCAAAAAGTTAATATAGGATTGGAACTCCTTTAGTTATAGTAAGAATTTAAAAGTCGAATAGAAAGTTAATATTCAAAAATTTTTTCAAATGTAGGGTAAAACAGAATTATGGATGTAACTGGTAAGACAATTCTAATAACAGGCTCTTCCGAGGGTATCGGTGCTGAGTGCGCAAGGTTATTTTCCAAAAGTGGAGCGAACTTAGTTTTAGTTGCGAGAACCAAGTCAAAGTTGGAGGAAATTGCTGAAGAAATAAGAAATGACTGTAAAGTGCTCTTGGTGCCTATGGATATTTCAGATACAAGATCTTGCAAAAAATTAATTTCAAAAACTGTTTCAGAGTTCGGTAGCTTAGATATCTTGATAAATAACGCTGGAATGCATGAGCGTGGGGATTTTTATAATTTGTCAGTTGATGACATCGGTAAAATGGTGGACGTAAATCTCAGAGCTCCGATGGTACTATCTTCAATGGCACTACCTCATATGCGCTCAGCAGGTTCTGGTTCAATAGTTATGATTGCATCCTTGGCAGGAATGTCTCCTTTACAAGGAGCCGCTATCTACTCCTCTACAAAAGCTGGTCTTAGAGCATTTGGCTTTGCATTATATGATGAGCTCAAGGATGCAAATATTCATATTGGAATGGTCTCGCCCGGACCAGTTTCGACAGGTTTTATACTCAGATCCATCGATGATGTTGAAGATATTGTTTTCTCACAACCAATGAGTACACCTGAGGAGGTTGCAAGAGCAGTAAGTACAGTCATTAAAGAGCGTAATATAGAAATTGCAATGCCAAAAATAAGTGGTATTTTAGCCACTCTAGCCTATCTTTTTCCTCGCTTGCGAAGAGCGATGAGGCCAAGTTTGTATGCGAAAGGGAAAAAAAATAAGGAAAAATATCGCCATGGATAGGTCAAGGCAGACATGATCTTAAATCATATTGACGATGGGGAAGGACATGTCATTGTTTTGTTACATGGAATGTTTGGTTCACACACAAATTTAAATAATATTGCTCGCTTTTTGTCTAGTAATTACCGTGTTTTAAACTGTGATCTGAGAAACCAGGGTGACTCTTTTCACAATGACACTATGGATCTCACTTCCATGGCAAATGATGTAGTTAGATTGCTTGATAAGTTGGACATAAAACAAGCATCAGTATTAGGCCACTCTCTCGGTGGAAAAGTAGCGATGCAATTTGCTCTTATGTTCCCGAATCGATGCTCGAAATTAATAATCGCCGACATATCACCTGTTGCGTATGCGCCCAGACATGATGTTGTGCTGGATTCATTATTGAATTTATCTGACCTTGATATTGAGAGCAGATCACAAGCGGATAATTTTTTAAAAAAAACAATAGATAATGAGGTAATGCGGGCTTTTTTATTGAAGAATTTATCGAGAATTGACGGCGGTAAGTACAAAATAAAAATAAACATGAAAGCTATTAAAGAAAATTATTACACTAATTTAGTAGCAGCGCCGTCGGGCGAGCCATATACCGGACCTACTCTTTTCATTAAGGGTGAGACCTCAGCCTATATTCAAGAAAAGCATAAGACTTTGATACATGATTTGTTCCCAAACTCTAGCATCGAGGTCATGGGAAAATGTGGACATTGGTTGCACGCAGAGAATCCAAATCTATTCAATCGTTTGGTATCTGATTTTTTAAATTAGTAGGATTATTAATTGAATTGTACCGTTGTATAATGTCAAAAGTGAGATGGAATCGAAAATATGTTTGAAAGACTAAAACCCGTCCCAATAGACCCGATTCTAGGATTAATGAATTCCTTCAGAGAAGACTCTAGGCATAATAAAATTGATCTTGGAGTGGGCGTTTATCAAGATGATTCCGGTCAAACCCCAATTATGACCTCAGTTAAAAAGGCAGAGTTTCAGCTTCTTGAGGATGAAAATACCAAAACATATCAGGGTATGACAGGAGACAGTGACTATAATGATCGTCTCTCTTCTCTTATTTTTGGAGAGGACAATCCTATTTTAAAATCAGGAAGATTTTGCACTTTGCAGGCACCCGGTGGATCAGGCGCACTCAGGGTTGGAGCTGAGGTCATAGCAAGAACCAAGTCAAGTCCCGCAATTTGGGTTGGAACGCCAACATGGGCAAATCATATACCCATTATGGAAAAAACCGGATTGAAAATTAATACCTATCCTTATTATGACTTTGAAACTCACACTATTTGCTTTGATGAAATGATCGAAGCCTTAAAGAAGATACCCAAAGATGACATTGTATTACTTCATGGATGTTGTCATAACCCAACTGGTGCAGACCTGAGCTCAGACCAATGGAAACAAGTGTGTGCGACTGCTCATAGAAATGGATTCATTCCTTTCATTGATATTGCATATCAAGGGTTAGGTAATGGATTAGAAAAGGATGCATATGGGATAAGAGAGTTAGCAAGTCAACTTCCGGAATTAATTGTAGCTTCATCTTGCTCAAAAAACTTTGGATTATATCGCGAGAGAACTGGTGCTGTATCTTTCATATGTAATGATAGTGATCAAACAAAAATAGTCTTAAGTCATGCAATGTCTTCAGCGAGATCACTTTATTCTATGCCTCCAGCGCATGGAGCTCTTTTAGTCTCCTCGGTGCTTGGTGATCCGAAGCTTCGCGAAGAATGGGAGATTGAATTGGAGTCTGTGAGGTTGAGAATTCAGTTGATGAGGGATTTGTTGTGCGAAAAGTTGCAAGGTAACCAAAAAGGAAAAGATTTTTCTCATATCAAGCATCAGAAAGGAATGTTTTCATTTTTGGGTATATCGTCAGAAGAGGTGGACACTTTGAGAGCGAAGTATGGCGTTTATATGGTAGGGTCTACCCGTATTAATTTGGCGGGGATAAATATCAATAACATTGATTATTTATCGGAATGTATTCTGAAAGTTATCTAGCTTTGGGCGATTTTTTCTACTAATTTCAAAGTTGCATCTATCGTTAGGTGTGTTGTATCAACTTTATAATCAAAATACTTCATATACAGCTTCTGTCTTTCTTTAAATAAGCTCGAAAAGCTTTGGCCAGGTCTTTTAGTTATGCCTCGCGTGGCGAAATTTGTAATTCTTTTCTCAATTTCATTTTGATCAACGTTTAAGAAGATAATTTTTGCTTTTTTCCCTAGGTGATTCATGCTCTGCTCTGAATAAACCGCACTTCCACCCGTTGCAATAACTTTGTTTTCTATGTTTTCACGAAGAATCACTTTCTCCTCTATCGATCTAAGCTTTAAGTAACCGTTGACATCAAGGTAGTTTTGTATCGATTGTTTGATCTCATGCTCGATTAATCTATCTGTGTCCACGAACGCGAGATTGAGTTTGTCAGATAATAGTTTGCCTATGGTGCTTTTCCCGGCTCCTGGCATTCCAATTAAAACTATGCTTTTCATTGCGGTTTATTGTACATGGTCATCATTAATTCTGTCAGCTCGTATCTAATGAACTCATTTCACATCTCTGACTGAATAATCTTATTCAAAGTTAATACGATTTGATAAACAAGTTGTATACTTGGACGGGTAAAGTTTTCGATAAACATAGTTATGTCACATTTTAAAAAAATAGGCATTTATGCAAAAAACCGGACATCCAGTGTTATTTCTGCAATAAAAAAGTTAGAAAAATCATTGGAGTCTTTGGGTTGTAACATTTTTTTTGAAAAAACATCAGGATTACAACTTGGAATCAAAAGAGATACATTCCTAGAAATTGATTCCTTCTGCGATGAGATTGATCTTTGTATTGTGGTTGGAGGGGATGGAAGTATGCTCTCTGCATGTAGGAGAATTGCCCATGCTAATGTGCCTTTGCTCGGTGTGAATCTGGGACGTCTGGGCTTTCTGACTGATATCTCTCCAAGTGAGATCGATAATCTGATTTTGCCAGTTTTAAGCGGAAATTATAAATCAACAACGCGATTTTTGTTGGAAGTGTCTGTTCAGAGACAATCAATACAGATTGGTAACGAAATAGCGGTGAACGATATTGCACTTCATCCTGGTATGGCAGTCAAAATGATGAGCTTTGAATTGAATGTCGATGGTGAATTTGTTTACAGTCAAAGTTCAGATGGTTTAATAGTCGCTTCACCTACCGGCTCGACTGCATATGCGCTTTCTGCTGGAGGCCCCCTAGTTTATCCAACCTTGAACGCGATCGTTGTAGTGCCAATGAACCCTCATACGCTCAGCAGCAGACCGATAGTTCTTGAGAGTTCTTCGGTGTTGCAAATTATAGTGAGTGATGTCAACAAGCTAAATCCCGTTATTACTTGCGACGGCCAAACTGATTTAAGCACACATCCTGGCGATCTGATTACGATAAGTAGACATAAAAATGAAGTTACTCTAATACACCCAAAAGACAGTAATTTTTATGATGCATGTAGATCAAAATTGGGATGGGGCAATAAGTTATCGACATGAGTAACTCAGATAGTTTTATTTTGTTGCGCCAGAGGATTAAGCAAAGTCCGATTGTATCTTTGCTAATAATCCTCTCTTTTTTGGGTTGGCTTCTATTAAGTATCGACTTCATGTTTGCAGTAAGTTTCTTAAGTTTTCAGCCAGAATTTGGGATGGGATCATTGCGATATATTACACCGATATTTTTACATTTTGGTTTGATCCATCTCGCCTTTAACTGTTTATGGCTAGCTTTATTGGGAGAAAAAATTGAGACTCACTTAGGATCTATTCACTTGTTACTCGTTGTCATAGTAACTTCTATTATTTCCAATTACTCTCAGTTCTATTGGTCAGGATCTTCAAATTTTGGAGGTATGTCGGGTGTTGTCTATGCGCTTCTCGGATATTTGTGGGCAGCAGCAAGATTCACTAATAATCAAAAATTAAAATTACCAGCAGGTATATTTGGTTTTATGATTGGCTGGTTGTTCCTCTGTATGACACCTATTATTCCATTTGTTTTTGGCTCTGGCATTGCCAATGCTGCGCATCTGGGAGGGTTATTATCAGGAATGATTTTAGGATTTATTTTTAGTTTCTTGAAAGTGAAGTAGATAACAATAGTTAGATAAGTGAAATATGAATGACATAGATTTGATAAAAACTATTACGCCGGATATTTATGAGCGTTTTAAAAAGGCGATTGAAACTGGAAAGTGGAATGATAGAACTCTGCTGACTGAAGATCAAAAAGCTATCACGCTTCGCGCAATCATCTTATATGAACAAGTTCATCTGCTCGAACATGAGCGAGTAGGTTTTACTGGTTCTAATAATTGTGGAAAAAAAGCGGCAAGTGATGAGGTTTTGAAGTGGTCTGATTAGTTGGTGACTCATTAAACATAACATTACTTCAGGAAAAGCATATGAAAGATGGCAATCCATCAACAATTTATTTAAAAAATTATACTCAATCAAACTTTTTGATTGAGAAAACAGATTTAAAATTTGAGCTAAACGATGAAATTTCTTTTGTTACATCAAATTTGGTAGTAAGGAAAAATTTACACGTTCCAAATGTCGATCCTACACTGATGCTTCACGGTAATAAGAACCTCCAATTATTGTGGATTGAAGTCGACGGTGTAAGACTTGAGGATGACTCATTTCACAAAACTGATACGGATCTCTCAATCCCCAACATGCCAGATTCTTTTGAACTTTCAATAAAGGTATCGATTAAACCGCAAGAAAACACAACCATGATGGGGTTATATCGTTCCAGGACCATGTTTTGTACTCAGTGTGAGGCAGAAGGTTTTAGATCTATCACTTATTTCCTGGATAGGCCTGACGTGATGAGTGAGTATACTACAACCATAGTGGCAGATTCTCAGAGGTATCCCATTCTCCTGTCGAACGGTAATCTGATTGATGAGGGAACTCTCAAAGACGGTAAACATTATGCTATATGGAATGATCCACATAAAAAACCTTCTTATCTTTTTGCATTAGTGGCAGGCTCTCTAAGTTTTGTTGAAGATTCTTTTAAAACAATGTCAGGAAGAAATGTAGCACTTAAAATATTTGTCGAAGAGAAGGATTTGGATAAATGTGCATATGCAATGGATGCTCTTAAAAGATCGATGAGGTGGGACGAAGAGAAATATGGACGGGAATATGATTTAGATATCTTCATGATAGTCGCGGTTGATGATTTTAATATGGGTGCAATGGAAAACAAAGGTCTGAATATTTTCAATACTTCTGCAGTTTTGGTTAATCCTGAAATAAGTACTGATGCAGCATTTCAAAGAGTGGAGGCAATTGTTGCACATGAGTATTTTCATAATTGGTCTGGAAACAGAGTTACATGCAGAGATTGGTTTCAATTGAGCCTTAAAGAAGGCTTCACAGTATTTAGAGATGCTCAGTTTTCATCTGATATGAACTCATCGGTGGTAAAACGGATTGAGGATGTAAATTTTCTCAGAGACCATCAGTTTGCAGAAGATTCTGGTCCAATGGCTCACTCGGTTCAGCCAGATTCTTATATTGAAATCAACAATTTTTACACTGTAACGATCTATGAAAAAGGTGCTGAAGTAGTAGGCATGTACCACACTCTCTTGGGGGAGGATAAATTTCGAGAGGCAACAGATCTTTACTTCAACAGGCATGATGGTTCAGCAGCTACTGTTGAGGATTTTGTCGTGGCGATGGAGGATGTTAGTGGGCGAAATTTAAATCAGTTTAGAAGATGGTATTCTCAAGCAGGTACACCTGTTGTTACTGTTAAATCTCATTATGACGCCGCGAATAGATCTTATCGTCTTGATTTCAGTCAGAATTGTCCAGATACGCCAAATCAAAAGAATAAGAAGCCATTTTTAATCCCGATAAAGTTGGGACTCGTGTCACCAGACGGTGAAGATATTGGATTAAATATCGATAGGGAAAATGAAGTTATTTTCGAGTTGTCCGAGATTAATGATTCGATCTCTTTTGACGACATTGATTCTCGTCCCGTGCCGTCATTGCTTCGTGGTTTTTCTGCTCCAGTCAAGCTAGTTTATGAATATAGTAAAGAAGAGCTTTCGCATCTCGCATCTCATGATTCTGATGGATTCAGTAGATGGGATGCTGGTAACCGTCTCTACAACATGGTTTTGCTTGATTATGTAGATTCGCTCAGTAAAGGACATGAACCACTTAAAGACGATTACGTAATTTCAGTTTTTTCCTCGATATTAGATGATCAAACAATCGAGCCTGCCGTAGCGGCACTAATGCTTCAAATACCAAGCGACAAGGCTCTTTACGGTTTACTAAGCAAGATTGATCCTCACTATGTGAGTAAGGCCAGAAAATTTGCTCGCGTAATGTTAAATGAAGCATTAAATGAAAACATTTATAGTAAATATAACCAGTTGTGTTTTGATAAGGCATTCTTGCCATCTGCTGAACAGATAGGTGAAAGAAGTTTGAAAAATACGCTTCTTAGCTACCTAGTGTTGGACAAAAATAATGGTCTAAAAACAGTTTACGACCAGTTTCAAAGTGCTACTAACATGACCGATAAAACGTCTGCACTTAACCTGTTAATCAATCATGATAAAGATGACACTTATGCCTCATCAGCGTTAGCAGATTTTTACTGTCAATATAAAAATGAAAATTTAGTCGTTAACCTTTGGCTTCAATTACAAGCAACAAATCAGCAACCTGGCGGTTTGAGTAGAGTTCAATCATTGATGGAACATGAGTCATTTAGCATTAAAAATCCTAATAAAGTTAGAAGTTTAATAGGAAGTTTTGCTTCAAGTAATCACCTCAATTTTCATGACAAATTGGGCACTGGATATGAATTTCTCGGGGAGCAGATTTTAAAACTTAATACCTTGAATCCTCAAGTAGCGGCGAGATTAGTTACGCCTTTGACTAGGTGGTCTGATTATGAAGAACCATATGCAAATTTGATGAAAAAGCAGTTGAAAGTAATTAAAGCATCCCCGGGTCTTGTCAGTGATGTTTATGAAGTAGTAACTAAGTCACTCTAACTAATTTTATTACCCTATTATGGATTTCTGAGGCTTTTAATTAAAGAAATTACGGATTCAGGTGGTTTTTTTGAAAAGTTACTTACAACTTTTGCCACGAAAAAGTTCAGGATCATTCCAATTAAGCCGATTCCCTCTGGACTAATTCCAAAAAGCCAGTAGTCATGAGAATTATGTTCTGGAAAGACGAACTTAAAATAAACTATGTATGAAAATGTGAATATTAAGCCGGTTAGCATGCCAGCAATTGCACCTTCTTTTGTTATTTTTTCTGAGAATATACCCATTAACAGAGCAGGGAAAAGGGATGATGCAGCAAGACCGAATGCGAAGGCTACCACTTGTGCAACAAAAGCTGGAGGATAAATGCCAAACAATCCCGCCACACAAATAGCAATTGCTGAGGAAATTCTTGCGTATAGCAACTCTTGTCTGTCAGATATTTTTGGCATAAATGTTTTCTTTAATAAATCATGAGAGATTGCGCTAGAGATAACCAGTAGTAAACCTGCTGCAGTCGATAATGCCGCGGCTACCCCTCCGGCAGCAACTAATGCAATGACCCAGCCAGGTAACCCAGCAATCTCCGGATTTGCAAGAACGATGATATCTCTATCGATATAAATTTCATTATTTGAGGTTTCTGAGGGTTTATTTTCGATCAGACGTTGTCCATGATCACCTTTCTTATCTGTGAAAATTGGTTTTGGCGGTGAAAAAGCACTACCGGGACCGTATTGAATGATGCCATCATCATTCTTGTCTAGCCATGCAATCAAACCAGTATTTTCCCAATTATTTACCCATGCTGGTGTATCTGAGTAAGGCACATCATGCAATGTATCAATGATATTGAGCCGGGCAAAACTTGCGACAGCAGGTGCTGTTGTGTAAAGAATTGCTATGAAGACAAGTGCATAACCTGCAGATTTTCTTGCGTCTGCTACTTTTGGAACAGTAAAGAATCTGACGAGAACGTGAGGCAATCCGGCGGTTCCAAACATCAATGCCGCAGTAATTGCGAAAACGTCTATTGATGATTTTACTCCTGATGTATATGGAGAAAACCCGAGATCTTGAAGAATATTATCGAGCTTGGTCAGGACAGAGGTGCCTTCAGCTGAGGCAGTGCCAAGTCCTAATTGAGGTATTGGATTACCGGTAATCATAATTGAGATAAAAATTGCGGGGACTAAGTAAGCGAAAATGAGTACACAATATTGTGCAACTTGGGTGTAGGTAATACCTTTCATTCCACCGAGAACCGCATATATGAATACTATCGCCATGCCGACAATTACACCGGTATTGATATCAACTTCTAAAAATCTTGAAAAGACAATTCCGACCCCTCTCATTTGACCTGCAACATATGTGAACGAAACAAAGATAAGACAGACCACCGCAACAACTCGGGCTAATCTTGAGTAATATCTCGTTCCTATAAAGTCTGGAATAGTATATTTTCCAAACTTTCTAAGATAGGGTGCTAAAAGTAGTGCCAAAAGAACATAACCACCGGTCCATCCCATAAGATACACTGATCCGTCACGTCCAAGAAAAGCAATAATTCCGGCCATTGACAAAAATGAGGCTGCACTCATCCAATCAGCCGCAGTAGCCATCCCATTTACAACTGGATTGACTCCAGAACCTGCCACGTAAAAATCCTTAGTTGATTTTACTCGTGATGCAATTGCTATGAGAATGTATAAAGCAAAGGAAAGCCCCACGAAAATATAGGTAAGCTCTTGAGTACTCATTACTTAGGGGAGTGATTATCTTTGTTGTATTTTTTATCTAAAATATTCATGCGCCATGAGTAAATGAATATGAGAATGACGAACACATAAATAGATCCTTGCTGTGCGAACCAGAAACCCAACTTAAAACCGAAAAATGTAAACTGATCAAGCCAGTCCACAAGGATTATTCCAAAACCAAAAGAAACGCAAAACCAAATTACCAAGAGAGTTTTTAATAACTTTAAATTCTCTCTCCAGTATGTATTTTGATTCATAGCTTGTTTGCTCGCATTCCTCTCATTAATTTTCATCAGAACTTTCAAATCGGATACAGTGGTTGTAGCGGTTTACTTTTATTCTTCTTGGTTTCAATTTTCGTTAGATAAGCTGTTTGAGATGATATTTTTTTCTCGATAGTATGAAGATCACTCAATTGAATTTCATTTTCAATATCTCCAAAAAGATGATTATCTAGTAAACCAAATGTAATTAAAAGATCATCATCTTTAAACATTTCTGCGATTGTTTTTAATGTTATGGGCTGGGCATTTGGATACGCAATCTGACCCCACTGTAGAAGGCTATTTCTAACCATTGGCATATCTTTTTTTCGTATCGCACTCTTGAGTTTCGAAAGTGCTGATTTCAGAGAATCATTTTTTCCGTCATCTGATTTATGGTTATATTTTTCTTTATTCAAAGTCGATTTCACAGTTATTTTTCGAATCATTAGTACAACAATAAATAGCAGAGAAACATTACTTATAACTAAAAATACGATCAGGGGATTTTTATATATTGATCCATCAGATATTGTTTGACTTAAAAAATCACTGTCATTCTCCGAAAGTGGTATTTCTTCCAATGAGTCATCCAGATTTATTTTATTATCTGCTTTAACCGCTATCATTTGACTTGGTAGAGTCGTCGAACGCTGGCTATTGCTTTCTGTGTCCCACCAATCGACCCTGAGCTCAGGGATTAACAAAGTTCCAGCTGCATTTGGCACGATTGCGAAAACCTCTGTTCGTTTGGCAAGAAGACCTTCAGCTGATATTTCTTGATCGATTTGAGGTTGATCAGGATACACTCGTAGATTGTCAATATTTTCGATACTAGTTGGCGGTATTTGAGCTGAGGTGTTACCAGATGCTTTAATCACTATTGTCCGTGTAATTGGCTCCCCGACGGTTGCATCATTAAAGTTTTCACTCCATCGCTGTGAAATTTCAACATTTTTGCTAGGAAGCCAATTAATCGCTGTACTCTCTGATGGGATATCTAAAACATTAATTGATAACAACTGCGTGTCTCTAATGACCTGATTTCCTCGATTGTTAAACAAACTAAATTGATTTCTTGGATTGATTTCATATGCAGAGAATCTAAGTTTTGGAATCTTCAGTTCACCAGGATTTTTTGGGTATATTGCGTATTTAATCTCTAGAGCAAGATAGTTTCTTCCATTCAAAACTTTTTGATAGTTGGTATCTGACAATCTGTATGTTTCGGCATTTGGTATTTGGAGACCAGTGATAGAGTAATCTTGGAGATTAACAGCGGTAAAAAGTCGAATAGTCAGAATTATTTGTTGATTCACGTAAACTGATTTATTGTCGACCTCAGTTTCAGTAAAGATTATCTGATCACCTGGATTAAAGATCTTCGAATTATTAGCATTACGAACTTCCACTGTAATTTCATCAGTTTTCTCACCTCTGAAGGAAATCGAGGGTATTTTGAGTTTTCCTGATGACTTTGGTCTTAAAGTTAAAGTCCAGGTTGTTGAGGATTTAGTCTGTCCATTGATAGAGCTAAAACTTTGTTGTCTGTTGTTCCCCAAAATCTCAAAATCTTTGGATAGACCAGCTGTATCTGGCTCACCACTAAAAACTTGCTTGTCTAGGATCAACTCGAGTTTTAGTGTCTCATTTACATTGATCGATGATCTATCGATTTTTGCTTTAAACTCTGCGTTTGCGAGAGAGCTATGTAAGATGAATACAAAAGCGCATATAAGAAATTTATTTATTTTCATTTTTTGCCTCATGCGTATTAAATTCTGCTAGTAGTATCAGGTTGACTTTTATCTCTATACCGCTGAATTTTTTGATACCTAAATTTATTTCGCAGAAGACCGCCTGGATCGTCAGGAATTTTACGGAGCATTTGCTCAATCTCTTGATCTTCTCTCTCTGAGGAATTGGACTCTTCAGTAAATTGTTTTTGTTGAGACTGATTATCCTCGGTTTGTTCATTTGATTGAACGTTTTCTGTTTTTTCAAATGGTTCATCCTCAAGATTTTGATCGTCTTGTGAGAATTGATTAGTCTTATTTTCTGACTGATTATTAGTTTCGTTATTTCTTTCTGATCCTATCTGATTATTAGTTGTTTGTTCAGCTGAATTAGATTCATCCTGATTATTCGACTCATTTTCTTGGCCGCTTGTTGAATCTTTTGTGTCATTTTGAGAGGTATTTTCTTGATCGCTTTCACTTCCGGATTGATTGCCTTCTTGATTCTGATTCTGTCTATTTTTAAGATTTTCAATTAGTTGCTTGTTGAACAGAGCGTCATCCATCATTGGATCGATTTTTAATGCGCTGTCATATGATTCGATAGCCTTATCTAACTCACCCATTCTGGCGAAACTATTACCTTGATTATAGAAACCAGTAGATGTTGAATCATTTGTGAAAAGATCAAGCGCTTGATCGAAGCTCCCCGCTTTGTAAGCGGCACTTGCTTTCCAATTTTCATTTTTGAATAACTGTTTGGCTTTTTCATAGTCTTCATTAGACATCGCATTTTTCGCCTGCTGATCCTTAGTTGTCCAGAGATCAATCCACTCAAACGCATTCGTAGTGTGTGAGTTAAAAACGAGTGGACCTGCAACAATGCATATAATTACACCTTTCCTGAACTGCGAAATAAAGAGCGGAAGAAGAAAGAAGATTAGCCAATACCCTTGATCATCCCATATATCGAATTCACGTTTACTCTCGCTTTGTTCATTATCAAAATTTGTTTTGAGTAATTTAGTAAAAGCCCGAATATCAGAATCATTTGGAGAGAGCTGTTTGTATATTCCATTAAAATTTGATGTGATTTTCTTTAGATTGCCATCTTCCAATTTTGCGATAACAACGTTTCCATTTTGTTTCATAAACCCTTGAGTTCCCTCAGGAATCGGAGCTCCATCAGATGTGCCAACACCAAGAATTGATACCCGTATATCAATGTCGCCTCGCAATGTTTTTTCTATAGATTTAACTGCCTGACTATCTATTCCATCGGTGATTAGGAGCAAATCACCTGATTTAAATCCACCGTTTTTTATAAGTTCGTATGCTTTCTCGAATCCATCTTCAACATTACTCCCTCGTTCTGGGAGTAGGTTAGGATTAAGTGTTGGTACAATGCTCATAATTGTATTGCTATCTTCGGTCAACGGAGAAACTACGTAGGCATCATCACCATAGACGATTAAGGACACTGAGCCTTCTTTTATTTCCCTTAGCACATCAATAAGTTTAAAACGTGCTCTTGTGAGCCTATTTGGTTTGATGTCCTCTGCCATCATTGAGGGTGATAAATCAAAAACAATGACAACTGCAGACTCACTTTTAAAGATCGGTTGGCTTGTTTTATTCCATGTAGGCCCCGCGATAGCAAGGATAGTAATTATCCATCCTAGAAGCGTTAATAATTTGAATCGATGTCCAACTTTCCGATTTGAATTATCTAAACCCTTTATAAGAATTGGTGCTAGCTCAGGACTAATTACCTTCTCCCATGAGCTATTATTTCTCTTAAAAATAATCATACAGATGTAAAAGAAGAGAACTGGAATAAGCATAAAAAGCCAATTAGGTCTAATAAAATGGAAGTTTGCGATTAAATTCCCTAAAAAATCCATATTCATCTCAGCTTTTTTTGTCACTAAATAGGCGAATCAATATTATCAACAGACTACAAGTTAGAAACAGCGCTAGTGGCCAATGAAAAAGTGAGGTAATAGGCCGCAGTAATTCCTCATCCTGATCAATGGGTTCAAGCTTGTTAAGTTGATCATAGATGCTTCGAAGTTCTCTTGGATCTCTCGCCCTGAAATATTTGCCACCGGTTAAATCTGCTATTGCAGTTAGGGTTCTTTCATCCAAATCATTATTTTGATTGACAAGTGTTTGTCCAAATAGGCTTTGGTTACGTTGTCGTCCATCACCAATCCCGATAGTATAAATTTTTACTTTTGCTTTTTTTGCTATGTCGGAGGCCTCACTTGGACTTAAAACACCTGCAGTATTTGAACCATCTGTCAGGAGAATTAAGACCCGATTAGAGTCTGGTCTTTCTTTGAGCTTTTTTACTGAAAGCCCAATTGCATCACCTATGGCTGTGCCATTTCCCGCAAATCCGATTTGTGCCTCAATCAATAAATCTTGGAGAGTTTTTGTATCGAAGGTCAGAGGCGTTTGAAGGTAAGCTCTTTCACCAAATAAAATCAGTCCCAGCCGATCACCTTCTCTCGTGTTAACAAACTCACTAACAACTGATTTCACAGCATACAATCTATTGACTTGCCTACCATTAATGATCATATCCTCTCTTTCCATACTGCCAGAGATGTCAACAGCCAGTAAAATATCTCTCCCAGTTGTAGGTAGTGCGACCGGATCACCGATATTTACAGGTCTAGCGATAGCAGTTACAAGAGAGAGCCAAGCGATAATAAGTAACAAAATTAGCAGTCTCCTTTGTGAAGTTGAGCTCACTAATCTGTTTTGAGTTTCTGCGATTGATAGTAAAATTGTTGATTCAAGATATGGGCTTTCGGAGTTAGCTGATCTTCTCAACTTTCTGTAAAGAAACGGTAAAGGTAATATCAGATAAAACCAAGGCCAAACAAAGCTAAGCATTTAATGATGATTCCTCTTTCTTAATAATAATTCGATGACTATTGATCCATTTTTCAGCATCACTTAGAAATTTATTTAAATCCTCTGAACTTATCTCATCTGCTTCAGAGTCATACATGATTTCATTGATATTTTCTGGAGTATTCTGGAATAAACTTTTAGTCGATTGATTTCGCATGAACACAATAAAATCTTGATTGTTTTTGCTCACAGCATTAACTGAACGATGATTACTTATGCATGTTTTCTTTAGAATATTTAGTGCAAAGATGAACTTAACATTGTTTGAACTATTTAGATTTTTCTTTAGTGCGTGTAATTCGCGTAAAGCCTGTCTTTTGTATAAATTTGAACGATGTTGCTTCACGAGAAAAAAGATAGCAAACATTGTAAGAGTGAGGAGGGCTGTGATTAAAATCCACCAGCCATAGGCAGGCGGCCACCAACCAATTTCTGGAGGTAAATGGATATCTCTCAGCTCAGCTAGCGGATCAGTTGGCAAATGATGGCCTCCTTTTATTTCGATTTTTACCGCCTCCATAATGAAGCATAAGAGTATTTAAATAATCGTGATTGGTCTCAAATGAAAGGAGCTCTGCATTTAATTTAGTGCGCATCTCATTCAATTTATCAAGTCGATATTTAAAAAGTTGTTCATGTTTAACGCGCATTAATCTATCTCTGGTATCGAGATTTATTTGTCTATCTGAGTTCCCCACTTTTAAGGATCTATCTTTTGGTAATTTTTGTTCGAATGAATCAAAGATATGACAAAAATTAATACTTCCAATCTTCGCTAACTCAAAAAGATATTGATCACATTGATCGTTGAGATCCATAAAATCACTTATGATAAAAATTGAGCATCCGGGTGAAATGATACGCCTTGCTTCAGATAACATTTTGGTTAAACTGTAGGTATCATCAGTCAAATTTCCTTCTGTGTATGCTTTGGCTAAAGTCTCACTAAATGTCTGAAGAGCATTTATTATTTGTAGAACTGAACGCGAACTTTTTTTTGGTTTTATTTCTTTATGATCATTTGGGCCAAAAATAATACCTCCAGCTCTATCATCATTTTTTATACATGCCCAAGCCAGAGTAGCAGCAATATAACAGGCTGAGACAGACTTAAGAGTGTCTCTTCCAAAAAACATATTTGGCCTAATGTCAGTAATTATATGGATTGGTTTTTCTTTTTCTTCACTAAAAATTTTTGTATGAGGCTTCTGTGTCTTTGCAGTAACTCTCCAATCTATGTGTCGTGCATCGTCCCCAGGTTGATAGTTACGGACTTCACTAAAATCCATGCCTCTACCCTTAAATTTTGACCTATTCATGCCTCTCTCAGTACTCTTTGCGTCAATCCTAGGAAAGTTTTTAAGTGATTGAGCTCCGAATCGGCACCGAATTAAATCATCGCTGTGCGCGTATGAGGGATCTTTCTTATGTAACATTATTTTTGACACTTATCTTTTTTAAGCTGACGGTACTACTTTCAGAAGTTCATCAACAACTTGATCAGATGAAATGCCATTTGCCTCTGCTTCAAAACTTAAAATCAAACGATGTCTCAAAACATCATGAGCGATGGACCGTATATCATCTGGCGTAACAAAATTCCTATTATCGAGCCAAGCCAGAGATTTACTGCATATATCAAGTGCTATCGTTGCTCTGGGGCTCGCACCAAATTCAAGCCAATCGGATAGATTTCCGCCGTACTTGTCAGAGTTTCGTGTCGCAAGAATAATTTGAACCAAATATTCTTCAACTTGCTCAGACATACGCACGTCGCGAACAGCAGCTCTTGCTTTGTTTAATTGTGATTGTGTTAGAGGATTTTCAAAGGCTTTTATTTTTGAATTTTTTTCATCGCGGGATAGCTCTAATATTTTCCTCTCAGATCCAGTTGAGGGATAGTCAATCTTTACATGTAGAAGAAATCGATCCATTTGCGCCTCAGGGAGGGCATATGTACCTTCTTGCTCAATTGGATTTTGGGTGGCCATAACAAGAAACAGCTCTGGAAGTTTATATGTACTTTTCCCAACTGAAATTTGACGTTCTGCCATTGCCTCAAGAAGCGCAGATTGAACTTTTGCTGGTGCCCGATTAATTTCATCGGCCAAAACGAGATTATGAAAAATGGGCCCTTTCTGAAACTCAAAAGTACCTTCTTTTGGTTTATAGATATCGCTACCTGTGACATCTGCAGGTAACAAATCTGGTGTGAACTGAATCCTATGAAAATCAGCCTCTAAACCCTCTGACAACGTTTTAATTGCTTTTGTTTTTGCGAGCCCAGGTGCACCCTCAACCAAGACATGACCGTCTGAGAGAAGCGCAATAATTAATCTCTCTACAAGACTCTCCTGTCCTATAATTTTGGTTTCAAGCCAGGTTTTTAAATCATTAATATGTTTTATCACTGATGACCTCTTTACTGTGATATTAGTTTCGATGAGATTTTATAAATTAAACTGTAAATTTCAAGCCATTGCTTAATATAATTTTAGACAGCAAAAATTTGAGTATGTTCTATTTGGTAATTCAATATTAAACTGTTCCATTAACTAGCAATTTAATAAATAGACCTAAATTATGTCCAAGGATTTACGTTGGTTAGTCACTTGTCCTAAGGGTGCTGAAGAACTGTTAAGTAATGAAATAACGGCGCTATCTGCAAGCGAGGTTTCTTCCTCTGTGGGAATCGTAAGTGCTCTTGGTGATTTGAAATTAGGTTACAGAATTTGCCTTTGGTCTCGGTTGGCTAATCGAGTGCTTTTGTCACTTTATAGATTCAAAGAAATAGATGCTGACAATCTTTACCGTCAATGCACCGAGATACCTTGGGAAAATCATATTATTGAGTCCTCAAAAATCTGTGTAGATTTTGTTGGCAAATCAGAAAGTATTAAAAACTCAATGTTTGGCGCACAGAGGGTTAAAGATGCAATAGTTGATCGATTTGCCGCTTCAACAGGGACTAGACCCAATATTGATACAAAGAATCCAGATTTACGAGTTAATGCAAGGCTCAAGAAAGGTTATATAGACATTTCGATTGATTTCTCTGGATCTAGCTTACACAAGAGAGGTTACAGGGAGGGGCAGGGCACTGCGCCATTAAAAGAGAATTTAGCCTCTCTAATTCTCGCGAGATCCAAGTGGCACGAAATATCGGAGTCAGGTGGTTTTTTATTCGATCCTATGTGTGGAAGTGGCACATTTCTCATTGAGGGAGCAATGATCGCAGCCGATATCGCTCCAGGTATTGCTCGGGAAGATTTTGGTTTTTTAAATTGGAAACAATTTGATAAAACGATTTGGAATGATTTGTTAGATGACGCCCAGAGAAGAAAACAAAAAGGTCTCTTAAGGATCAAAAATGAGATTAAAGGGTATGATACAAACAAGAAAATTATTTCGATTGCGGCTAAAAACATTGAAAATGCTGGACTAGATGAGTACATAAAAGTTGCTCATAGATCTATCGAATCAATATCAGATGTAAATGAAAAATCAGGCTTATTCATCGTGAATCCACCTTACGGTGAGCGCCTTGGAGAAAATCAAAATCTTCACAAGCTTTATTTTTTGGTCGGTGAAGTTTTAAAAACAAATTTTCCAAATTGTTGCGCAGGAATATTTACAGCAAATGAGGAATCTGCTCGGAAAATGGATTTATCACCCACAAAAATCTATAAACTTAATAATGGACCAATAAATTGTAAGTTATTATTTTTCGAAAATTTGAGTTCAAAAGCTGCAACGATTGCGGCTCGCATTGCTCAACAATCGCTGGAGCCACCATTAAATGAATCATCTAGCATGGTTCTCAATAGATTAAACAAAAATCAAAAACGACTCTCTGCATGGTTGCGAAAAGGAAAAATTAATTGCTATCGAATTTATGATCGGGATCTTCCCGAGTTTGCTGCTGCGATTGATATTTACGATGGTCATATTTTGGTACAAGAGTATGAAGCACCAAGGCAGATTCCAAAATCTATATCAAATGAGCGCGCAAAAAACTTAAGGTTGGCAGTTAAAGTTTTTGCAATTCGAAATGGTTTGGAGATTCTCTATAAAAAACGAGCAAGACAAATTGGATCAAAGCAATATGATCGTAATGTTGCATCAAGTTCAGTTATCAAGACAATTGATGAGTACGCTGCAAAATTTGAGATTAACCTTTCTGATTATTTGGACACTGGTTTGTTCTTAGATCATCGACCCTTAAGACGGTACTTATCACAAATTAGTAAAGGTAAAACATTCCTCAATTTATTTTGTTATACAGGTACAGCATCAGTTGTGACTGCTTTATCTGGAGCTGTCAGCTCTTTGAGTGTTGATATGTCAAAAACATACCTTGATTGGACAGTTCGCAATTTCAAGCTTAACGGGATTGATTTAAGCGCTCATAAAGTGTTGAGAGAGGATTGTTTAACATGGCTTCCAGCGAACACACTTAAGTTTGATATTATTTTTCTTGACCCGCCAACGTTCTCCAACTCAAAAAAAATGAAGGCCACATTTGACATGCAGCGGGATCACTCATCATTAATAGAGGCGGCTTGTAAGTGTTTAAATGAAGATGGCACTCTAATTTTCTCTAATAATTTTAAAAGATTTCAAATGAATAATTGGATACTTGAGACGTTCAACTGCACTGACATCACATCGAGTACAATTGATCAGGACTTTAATAAAAAAAAGAAAATACATAAGGTATGGTTGATAAAGAATAACTGAGGATAATCGAGGGTGAACAAAGCACTACTCTACGTTGGTACGGCATGTCATCTTTGTGATTATGCCAGAGAACTTGTTGAAGCAGTTTTTTCGAACAATGAATGGACATTTATTGAAGTGAATATAAATTCCAGTGAGGTGCTTAGGGAAAAATATGGTGAATCCATTCCGGTGATAAGCTTTCCAAGTGGTGCGGAGAAGGGTTGGCCATTCACCAAGAATCAGTTGACAAAAATGTTAACAGAGGAGAATAAGCTATTTCAGTAGCCTAACTTTGTTAGGAAGGTATCAAGCTTATTTGCGAATGTCATGAGCTCATTTTGACTTATACTCGGATTGTTGCTTTTGATTTGCATACCACTTGAGCGCATAGTTTCCATGAAATCTCTCATATTTAAACGAGATTTAATGTTGTCATCAGTGAAGACCTCTCCTCTAAAATTCAATGCAGAAGCACCGTTTTTTAAGACATCTGCTGCAAGAGGAATATCTGATGTAATTACTAAGTCATCTTTATCTAGTAACTCCAGAATTTTATTATCTGCAGCATCAAAAACTTTTTCTACGACCAAATTTTTGATTGAGTCAACATTAGGATATTTTATTGGCTGATTTGCGATGAGTATTAACTTGATTTTGGTTCTTATTGATGCCTTAAAAAGTATCTTTTTGACTAAATTCGGACATGCATCTGCATCTACTAAAATTTTCGATGAAATCTTATTAATGGTTTGCTTCTCCTGTTATTGATTTTCTTTGAGATTAGCAAATTCACTCAATTGTTGTAAGAGTAAAATTTAAAGGTAAAATACCTACATTATAATCCATGTGGCCTTTGGTATTGGTCACCACTGCTAGGAGAATATCATGCCTAAAATAACGCTACCTGATGGAAGTAAGAGAGATTTCGATTCAGCGGTTTCGGTGCTGAGTGTCGCACGTGATATAGGCGAGGGCCTTGCAAAAGCAACTATTGCTGGAAAAGTTAACGGTATTCAAGTCGACTCAAGTTATTTAATTGAAAAAGATGCTGTCCTTGAAATTTTAACGGATACTTCTGAGGAGGGCCTATCAATAATTAGACACTCAACTGCGCATTTGATGGCGATGGCGATAAAAGAACTATTTCCTGAGGCACAGATAACCATAGGTCCAGTTATTGAAAATGGATTTTTCTATGATATTGCCTATCAGCGAGCTTTTACTCCCGATGATCTGAAGATTATTGAAGAAAGAATGAAAGAACTCTCTGAAAAGAATTTCGAAATATCAAGAGAGGAAGTAAGTCGAGATGAGGCTCTTAATCTATTCGATAAATTGGGTGAGCATTACAAGTCAGAAATTATAAAAGATATTCCTGATTCAGAGGTTTTGAGTTTATATCGTCAAGGAAGTTTTGTTGATTTGTGTCGAGGGCCCCACGTTGCATCTACTGGCAAATTATCAGTTTTCAAATTGACAAAAGTTGCGGGCGCTTACTGGCGCGGAGATAGCAAAAACGAGACCCTTCAAAGAATATATGGAACAGCTTGGGCCAGGAAAAAGGATATGAAAGTCTATCTTAATAGACTGGAGGAAGCAGAAAAGCGTGATCATAGAAAGTTAAATAAGAAACTTGGTTTGTTTCACTTTAGTGATGAGGCGCCTGGGTCTGTTTTCTGGCATCCAAAAGGATGGAAACTTTTTATGCAGCTTTTAAATTACATGCGCAAAAGGCAGGATGATGCGGGTTATATTGAAGTAAATACTCCCGATGTCATGGATAGGAGTCTTTGGGAGACCTCTGGTCATTGGTTCAATTATCGAGAAAACATGTTCATTACTCAGACTGAAGACGAACGCATTTTTGCATTAAAACCAATGAATTGCCCAGGCTCAGTTTCAATATACTCTCAGGGACTCAAAAGCTACAGGGATTTACCAATTCGAATGGCTGAATTAGGCAAGGTTCATCGATATGAACCCTCTGGCTCTCTTCATGGATTAATGCGAGTAAGACACTTTACGCAAGATGATGCGCACATTTATTGTACCGAAGATCAAATGGAAAGTGAGTGTGTTGAGGTCGTCTCACTAGTTCTAGATATATACAAAGACTTTGGTTTTGACGATGTAGTAATTAAGTTGTCAACAAGACCAGAAAAGCGAATTGGCAGTGATGAAGTATGGGATAAGCTAGAGGGTGCGCTCATTAGCTCTTTGAACGTTATGGGTTTGGACTATATTCTATATCCTGGCGAGGGCGCTTTTTATGGACCTAAATTAGAATTTGTTCTTCGAGATGCAATTGGAAGAGATTGGCAATGTGGGACATTACAGGTCGATATGAATCTTCCCGAGCGATTTGACATTACATACGTTGATGAGACCGGTAGTCGTGATAAACGTCCCGTGTTGTTGCACCGAGCTTTATTTGGTTCTTTGGAGCGATTTATTGGTATTTTAATAGAAAATTATGAGGGAGCATTTCCTTTTTGGCTTGCTCCAGAGCAGGTTATCATCGCAAATATCACCGATTCGAATGCAGAGTATGCAGCAAAAGTAACCAAAATTCTTACAAATGAGGGATTTAGAGCAAATTGTGACTTGAGAAACGAGAAGATCGGCTTTAAAATTCGCGATCACTCTATGCAGCGCGTACCGTTCATTGCTGTAGTCGGGGATAAAGAGAAGGAATCCTCCACTATTTCGGTACGAAACAGAGAGGGGAAAGATCTGGGCTCCATGACAATTGATGAGTCCATAGCGTTCTTCTCGAAGGAAAACACGTATATTAAGCAGTAATAAGAACAAACGGAGATTAATTTATTAAAACAGATAAAAAGCGAGCGCGATTGAATGAGGATATAGAATCATCTGAGGTTAGATTAATTGGATCGGATGGTTCGCAAGTTGGGGTTGTTAGTATAGAAGAAGCTCTAGAAACCGCACAACAAGATGGTTTAGATTTGGTTGAGATTGTCCCAGATGCTGAGCCCCCAGTTTGCAAGGTGATGGATTACGGCAAACATATTTTTGATATTAAAAAGAAAAATGCGCTGCAGAAGAAAAAACAGAAACAAACGCAAGTAAAGGAGATGAAATTTAGACCAGGGACTGATCAAGGAGACTATGAAATTAAGTTAAGAAACCTTGTGAGATTTCTGGAAAATGGTGATAAAGCTAAAGTGACATTAAGATTTAGAGGTCGCGAAATGGCTCATCAAGAACTTGGTATGGAAATGATGAATCGAATTGAGTCAGATCTTGCCGAGTTATCTCAAGTAGAGCAGTATCCAAAAACAGAAGGTCGTCAAATGACCATGGTGCTTGCTCCTTTAGGTAAGAAGAAGTAGTTAGATCCGCGCTCAGCCATATTTTTGGCAGGCTGTCCGGGCTAGTTCTTACAACGAACTCACATTATTAAACATGGAGATTAACAATGCCAAAAGTCAAAAGTCATAGTGGCGCATCAAAACGCTTCAAGAAGACTGCTGCCGGTTATAAACACAAACATCAGCACAAAAGTCACATTCTCACGAAAATGACTACAAAGCGAAAAAGGCAACTTAGGGGAACAGCCATTCTTACTGGATCTGATTCTCCTAGAGTAGACCGAATGCTCAGACGTTAGAAATCATTAGGGAGAAATATTGTGGCAAGAGTAAAAAGAGGAGTGCAAGCTAATCGCAGGCACAAAAAGATCTTAAAGAAAGCAAAAGGTTATTACGGAGCCCGGAGCAGGGTCTATAGGGTTGCTGTGCAGGCAGTTACAAAGGCTGGTCAGTATGCCTATCGTGATAGAAGAACTAAGAAAAGAGTTTTCAGACGACTTTGGATAGCGAGGATTAACGCGCAAGCGCGAGTTGAAGGTTTATCCTATAGCAGGTTGATAAATGGTCTCTCTAAGGCGGGCATAGAGCTTGATAGAAGAGTTCTAGCCGATTTGGCTGTTCATGATAAAGAAGCCTTTGGTGCGGTAGTCTCTCAAGCCAAGGCAGCTTTAGCATAAGGTCGTGTGGAAGATGGAAAATTGGAGTACTTTCCATCAACTATTTCCTTCAAGCGCCAAAAAATAAAGGAAACGGTTTTTTATTATGGCTGATATAGAGTCGATAAAGGAACGTTCACAAACTTTAATATCCGGGGCTGACGATTTGGAGGCACTTGAGACCCTTCGTGTTGAATTGTTGGGGAAAAAGGGTGAGCTCACTGGGCTATTGAAAAGTCTTGGTTCATTACCCCCTGCTGAACGCCCAGTTCAGGGAGAGAAAATAAATCAGGCAAAAAAAGAGCTGTCTGATGCATTAAATGATAAAAAAGCAATCCTACTTAAAAATCGCCTAGATGCAAAGCTGGCCGCGGAGTCGGTCGATGTGACTTTACCTGGTAGGCACTCAGAATCAGGTGGCCTTCATCCGATAACGCATACGCTTAATCGAATAAAAGAGTTGTTTTTTGAATTGGGATACAGTGAGGAGACTGGACCAGAAATTGAAACGGATTTTTATAATTTCGAGGCTTTGAATATTCCTTCATATCATCCAGCCAGGGCGATGCATGATACGTTTTATTTGAATGAATCAACGGTTCTTAGAACTCACACTTCACCAGTCCAGATACGAACTATGCTAAGCAAAAAACCCCCTCTGCAGATTATCTGCCCAGGAAGGGTTTATCGATGTGATTCTGATGTGACCCATACACCTATGTTTCACCAAGTAGAGGGACTTGTGGTTGATAAAGGGATTACTTTTGCTGATTTGAAGGGAGTGGTGATTCAATTCTTAAGCAACTTTTTTGAAGTTGATCTCCCAATCAGATTTAGGCCATCTTACTTCCCCTTTACGGAGCCTTCTGCGGAGGTAGACATGCAGTGCACATCTTGCTCAGGTAAGGGTTGCAGAGTTTGTGGAAATACTGGTTGGTTAGAGGTAATGGGATGTGGGATGGTTCATCCAAAGGTGTTTGATAATTGTGGGGTTGATACAAATATCTATTCAGGATTCGCTTTTGGAATGGGAGTTGAACGACTGGCAATGCTCAAATATGGAGTTAATGATTTGCGTATGTTTTTTGATAATGATTTGCGTTTTTTGAGGCAGTTTTCGTAGGAGAGTTTAATGAAATTTAGTGAGAACTGGCTCAAATCGCACGTTAAATTTTCAGTCGACACTGAGAAATTAGTTGATCAATTGACGATGGCTGGTTTGGAAGTCGATTCAGTCAACTACCTAGGCGCGATCTCAGGTGTAAAAATCGCGAGAATTGAGAAAGTTGAGCCACATCCTAATGCTGATAAATTAAGAGTTTGTGAGGTAAATGATGGAAAAGAGCTACATACCGTTGTCTGTGGCGCACCTAATGCAGTTGCCGGAAAGGTAGTTCCTTTCGCAACGGTAGGCGCATTGCTCCCGAACGATTTTAAAATAAAAAAGGCAAAAATAAGAGGTGTTGAGTCACATGGTATGCTTTGTGCCCAGGACGAGTTAGGATTAGGAGATGACTCTGCGGGATTGTGGGAGTTACCCGATGATAGTTCGCTTGGATTGGACATCGTCACCTATCTTGATCTTGATGACAATGTGATCGATGTTGATCTTACCCCTAATAGAGGAGACTGTTTAAGTATTATTGGGGTCGCAAGAGAGGTGAGTGTGCTCAGTAGATCTGAAATTAAAGCGGTCCCACAAGAATCTATCGAACCAAAAATTGAACATAGAGTTGATGTAACACTAAGCGAACCAGCTGGCTGTGCTCGATATGTCTCAAGAATCATCAAAGATGTTGAGATAGGAGCAAAAACACCCATGTGGATGGCAGAGAAGCTGAGGCGTGGTGGAATTAGACTTCGGAGTCCTGTAGTCGATGTTACAAACTTTGTGCTTTTGGAACTGGGACAACCCATGCATGCATTTGATCTTTCAAAAATTGAAGGGTCGATTGATGTGAGATACGCAAAAAATGAGAATATTGAGCTTCTCGATGAGACGTCGATGACATGTGATGAAGATACCCTTGTAATAGCTGATAACAAAAAAATTCTTGCAATGGCCGGCATTATGGGTGGTATGAAATCTGCGGTAAGCGAATCTACCAAAGACATATTGCTTGAAAGTGCCTGGTTCAATCCCAGGGTTATCGCAGGTAAAGCAAGAAAATATGGCAAACATACCGACTCGTCGCATCGTTTTGAGAGAGGCGTCGATCCGAAGCTCCAGTTGATCGCAATTGAGAGAGCAACATCATTAATTTTAGAGATATGTGGCGGTATGGCTGGACCTGTCTCTGAGACTACATCTGAAAAGGATTTGCCTGAAACCAAGAAAATAGAGCTCGACTACGAGTCCGTAGCTAAGCAGCTAGGAATAAAACTTGATTCGCAAGAAATTGATGAAATTTTACATCGTCTTGGTCTTAAAAAAGAAAAAAACTCCCACTGGCAGATTCCTAGTTGGCGATTTGATCTCGAGATTCAACAAGATTTAATTGAGGAAATTGCAAGAGTCATAGGTTATGACAATTTGCCAGTAACACTGCCTACCTTTGAGGCAAAAAATAAAAAAATTAAAAAAGATGAGATAGTGGCGATTAAAGAGTTACTCGTGCATAGATCCTATAGAGAGGTGATAACATATAGTTTTGTTAATCCTCATGTTCAGAACTTATTATTTCCAGATCTCAAATCAGTTAATTTAGTGAATCCAATTTCGCCTGAGATGGCAGTTATGAGGTTGTCAATTTGGCCTGGTTTGATTAACTCGGCTCTTTATAATTTAAATCGTCAAAAGAACCGCATCCGGTTCTTTGAAATTGGTCAATGTTTTCCTGCTAGCGATGAAGATTTGACACACTATGAAACAAAATGTGCAGGTTTGATTTGTGGTGATAGATATGAAACTAATTGGAGTAATCCCCATGAGAGGACTGATTTTTACGATCTAAAGGGAGATGTTGAAAGCATTCTAAATGCTTTAGTTGGAGAAAAAAATTATCAGTTTTGTGCGAAATCATTTGAGTTCTTTCATCCTGGGCAATCTGCTCAGATTTTAATTAACGATGAGGTGGTAGGAGTTCTTGGGAATCTGCATCCATCACTGGCAAATGAATTTGGTTTTAAACAATCTGTTTATCTTTTTGATATAAATTTGGGAAGTATTGACGCAAAGTCAGAGACTCAATTTACAATTTTGAGTAAATTTCCTGAAGTTAAGAGAGATCTTTCCTTCATGCTCGATCAAACTGTAAATGCATCGGATTTGTTGGACGTGGTCAGGTCATCGTCGGGCAAATATTTAACTGATTTAAAGTTATTTGACGTTTATCAAGGAAAAGATGTTGAAAACAAAGGAAAAAGTATCGCTTTGGGCTTGACGTTTCAGCATCCATGCCGCACTCTTACAGACTCGGAAATAAATTCTTGTATAGACACTATTGTTTCCGAGTCTTCTAAAGTCTTGGGGGCAAAGATTAGATCTTAAATTATGAAGTCTGCGATACAAAGGAATTAAAATGGCCGCGTTAACAAAAGCTGATTTAGCAGAGATGCTATTTGACGACCTTGGGCTTAATAAGCGCGAGGCCCGTGAGATAGTTGAAATGTTTTATGCAGAAATTAGTGAGGCCCTTGAAAAAAATGATAATGTTAAAATATCTGGCTTCGGAAATTTTGAATTGAGAGACAAAAAGAGTCGACCTGGTCGAAATCCCAAAACTGGTGAAGAGGTTGCGATATCCGCAAGAAGAGTTGTGACGTTCAAACCAGGTCAAAAATTGAGGTCTAGAGTAGAAACCTATGCTAGAAGCGAGTGAAAATAATCAATTACCAGCAATTCCAGGTAAGCGTTATTTTACGATAGGTGAAGTCAGTGATCTTTGTGGAGTGAAACCTCATGTATTGAGGTATTGGGAACAGGAGTTTCCTGACCTGAGTCCCGTTAAGCGTCGCGGAAATAGAAGGTATTACCAAAGACAAGATGTTGTATTGATCAGACAAATTAGATCGTTGCTACACGAGCAAGGTTTTACAATTGGTGGTGCCCGGCAGAAGCTTGGAGATTCTCCGTCTAAGAAAGAGCTGACTCCGTATAAACAGCTGTTAGATCAAACAATTTCAGAACTAGAAGATATACTAAAAACTCTCGATTAATTCGGAATTTCGGGGCGTAGCGCAGCCTGGTAGCGCACTACACTGGGGGTGTAGTGGTCGCAGGTTCAAATCCTGCCGTCCCGACCATGATTTTTATTAATATTGATCCTACTAAATTAATGTTTTGTTGAGATGTTTATTTCTTGGCAGAAGCTAGTGGCCAGAGAAAAAAATCAGATGTTTTTTTGTTTGGATCAGTACCCAAGCTAGCAAAGAGTTGCTAAGGTTGAATGTAAGATAAAAAGTTTGTTGTCCGATTGTTTTGTCGTCAAAAGTTATTGGGGAATTAAAAAATATGTTTAGTCTTGATAAAAGCTTAACTCTGATTATCGCTGCCATGATTATCCTATTCCTAGCAATCTCTATAAAAACTAGCAATTATTTTCAAGAGTCGCAGAAAAATAGACTGGATGATCAAATTCCATTAAAAATCGAAATTTCTGATAACGAAGTCCCTGCCTCAGAATCTGAGACTCTGGAAGCACATAATACAAATTCAGTTAGTATTGTGAATAATTCTGATGACTTAAGACGATTATCGCTTGACTCAAGCTTTTCTCTAAATGTCTCTGACAACTTAGTTGATCAAGTTGTGAGGTTTAAGGTTCAAAAAATCAATAAAGAATCAAATTATACTCAAATATTGGGTAGATCAGATAATGAGGATACCGTATTGATTACCTTCACAGAAACTATGACTAATATTTTGTTAAAAACCTCCTATAATATATACGAGTTTGTAGGAGATAATTTCGAAGGAGTCGTGGAACAAGTCAAACCCCTTGGATTAAAAGATGACATTCACGAACATGAGGAGCTAGCTGATCCCCTTGAAAATAATTTTGTGAGAAAAAAATTAGAGAGAGCGAATTGATAGATTTTTCAAAAAAGATATGAGCAGGTTATTAAATACAATAATTGCAGTTTGCTTTGGTATTTATCCGATAATTGTGCATGCCAATATTCCTGTTGGTATTGAATGTCCTTGTGAAATATCGCGAATTAATGAAACCAAAGCAGAGGTAAATTTTTCACTCGTTTTTCAACCTGATGAGTCAGAATTAAGCGGCGAGTCAGGTGATTTAAATGTTCAAATTATTGGTGCAAATCAAATTAATATTTATGGCTCGTCTTATTATGTTCTGGGAGAACGAGAACTAGACAGCGTAATTTTCGACAGGGCTAATTTTTTTGAACCTTTGCCAATAACAATTGATATTCCTCTAAATTATGTTCTTGATATAGATACATATTTCTCGATTTTACTTCGTGATTCAGATGGTGATCTGATGGATCAGGTTAACTTTTTGGAGGACTCTGACACCTACACGAATTACGGGGGTTCAGCAAGCGGGGCAGTTTCAAAATTAATGGTAAATTCTGAAGCTGAATTCAATCATGATGACTCGACCTTTTCACTTTTTATACCGAGTATATCGAGTACTGACAGAGTGTCATCTATAGATTTACTCACACTACGAATAGCGGTAGCAAATGGAGACGGGACGTACTATGAAGCTGCTAGTGAAAATGTCTCTGTCACTTATGACGAAAACGGCAACACCTCTCTTGAGGCGTCGGGAACTTTGAATTTTTCCCTGACAAGTGAGAACTTTGCTGACGAGCCAGAGTTCAAGCACATTGAAGTTTATCTTTCTAGACTAGATGATTGGGTAATGTTCTATCGGCTAGAGACATTTAACCAAGAAAATGTTGATTCACTTGCACAAACTTGGACTAACATTGATACATTAGTAGATTCAGATAACGATGGAATTTCTGACTATGATGAGCAAATCGTGGGCTCACCAGTTCTTGAAAAAAATACTCTAAATTCTGCCGTTATTGAAGTAGCGTTCACAGTAGGTTCGAGTGCCGATTCAAACTTTTTAGGTGGATCAAACTTAGAGGCAACTATAGCCCAACAAGTTGAGGCGTCCAATAATGCATTCAGAGACGTTGGTTTAGATATTGAGATACAAAATGTTGGTATTTATAAGCTTGGCGAAGATGGTAATTTAAATGCCTCTGCAGCGCTTCAAGCGGCCCGTGGTAGAACAGGAATTTTTGCAGGGTTAAATGAGATGGTTACTCGACAACCCGATTTATTTATCCATTACAGTACTCGCGCCGTGGCTGATACGGGTGGACTCGCTTCTATCAATGGCGGTATTAACGATGGCGTCATTAATTATAATAATCTTTATTCCAATGGCAATAATTTCGGTATTGTGTCAATAGACAATGGAACTTTAACTTTAGTGCATGAGATCGGTCATTTAATGGGTTTAAGCCATTCAAGACGACAAGCAGTTAGTGCAATATCAGCCACATTTCCTTGGGCTGTTGGGTACGGTAAAGATCAGAATTTTACGACAATCATGGCCTATGAAACTTCATTCAATGATGCAATGGGGATGCGTTTTTTTTCTACACCAGATCGATACTGTGGGGGTCCCGGTTATACAAAAACACCTTGTGGTATTTCTGATGCAGACCTATTAGAGGGCGCATACTCGGTCAAGTCTCTTCAAACGACTGCTAGACAGATAAGTGCGATATCAAATGGTATTCTGCCAGTTGTATACCCAACTGGCGACGATCCGGTGTATCTCTCAGATCCAAATCTTGCATCAAATTTGGTGGCTCGTGCCGTTGATAAAGAAGATGGTGATTTGGGAAGCATTATTTCATCCGAAATTCAGACTGTCACAGGGAATTCAGATGAACATGATTTTGAACAAATCTACTTAGTAACGGACAGTGATGGCAACATTGGTAAAGCGATCCGAAGAATTATCATTGTTGATGAAGATCTAGATACGGATGGTGATGGAGTCTTTGATTATATTGACGACGATGATGATGGGGATGGGGTTTCTGATGAAAATGATAATTGTCCGTTGATAGCGAACACTGATCAGCTTGATACAGATGATGATATGGCAGGTAATGCTTGTGATGAAGACGATGATGGGGATGGAGTGAATGATGCTGAAGACGCCTTTCCACTTGATCCAAGCGAATCATCTGATGGAGATTCTGATGGGATCGGTGATAATTCTGATAATTGTCCCGCCATTTCCAACTCGAATCAGCAGAATACTGATAATGATGCCTCAGGAAATGTTTGTGACGAGGATGATGACAACGATGGTCTTTTGGATGCAAACGACAATTGTCCACTTGTAATTAATACGGATCAATTAAATACAGATGGAGATGCACTTGGAAATGTTTGTGATGATGATGATGACGGTGACGGTCAACTGGACACTTTAGATAATTGTCCCCTCACGCCTAACTCAGATCAGCTAAATACAGATGGAGATGCACTTGGTAATGTTTGCGATGATGATGACGATGAGGACGATTTCATGTCCAGTATTTTGGGCAACAGAGGAAACTCGAGAGGACCATCGACCGGTCGTGCAAGAGGTCCTCAAACAGGCCCATCAGCAGGTCCGCAGGGGCGTGGTCCAAGCAGAGGACCTCCCGGTAGTTCACCACAAAGGCGACCTGCATCAGGACCTAGTCGAGGACCGCCAGGAGGGCCAAGTAGAGGTCCACCAGGTGGCCCGAGTAGAGGTCCGCCCAGCGCTGGATCCTCTAGAGGTCCTGACCCGAGAGGTCCACAAAGGGGAGGTATGGCACCTGCCGCAGCTTCTGCAGGAAAGAGAGTCGCAAAGCGTAAGCCAGTAGGTGATGGTAGGGTTCGCAAGGCTAGAGTTCAGATTGACCCTGAGTTATTCGATAATGAGGAATTATCAGACAGAGCCGCAGCAATCGATTGGACAAAGACTGCCCTAAAGGGCGGCATATCTGAGCGCTCAATCTTGATGCAATTGCAAACCACGGGATGGTCGGCTCCCCAATCCAGAGCAATTATCGATTTGTCAAAGGAGTAATTTCGAGGCATCACACTCAATAAGGGTAGTTAATTCGGGGAAGTTACGGGGGTTAGAAGTTGAGTGACGACGTTGCTGATGTGTCAATGCCAGAAGGTATTGAAGTCGACGATGCCGCTGCTTATTTCGGGGTATTCGAGTCCTCTGACGCTCTCCACCAAATGATGGAGATGCCCAGAGAGGCGGCATTTGAGAAATTCTTTGCACTATTGTCTGACCTAGTTCTCAAACCAGGAGACTTCGATTTCGAAGAAGCGAGTGTGAGATTAAATTGCGAAGGTGGTGAAATTTACTTCCTAGTAGCTGGACATTTAGGTGTAATGTCTCTCCCAGAACAACTCGCTTTAGCAATTAGTGAGGGTCAATTTTCTGACACAGAATCAGAACAACTACAGGAAATTGCTGACCCGATGAGGCTTCTGAAACTATTTGCGATTGCACAACAAACCGGTGGTGAAGGTGAGGCTACTAAGTACCTAAACGGAGTTGAGTCCCTAATCTCTAATCCAGCAGCAAACAAGGACGCACTTCTATCGTTAGCGTCCGAAATTAAGGCAAGTTTTGACGTTGCAGGCCATGTAACTCCAGTCGCAAGTCTCGCCAGCAGTGGGGCTTCTGCGAAGGAATTAGAGACCGCATATGTAGCACCAAAAGCAATTGAGCCAGTATCAAAACCGGCGCCTGAAATTGTCCAAGAACAGGAACCTATCAAGGAAGTTCCTTTGCCTGTAGTAGAGCATAAACCAGTCTCGCAAGAAGCAGTTCCGCTTCCACCAAGTGTCTCGCAAGAGCCAGTGCCTCTTCCTGGGAATGATGTAGTTCCTTTACCAAAGATCGAAGAACCCATCATCAAGGTTGATGAGAGAAAAGAATCAGAGAAAACAGATGACGCATTCTCTGGGGCTTTCTCAGTAATGGCTCCTGAACCAGAACCACAGCCGGAGCCAGAACCTGAACTGGAGCCTGAACCAGAGCCGGAGCCGGAGCAAGAACCACAGCCGGAGCCGGAGCCTGAACCAGAGCCGGAGCCGGAGCCAGAACCAACACTTGATGACGCATTTGCAGCAGCAGATACAGACAACAGCGGTGGTCTCTCTGTACAAGAAATCGCTGATGCAACAGGAATGGGCATCGAAGATGCTGAAAAAATTCATGCTGAAGCCGATACTGATGGAGACGGTGAAGTCACGCTGGAGGAACTGAAATCACAGCCAGAAGTGACAGAAAGAATGGCACTTCCAAAGCCCGTTAAACCAGTCCGTGCAGGGATTAAAAATTCACCTCCACAACAATCTCAACAGATTAATCAGCAACAACAGGCTTGGCTTGCCCAACAACAGCAGCAACAACAGCAGCAAGCTTGGCTTGCTCAGCAGCAACAGCAACAGCAGCAAGCGTGGCTTGCTCAACAGCAGCAACAGCAACAAGGCTGGGGCCAACCTGTTCAGCCGATGCAGCCTACTATTCGCTCAGGGATACATTGCCGTGGTTGTAGAATCGGTGTCGATCCAAATTGGCGTTTTTGTCCGGTTTGTGGGACTCAAAACCGTTGATTAATCAATAAATTTCCCGTCATCTAAGATCTGG
>ENA-OSEY01000088-OSEY01000088.1-marine-metagenome-genome-assembly--contig:-NODE-88-length-62218-cov-5.173621_pt1 | contig 62218 bp, 53 predicted proteins | sample MGYA00248465_ERZ534230 | MGnify/ENA primary metagenome ERZ534230 (study PRJEB26409, sample SAMN06344110) | marine metagenome | isolation source: Sea water from surface | place: Atlantic Ocean:Southern... | reverse complement strand
CCGGAAATAGGAAAATTAGCTGCTTTAGAAAGTTATGAGGAGTTAAAAAATTTACTTGAAACACAAACAAAAATGTTATTTATAACTGCTGGAATGGGAGGAGGAACAGGAACTGGGGCAGCCCCAATAATTGCGGAAATGGCAAAAGAATTTGATATCTTAACTGTAGGGATTGTCACGATACCATTCAACTTTGAAGGAAAAAACAGGGAGCTTCAAGCCATTAAAGGTTTAGAGAAATTGAAAAGATCTGTAGACTCATTGATTATAATTAATAATAATAAACTAAGAGAGGTCTATGGTAATCTTGGATTCAAAGAAGGATTTTCAAAAGCTGATGAAGTTCTTGCCACAGCTGCTAAGGGTGTTGCACAAGTTATAACTCACCACTACACTCAAAATATTGATCTTAAGGATGCAAAAACAGTACTTTCAAATAGTGGAACTGCCATAATGGGTTCATCTATTGCAAGTGGATCTAACAGAGCTAATGAAGCTGTTATAAAAGCTTTGGATTCTCCGCTTCTTAATGATAATAAAATAGAGGGAAGTAAAAATGTTCTACTACTGATTATTTCGGGATCTGATGAGATTACTATTGATGAGATAGGTGAAATTAATGAACATATTCAAAATGAAACAGGTAATAATGCAAATATAATAATGGGTGTTGGGGAAGATCTTGATCTAGGTAATAATATCTCAGTTACAATTATAGCTACTGGATTCGGCGATGAAAAACAAAAGAGTTTAGTGAATACAGAGACGAAGAAAGTTATATATACACTTGATGAAGACCACCCTTTTGAAAGAGAATTAATTGAGGACGAATCTTATAAAAATAATGAAATGATAAAAGATAAATTTAATAAAGAAAGTTCTAATAATTTTAAACAAAAGAAAATAGAAAGTGAAATAAATGAAATTTTAAGAAATATAGATATAAGCTATGAAGTAGTTGATGCTGAGCAAGAATCTAGAGATATAAATGATATAGAAGTAATTGACTTTGAATATGTTTTACCTAATAATGATCTTATCAATGAAAGTGAGGAGGATTATAATGAAATAAGCTTTGGTTTATTCTCAGATAATGCTGAAAAAGAGATATCAAAAAGTAATAATGTTTTTTCTAAGAATAATAATGTTGAAGAAAACCTAAAAAAAGATGATGTATATTCATATGAAGATGAAGAGGATGTTGAGTTTATAAAATTAGATCTTAATGATAATGAACCTAAAATTGAAGCAAATGATATAAAGGAAGAAGAATCAACAAATTTAATTCAAGATGATCAAGAAAATAGTCATCTATTTGAGGAACCTATCAATACAGATTTAAATAATGAAAATATTCTTAGGCGAGAAAATTTAAAAAAATATAATCATGTATTTAAAAGTAATAACTCTTCAATTGAAGAACTTGAAAAAATACCTGCATATAAAAGGATGGGTATTAAAATAAATAATTCTATGTCTCAAGATGATAAGACATTTTCTAAAACAATTCTTAATGAAGATAATGAGTTGGAATTTCCTGATGTTAATACTTATCTTCATGATAATGTAGACTAAATATGAATATAGAAATCAAATTAAATGAGTCAATAAAAGACTCAATGAAAAATAAAGATAATCTTAGACTTGATTCATTAAGGTCTATAAAGGCTGCAATTTTATTAGAAAAGACTAAATCTTCGCATAATTCTATTTTAGAAGAGAAAGAGATCATAAAAATCTTACAGAGGTTGGTAAAGCAAAGAAAGGATAGTGCAAAAATTTATCTTGAGCAAGATAGAGAGGATCTTGCAAAAATTGAGATTTCCCAATCTAAAATTATATCAGAATTTCTTCCTGATCAACTTAGTGAATTGGAATTGACTGAAATAATTAATAATTCAATAAGTGAACTAAATGCTTCTTCTATGAAAGATATGGGGGCTGTAATTTCTCATGTTAATAATAAAGTATCGGGAAGAGCTGAGGGAAGATTAATAGCCGATATAGTCAAAAAAACATTATCGAATTAAAAAGTTAATAAAGCATCTAAGGAACTATTTTTTTAGATTCATCTTTATTTTTATACTCTTTAGACTCAATTATTTTTACAATTCTCGTACAAGCCCTATATATGTCAATGAATGAAACATAGAGAGGTGTTAATGCAATTCTAATTATATTAGGTGGTCTAAAATCTACAATGATCTTTATTTGTTTTGAAGATTCTGGATCTGTAAGGCATTTAGTAATTCTCCAAGACTCTTTATGTACAATTGAGATGTGAGAACCTCTAAATTCCTTATCCATTGGAGTTATAAGCTTAAATCCTAAATTAATTAATCTATCATTATATATTTCTTTAAAGAAGTTAAACAATTTAATAGATTTATTTTCTAGTTTTTTTGTTGTTGCTTTGATTGTAATATCAAGTGAGGAGTCTAGAGTGGACATTGAGATTATGTGAGGTGTTCCACTAGAGAATCTGTTCATTGACTCTGATTGAATAAAATTCTTTGAGAAATCAAATGGATTTGAATGACTAAACCAACCCTTTATTGGCGATTCTAGATTTAACTGTTTTTCTCTATTTACATATATAAAAGCTGGTGACCCGGGACCTCCATTTAAATATTTATAGGTGCATCCAATCGCATATTTAATCTGATTTTTTTTCATATCAATATCTATAGCACCTATGGCATGACTTAAATCCCAAATAACGATACTATCATTATCGTTACAAACTTTGTTAATTCTATTTATAGGGTATCTAAATGAAGACTTATAAGTAACTAATGATAAAACAATTATTCCTTTATTTTTGTTTATAAATTTTTCTAGTTTATCGATATCTGGTAAAAAATTGTTATCGTATTCAAGAAGATTAAAATTTAAATTGTGATCCTTACAAATACCCTCGCAAATGTAGTTATCCGATGGAAAGTTTAAATTATCACTAGATATATTTCTGATACTATCATTAGATTTAATGATACTCAAAAGAAGCTTATATAGATTTAAAGAAGTAGATCCACCTACATATACTTCGTTTTCATATGAATTCAATATTGTTGAAATTTTTTCAGAGACTTTATTAGGGAGATCTATCCACGAGTCATTCCAACTTGAGATAAGATTATCACCCCATTCTTTATTTATTACCTTTTCAATGGTTTCTTTAGTTTTTTTTGAGAGCATACCCAAAGAGTTTCCATCGAAATATAATTTATCATCTGGATAGATAAATTCTCTCTTAAATTTCTTTAGTTCATCTTTTGAATCTAATTCTCTTGCTATTTTTTCTAGTCTATCCATTTCTCATAGATCTTTTTTGCCCATTCCAAATACATCAGTCCATTTGGATGTAGATTATCAGAGGCTAATAAATCGTCTTCAGTTAATGTTTTTCTTGAAATTTCAGTTACATCAACATATTTTATATCATTTTTATCTGCAAAATTTTTTAAACTTTTATTAAATAGATTTATCTCATATGATATTGTATCTCTATTATAGGACTCTGCAAAAGGAGTATATCCCCAATCTGGTATAGAAATTATAATAGTACTACCATTATTTTTTCTTATAATATCTATCTTATCCATAATTTTATCTAAATCTTCTTCAAATTCATAGATTGATCTTGAATTAAATTGGTTGTTAACTCCAATTAAAAGAGAAACATAATCATATTTTTTAGTAAAATTTGTTTCATTAATTGCATTTAATAGATCATATGTCTTCCAACCTGTCTGTGCTATAATTTTAGGTTTTTCAAAATATAGACCTTTCTCATATGCTATTTCTATGAACTGGTTTGGCCATCTTTTACTCTCCTCGACTCCCTCTCCAATTGTATAACTATCACCTAAAGCAAGAAATGAAAATTTTGATACACTTGAATTAATTATATCAATTTCATTTAATTTAGAGTTATCTTTCTCTATATCGTTAGTTATTATTTGATCATCTGAACTGTTCTGAGTTTCACAGGATGCTGACAATAAAAAAATAGATAAGAATATGCCTCTTTTTAATATTTGCATTTATAATTTACTTATTTAAATTTAGTAATTATCTTATTTAAGATTATTAATTGCAATATTATAGTTAGGAGAATTAAAAATATAACTACCAGCAACTAAAACATCTGCCCCATTTGACTTAAGTTGTTGATAGTTCTCTTTGTTAACTCCTCCATCAACTTCAATTAATGCACTTGATCCTGAGGAAATAATTAAATGTTTTAATTCTTGAAGTCTTTCGTGTGTAGATTCTATAAATTTTTGTCCAGCAAAGCCTGGGTTCACTCCCATTAAACAAATTAAATCAACTTTATTTATATATTCTTTTAAATCAGATATTGGGGTTTGAGGATTTATTGCAATTCCTGATTTTAGTGATGATTCATGTATCTTATTTATTATTTGATTTAGATTATTTGTAGCCTCAATATGAACTGTAATTATATTTGAACCAAGATTTATGAATTCAGTTATATACTTTTCAGGCTGAACGATCATTAGATGGACATCTAGTGGTTTTTTAGTGAGCTGTCTTATTGTTTTTACAACTGGCATACCAAAAGAGATGTTAGGAACAAATAACCCATCCATTATATCTAAATGAAACCAATCAGCGTTACTTTTATCTATCTTTGAGCATTCCTCAGATAAGTTTGCAAAATCTGCTGCAAGAATAGAAGGCGAAACTTTTATCGACATTTTGCCAATATAAAATATTAAATATTAAAAGAATATTTCAATTTAAAAAAGATATAAACAAACCAAAACTGATTAACCTAAGTAAGTCTTTAATATTTTACTTCTTGAAGTGTGCTTCAATCTTCTAATAGCTTTTTCTTTAATCTGTCTAACTCTTTCTCTTGTTAGATCAAATGTTTCTCCAATTTCCTCTAAGGTCATTGCATGTTGATTACCAAGACCAAAATATAGTCTAACAACATCAGCTTCTCTTGGTGTTAAAGTATCAAGAGCTCTTTCTATCTCAGTTCTAAGTGATTCGTGTAAAAGTTGTTTGTCTGGATTTGGAGACTCTCCGCTATTTAATACATCATATAAGTTAGAGTCTTCACCTTCGACCAAAGGTGCGTCCATAGATACGTGTCTCCCAGAATTTTTTAAGGATTCTTTTACATCATTAACTGTCATATCAAGTTCTTTAGCAATTTCCTCTGCTGAAGGTGCTCTTTCATGAGCTTGCTCAAGAAAAGCATAGGTTTTATTAATTTTATTAATTGAACCAATCTTATTCAATGGTAATCTAACAATTCTTGATTGTTCAGCTAAAGCTTGAAGAATTGATTGTCTAATCCACCATACAGCATATGAGATAAATTTAAAACCCCTAGTTTCATCAAACCTTTGCGCGGCCTTAATTAAACCAAGGTTACCTTCATTAATAAGATCGGGAAGAGTTAACCCTTGATTTTGGTATTGCTTAGCTACAGACACTACAAACCTTAAATTGGCTTTAGTAAGTTTTTCTAGTGCAAATTGATCTCCAGCTTTAATCCTTTGTGCTAATTCTACTTCTTCCTCAGCAGTAATAAGGTCAACTTTACCAATTTCTTGAAGATATTTATCTAGAGAAGCGGTTTCTCTATTAGTTACCTGTTTTGTAATTTTTAATTGTCTCATAGAATAATTAATGCCACAAAAATTGTTCCAAATTGGAAAAAATTAAGATTTTTTTTCAAGTAGGACTTTTCTGGAAATTTTAGATTTTTTGGTTCTAGGGTCAATTCCTAAATATTTTATTTCAATTTGATCACCAATGTTTAAATAGTCAGTTACATTATTAACTCTTTCCCATGCAATCTCTGAAACATGTAGGAGAGCCTCTTTTCCAGGAACAAATTCAATTACTGCTCCAAAATCAAGAATTTTGACCACTTTTACATTATATACTTCATCAATGACAGGCTCAAAAACTAAATTTTTAATTCTGTCGATAGCATAGTTTATTTTCTCTTGATCAACTCCTAAAATCTCAATAATTCCAATTTCATCTTTCTCATTTATAACAATTGTAGTTTCACTTTCTTTTTGAAGTTCTTGAATATTTTTACCCCCAGGACCAATAACCAATCCAATAAAGTCCTTACTTATTTCAAGATTAACCATTTTGGGTGCGTGAGCTTTAACAGAATCATTTGGATTATTAATGGTTTTATCTAGTTTATTCAAAATATCTAACCTTCCATTTCTAGCTTGTTCAAGTGCTTCAATTAATATCTCATATTTTAATCCTTTAATCTTGATATCCATTTGACATGCAGTGATTCCATCTTTTGTACCTGTTACTTTAAAGTCCATATCTCCAAGATGATCCTCATCACCTAAAATATCAGATAGTACAGCATATTTTTCACCCTCGGTTATTAAACCCATTGCTATACCTGAAACATTACTTTTAATATTAATTCCAGCATCCATCAGGGCTAAAGATCCTGCACAAACCGAAGCCATAGAAGAGGATCCATTAGATTCTAAAATTTCAGATACAATTCTAACTGTATATGGACAGTCAGCTGGCATAACTTTTTTTAGAGCCCTTTGAGCAAGATTTCCATGACCAACCTCTCTTCTTGAGGTTCCTCTCAATGGTCTTGCCTCTCCAGTTGAAAATGGAGGAAAATTATAATGTAAATAAAAAGTCTCTTCAGATTGATCAGTTGGCATATCAATAACATTTGCTTCTCTACTTGTTCCGAGAGTAACTGAAGCCAATGCTTGAGTTTCACCTCTCGTAAAGACTGCAGAACCATGAGTAGATGGTAAATAATCGATTTCAGTCCAAATATTTCTTATGTTATTAGGTTTTCTTCCATCAAGTCTTATACCTTCATTAAGAACCAAATCCCTAACTGCCTTTTTTTGTGATTTACTAAAGTAATTCAGAATAAGATCTTTCTTTTCCTCAAAAGTTTCTTCGTCATATGATTCAACTAGTTCTTGCTTAACATTTGAAAAAAGTTCACTTCTCTCATTTTTTGAAAGACCCTTTTTCGCTATGTCATAACATTTTTGATAAGTTTTTTCAATAATTTGATTTTCTAGTTCGATATCTTCATCTGCAGAATCATATTCTCTTTTTTCAGAACTAACTCCAACAAGCTCAATAAGCTCTTTTTGAGCCTTAATTTGAGCTTTAATTTCTTCATGGGCATATCTTATAGCCTCTGTCATTTCCTCTTCAGAAATCTCATTAAACTCTCCTTCAACCATAACTACTGAATCTTCACTAGCACCGACCATCATATCTATATCAGATTCTTCAAGCTGAGCTTTAGAAGGGTTTATTAAGAAATTTCCATCAATTCTTGCAACTCTAACTTCTGAAATTGGACCATCAAATGGAATGTCAGATAATGATAATGCAGCAGAAGCAGCTAGGCCAACTAATGCATCTGGCATTACATTTTCATCATGAGACATTAATTGTATCATAACTTGAGTTTCATTGTAATAATCCTTTGGAAATAAAGGTCTTAATACTCTATCAACAATTCTCATTGTTAGAATCTCCTCATTGCTTGGTCTTGCTTCTCTTTTGAAAAATCCGCCTGGAAATCTTCCTGCAGATGCAAATTTTTCTCTGTAATCAACGGTTAATGGAAGAAAATCTAATGTTGACTCACCATAATTTGAGACTACTGTTGATAATAGCATACAGTTACCCATCTTTATTACTACTGAGCCGTGTGCTTGTTTTGCTAATTTACCGGTTTCAATGATAATCTCTCGTCCATCATTTAAAACAATTTTTTTTGATAAGGGTTTTGGATTCATAATCTAGTTTTGGTTTAAATTATTTGTTGTGTGAGTATTAAGACAACCAAACTAAATTTTATTTTCTAATACCAAGTTTTTTAATTATATCACGGTATCTTTCAATATCTGTTTTCTTAAGGTACTCGAGAAGATTTCTTCGTTTTCCAACCATTTTAACTAATGATTTCTCTGTATTAAAATCCTTAGCATTATTTTTTAGATGATCAGACAAGTGTTCGATTCTTTTTGAAAAAAGAGCAATTTGGCTTTCAGCGGAGCCTGTATCCTTTTTATTTTTACCAAACTCTTTAAAAATACTATCTTTATTAAGTACTGTCATTTATATATTTTGAGCCGCAAATATAGTAGATTAAATTGAAATAATTAAATATTTATTCATAATTGCGTAATGGTAAATTCTCTATTAAATCTATATAAAGATTGATTCTTTTCTTAAGATCTTTTCTGTGAGAAATGAAATCTAAAAATCCTTTTTCTAATAAAAATTCACTCTTTTGAAACCCATCTGGTAAATCTTGACCTGTAGTATCTTTAACTACTCTAGGTCCAGCAAAAGCTATTAGTGCATTTGGTTCAGCAATGTTTATATCTCCTAACATTGCGAATGAAGCAGTTGTTCCACCTGTTGTAGGATCGGTACATAGAGAGATATATGGTAATTTAGATTCTGATAAATCATTAAGTTTTGCAGATGTCTTAGCCATTTGCATTAAAGAAGTTGCAGATTCCATCATCCTTGCTCCTCCAGATTTTGAAATTATAACAAGTGGACATTTATATTTTATTGCATAATCTATTGCAAGAGAGATTTTTTCTCCAACAACTGATCCCATTGATCCTCCAATAAAGTTAAAGTCCATACAAGCTATTAAAATATTTTTTCCGAAAGAGTTACCGTAACCAATTCTAATTGCTTCTTTTAATTTTGTCTTACTTTGAGCATCTTTTAATCTATCGGAATATTTTTTTTGATCCTCAAATTTTAAGAAATCTACAGAAGTCATTTTAGCATTAAATTCTTTAAATTTATTATCGAAAAGAATCTCAAAGTATTCTTTGCTACCAATATGAACATGATAGTCGTCTTCAGGGCTAACGTACATATTTTCTGCTAATTCCTTTGTCTCGATAATTTTACCACTAGGAGTTTTATACCAAAGACCAGCAGGTATATCTTTTTTTTCTTCTGTCTTTGTACTAATATTTTTGTTTGTTCTTTTGAACCAACTCATATTATTAGGGTTTAATCTAAGGTATTGATATTATTTAAATCCTCAAAGGCTTTTGTAAGTCTAGTTTTAAGAGTCATTTCACCTTTTCTAAGCCATACCCTAGGATCATAATATTTTTTATTTGGAATATCATTACCATCAGGATTTCCAATTTGGGTCATTAAATAATCAGATTGTCCGATCATATAGTCTCTTACTCCCTCTGTAAAAGCAAATTGAAGATCTGTATCAATATTCATTTTAATTACACCATAATCAATTGCCTCTCTTATCTCTTGAACACTAGAGCCTGAACCACCATGAAATACAAAATCGAGAGTATTATGAGGTAAATTAAACTTATTTGACACAAATTCCTGAGAATTTTTTAAAATTTTGGGAGTGAGTTTAACATTTCCAGGTTTATATACTCCATGAACATTTCCAAATGCTGCTGCAATCATAAAATTTTCACTAATTGAGCTTAGTTCAGAATATGCATAGGCAACTTCTTCTGGTTGGGTATATAGTTTAGATGAATCAATTTCAGTGTTGTCAACTCCATCTTCTTCACCTCCTGTTACTCCAAGCTCTATCTCTAAAGTCATTTCTAAATCTGTAAGCTTTTTTAAATATTCTTTACATGTCCCAATATTGTCTTCTAAAGATTCTTCTGATAGATCAATCATATGGGAAGAAAATAATGGATAGCCATTTTTTTTATAAAAAATTTTTCCATAATCAATTAATCCGTCAATCCATGGTAGAATATTTCTAGAGCAATGATCAGTATGAATAATAACTTTAGCATTATAATTATCAATAACTTTATGAATATGGTAAGCTCCAGCTATAGAACCAGAAATTGAAGCTTTAAAATTCTCATTGGACATTCCTTTTCCAGCAATAAACTGAGATCCACCATTTGAGAACTGTATAATTACTGGGCTATTTATTTCCGAAGCAGTCTCTAGGACTGAATTAATAGTATTACTACCTGATACATTTACAGCAGGCATGGCAAACTTTCTTTCTTTAGCAATTTTAAATAGTTTTTGATTTTCTTTTCCGTAGATGAAGTTATTTTTCAAAATGAATTTTTTTGTTAATAGTTGTCAAAAATATTAAACTTATTTCAAAATGGATAATTTATACCAATATTAAATACTGCTTTGTTTAAATTAAAATCTTTAAACCATCTATTGCCATTTTCTCTTGCAGGATTATGAGTTTTAAACCCTGTGTCAAACCTTAATACAAAGAAATTAAAATCATATCTCAATCCAATCCCAGATCCCACCGCAAGCTCTTTCAAATCCGAAAATTTATCAAATGTCATTGAACTGTCACTAATATTATCATTTAAATTCCAAATATTACCTATATCAATAAAAAAAGCTCCGTTGAGATTACCACTAATTTTATTTCTATATTCAATATTAAATGCAATCTTGAAATTAGCTTCATTAAATTCATTTATATTATTACTGCTTCCGGGTCCGAGTTTATATGCTTTCCATGCTCTATTATCATTAGATCCTCCAGCATAATATGATCTTGTAAAAGGAATATAATTAGAATTTCCATATGGTATTGCAATTCCCGTAAATGCTCTTACAGCAATTACATTTCCGCTATTTAATAAAAAACGTTTGATGTAATTAACTTCTGCTTTAGAATACTGTGAAGGAATTACTCCTGAAATTTCAACCTTATTATTTTCATTTTGATTACCTGCTCTTAATATTTCATTGAAAAGATTACCAACCATCTCAAATTTAATTCTAAGTTGAGAAAAGTCTTCATCTAAAAAATTTTCTTGGGTATTCCTATTAATAGTTATTGAAGATCCTACTATTAAATTATTTTCAGTCAATCTAGTTTTTCGTTCTAAAATTGAGCTTACGTCTCTATATAAATCTGACTCGGAGCTAATAGATGTTTTATCGCTAAGTACTTCAGATATAAATATATCAGAACCTTCAGGAATTGTTAAATTTCCATATTCATCAATTGTTTCCTGATTAATATTATATAAAGATGAAATATAGTTAAGCTTATCATATGAGTTTTTATATACATTAAAATAATTTGAAATATTCTGATTATTAACATATTCAAAATCTAACAATTTAAAATTAATTTTAGAATAAATCGATGGGTTCCAATTTACCTCATATATTCCATTATAATACTGTTTATCAAGTCCTATGTTTTTCTGAATTGTAGTTCCAAGTATAATATTTGTTATTGGATTCATTTCTTTTTTTATAATATTGTTGGTGTTAAAAGGGATCAAAGCTCGAGGAATTCTAAAACTAAAATTTCCACCTAGCTCGAAAAGATTAAAGAATGAATCTTCAGGTATACTAATATCTTTTGAGGCACCTATTGAATTATTTAAGTTTATTGATAAATTTTCAGTTCCTCCAAAAATATTTCGAATATTCAGGTTGGTACCAAAGGATATTCCAAAGTCTTCTATATTTGAGTGAGTAAAGTCTAAATCAAAACCCAAGCTATACCTATTTCTTGGAAAAAGATAAATTGATGATTTTAAATCATTTTCATTTTCTGTCATAACTATCCTTGGATATTTAAAATTTCCAAGATTAGAAAAATACCTTGATGTTAAAATCTTATTTTTCTCACTATATATTTCATCTATATTAAAGAAAATAGGTTCTGTAAGCGATTTGGGAGAATAATTTAGTTTACCTTTTGAAAAAATATTAATTCCATTATAACTTAATGAGTCAGTGTAAGAATTGATACTTGATAATTCATCTAAAGTCTCCACATAAATATCAATTTGATTTATTTTTTTTATTTGATATTCGTCATCTGATGAGGGGTTTGAAATATTAATAATAATAGGTATTTTTTTTTGTTGACCTGTACTATCAATTAAAACATTATATTTTATACTCCTTTGTTGAAAATTATGAATTCCATTATTTTTAAATAATGAAATAAGCCTATCTCTCTCTAATAGTAACTTATTAATTGAAAAAAACTCATCTTTTTTTAAAAAGCTTAAATCTTCATTAGCTTTGTTAAGAGAGTCTATGTCTTTAGATTGAATATTTAAAGCTATTGAGTCCAATAAGTATCTTTGATTTTTATTGACCTTATACTTTATTTTAGCTTGATTGGAATCAATCATTATTTCATTGATAACTTCTGAGTCAAAATACCCTATATTATCATAAAATTGTTTGAGTCTTTTTTTATTTTCGTCAATATCAATATCAGATAGGAAAATAGGCTCTTGTCCGATACCTTTAAGAAAATTATTAAATGATCTATTATATCTTTTGAGTTGATTTAACTGTTTAGAGGATAATAATTTTTCAAGGCGAATCCTTCTGTTTTCTTTTTTATATAACCAATCATCAAACTTTTTGTCAGGATTATCACTTACTAGGTTATTAATTGCTAACCCAAGAGGGTAGCCAAAAAATTTATTGATAGGGGAGGGCTGAATTAGAAGCTTTACAGGATCTTTTTTTACAATACTATCATTAACCTCAAATATATTCTCTATTAGAATTGGTTGATCAAAACTTTCATAAATTTTAGAACTGCAACTACTTATGAAAAAATAAATCATAAGTAAAAAAACTGATAAAGACCTATTGTTGAATAACAAGTTTAATTTTTTACTAAATTACATTTTTTACCTCAAAAATTTCTTTGTCTTACAATTTCAAAAATTACTGCAGATAATGCTGCGGATACGTTTAGTGAATCTATACTTGAGCTTATTGGAATTCTAAGAATATCATCTGATAATTTTATAACACCTTTACTAACGCCTTTATCCTCTGATCCCATTATAAGTCCAACAGACTGATTATAATTTATATCATATATAGTTTTTGTTGATTTCTCCGATAGAGAATAAACTTTTACACCTAATGAGTTAATGTGTAATACAGCATCTTTAAGATTATTAACTCTTGCTATTGGAATTTTAAATGCAGCACCTGCTGAGGTTTTTATTACATCTGAGTTTATTGGAGCTGAATTATTTTGCGATATTATAATACCTGCTACATCACCTGCAACAGATGTTCTTATAATAGATCCAAAATTTCTTGTATCAGTAATTCCATCTAACAGAAGATAGATTTGATTTTCATTTTCCTTATATGTTTTTAATATTAACTCCTCAATAGATAAAAGAGAAATTGGAGACAAAATTGCTACTGCTCCTTGATGATTTTTATTTTTATACTTGTTCAACCTTTCTTTAGGAACAAATGAATATTTAATTGATTTTTTCTCAAGTAATGATAATAATGATTTTAAAAGACTACTTTGAGCAGAAGATTTAATTAGGTAAACTTTAGATATTTCCTTTGAAGATTCAATTGCTTCAATTATACTTCTGATTCCGTAAATTTCCATACATATAATATAAAAAAAAGGGAGTTAAAAAATTAACTCCCTTTGTTTTTTCTAAATTATTAGAACTTATTGCTTAATAAGTGTTATGTATCTATCAGAACCAGAACCAAAACATCCTTGGTCAACACATTGCTTTAACTGGAAGTTAGCCTGTCCAGTACAAGAAAAGAAATATGTTGCAGATCTTTGAGTTAGGTAAGGATTAGTATAACCAGCAAAATAATCCATCGCAGGTGCTAGAGATCCAGTTGTAGCAGATATAGCCTGAGATGTAGCAAGATCCATAGTAACAACAAAGTCGTCACCCTCGCCAAATAAGTCCTGGAATGTTACTACACCTCCTGAAGAAGTTGCAGTAATTGTTCTTGGACTGGCTAAATCTCTATCGTACGTCTCGTCAAAGTAGCTAGGCTTTGAATCTAATGTTGCGATGTAAGTACCAGCAGCGGCTGAATCTTGAAACTCACAGAAAAATGGAACATCCCAAGTATAAGCACCAATCAAGGCCTCACCTTTTGAATCACCATTTAATGTAGAAGCATCAAAAACTCTACCGTCATTAGTTGTTATAGTAGCTCTAAATTCAACTAAATCACCAGGTGTAACACCACTTTGAGGTATTCCTAGCTGTGATAATACTTCAGCAGCTGAAATCTCAAATCTAGATGGAAAAGAAGATGCAGAATAAACAACTGCAGCTGCAGATCTAGATGCACTAGACTTGTAATAAATGTTTGCACTTAACTCGTAATTAGCAACGTTATTTGTAGCATCTTTCAATTCACCAGAGTAAATAGAACCTGATGCATTGTTTAAGTCAAATACAGCTGCTCCGTCAGGAGTAATAGTTACTAACGCACCAGATGGTGGTATAGCAAGAACTTTATCTTCATCCATACAAGAATTCAAGCTTAAAAGCGCAATTCCAACAATTAATAATTTTAAATTTTTCATAATTAATTAATTTTTTAGTTATCCCAGAAGACTTTCACTAAGTGATCACCTTTTTGAGTTAACTGGTTATTGTTATCAACTTCAGTTCTTGGATAGAAGAACGATTGTATCATATCATTATTAGCAGTTTTTAATAGAGGCTGAAGGTCAGTTGGCTTATCAGTTCTTCTAAAAGTGTTGTAAGCTTCAACTCCGTTACCCCAAAGTGCTAAGAAATATTCTTGTACTAAAAGACCCATTTTATCATCGGTTGTGTTCCATAATGATGTAGCCCCTGTTCCAGCAACGTAATCAATGTACGCGTTAATATTATCTGTTAAAGATCCTAAGAATGCAGTTTCATCTACAGATGCACCTGATCTAAATTCTACAGCACCAGCAGCACCCATCTCAGCAGCAAAACCAGTTACTTTTGAGAAAGATTCAGCTAATCCTGAAGCTAAGAATTGTCTTGCTGTTTCAGCGTCTCCGTTAGCAAGACTCCATTCAGCAATCATAAAGTGCGTGTATGATGATAAAAGGATTGGCTGAATACCAGCACCTTTTAACCCCATATCTTGACCTGAAGTAGATGTAAATGATCCATCATCGAATTGACCACCAATTGGGTATAATCCCCAAGCAGTTCTTAAACCTCCATCAGGTGGAATACCATCATTATCTCCATGATCTCTACCCCAGTAACCATTACTAGTACTTTCGGAAGGAGTTACATCATTATAACCAATGTAACAGAAGATATCACTAAGTGCATAGTGAGAAGGTCTTCTTTCGTTTCCACAAGGAATCTCGTTATCATCGTTATCTGTAACGTCATCGTCTTGTCTGTAGAAGTAATAATTTGCTCTAACATCTACAACGTCTTTCTGTGCAACAAACTCAGCCATATATGCATTTGACATATAATCATTAACATCTGCAGCAAGTTCGTAGTTTGATACGAAAGCTGGATGTCTTGAGTCAGGAGAAGCATTTAAAGTACCATACTTGAATTGAAAATCAGATGAAGAAGTGGTAATCAGATTATCAGCAGCACCAGCAATTAAAGCATTAATTGCAGTTGCATCATTTGAATCTGCAGCATTTCTTCTCTGTAGTCTAAGTTTTAATTCAAGAGTACCTGTAGCTTTGCTCCAGTTAGCTCTGCTTCCACCATAGAATAAATCATTGCTAGGTGATTGTGCAGGAACAGAAAAATGTTGTTTAGCCTCTAATATAAGTGCAAGTGCAGCATCATAAATTGAAGCACCCGAGTCTAAACCTGGATTAAGGTTTTCAACACCTAAAGCTGCTTGCGAATATGGAACATCACCAAGATAATCAACTAAAGTTATCATCGCATAAGCTTTGATAAATTTAGCAATTCCAATGTGAGTTTCCCATCCTTTTTCCGCAGCTCTTGGAACCATATTATTGTAATCTGTAAAAATATTTGAATAAGCACTATTCCATGGTCCACTCATTTGAGTAGTAGAATATGCATTTTCATAAAAAGGTCCATATAAATGCGACATTCTTGTTAGCTGCATCCCTTCATCTTTAACTCCGTTGAAGAAGCTAGCCATGTTTAATTGCATAGCATTAAGATAAAAGTCAATGTCTGAACTAGCAGGAGTCAATGCATTTGGACTTTCAAGAATTTCAAGTTCAAGTGTTTCACATGAATTAAGTGAAAACAGTACAGCAAGAACTGCAATTGATCTTAAAATGTTATTTTTTAAAGTATTTAATGTTTTCATTTTGTATTAAATTAAAAAGTTGCTTTTAATGTTAAACCAACACGTCTAGAAGATGGTCCTGTAATGAATGAAAGACCCATTGCATTTCCAACACCTGTACTAAGAACATTTGAATCAAAATTAACAACATCAGGAACGTTAACTGCATCATAGAATAAGTTAATTCCTGTTAAAGTAGCTGTCAAAGATCCAAAAGGAGTTCTTTCTAAAAGATTTCTTGGGAAATCATAAGAAAGGTTAACCTCACTTAATCTTATAGTAGTAGCATCAAATATCTGAAGTTCACCAGGTCCGAATGAGAATATATCAAAACCATAGTTAATAGCAGTTATTTGAGTTGTATTTGTTTGACCTGTGTTTTTGTTAACACCATCTAAAACGTATAATCCTTCTCTTACAGTACCTGGGTTTAACACACCACGTCCAACAAGAGTTGCAGCATCTTGAGAGAACATATCTCCACCATGACGATATTGCCATGTAAAGTCAAGAGATAGACCATTCCAAGAAATTGAATTAGTTAAACCTGCAGTCCAGTCTGGGTTAGGATCACCTACCAACTCTGGTTCTGTAGTTTCAATGTAGAAACCATCATCATCAATTAAGAATTCACCTGCATCATTAGTCTGTCTTACATTAGCTTTCATCATTCCAAGTGGATATCCAACAATCGCATAGTTTTGAGGTCTAGAACTACTAACTACAGGAGTATAAGTAAATTCTTGAACACCTTCACCTAAACTTTCGATTAGATTTTCCTCTGCAGTGAAGTTACCATAAAGGTTCCATCTTAAATCACCATTGTTAACAAGATTTGCATCCCAATCAACCTCAACACCTTTAACATTTAGTTTACCAGCGTTAACTGTAGTAGAAGTAAATCCAGTTGAACCAGGTAGTGTTCTTGTTGTAATAAGGTTTGTAGTATTCTTATCATAAACAGAAACATTAAAGTTTAAGAAGTTAAATAGTCTAGTATCAATACCAACCTCAACCTCAGAAAGTAATTCTGGCTCTAAAGCCTCGTTACCTAAAGTGTTAGAAGTTGTATTAGATTGAATTACCCCACTTCCTGGATCAAAAGCTTTTGCATTTAATGAAAGTAAAGATCTTGTTCTATATGGATTAGCAAATCCTGCAGATTCACCATAACCAACTCTTAACTTAGCATAGTTAACTATGTCACCAGATAAAGCTGGAATTACATCAGAAGCAATGAATGATAAACTTGCACCTTTATAGAAAAGGCTGTTGTTTTCAGCTTCCATTGTAGAACTCCAATCCTGACGACCTGTAACATTTAAGTATAAATAGTCATTATAGTTGAAACTTAAATCAGCAAATGCTCCATAAATATTCTGTTCAGAGTCATAGCTGTTAGCACTTTGAGATACAAAGTTAAAAGGCTTTAATACTCCAAATACTAATTGATTTTCATTTGTAGTTCCTCTACCAGTATAAGTCTCTCTATTAGCATCAGCACCAACAAGAGCAGTTAAAGACCAGTCTTCATCTAATTGATCATTAAATGATAATGTGAAGCTGTGGTTTTGAATTGTTCTTATTTCATCACTTGTTACATATATACCAGTTGCATTTCCATCAACACCACCCTTATTTTGAGCATGCTCAGAAAACTGACTAGTGTTATCAATACCATACTTATAGGCTAATGTCCAGTTGTCATTAATGTCATAAGCAGCACCAAATGTTCCAAATACTCTGTTAATTAATTCGGCATCAAATGCATTTTCGGCAGTCCATCTTGGGTTCTGAATATCATTACCTGATCTATAGTAGATAGATCTACCATCAGACGTAATGTATGGAAGTCCCATTAAGTCAACACTTCTTGGAGTATACATAACATCACCAAAAATAGATGAAGTATATGAACTCACTGATCCACTACCAAGTGACGCGGCAATTGGTGGTGTAGTATAATCTGTGTTAGCATAATTAAGAGTACCGTTAATTCTAATACCATTTTCAAGAGTTGCAGCACCACCGATACCAAAGTTTGTTTTTCTAAGGCGGTTGTTAGGTGTAAATCCTTCATCATCTGTTCTACCAAACGACATATTGAAGAAACCATTATCTCCTGATGATCTTAGGTTTAAAGAAGTTGTGTTAACTAAACCTGGATCAAAGAAGTTTTCAACACCTCTATAATTTCTATATGCATACTCAGTACCAACTAGGTCTGCGAATTCTGGTTCAACTAATGATCTGTTAGCAATGTAGTCATAAGGGTGCTTAACATAAACGTTATTAGCATCCTCTCTTAAGTAATAAGGACCAAATTGTCTTGGATCGTTAATAGCTGGGTCAAAGTTTGGACCACCATTTGAAAAGAAAAATCCAAACAGTTGGTGAAATCCACCACCATAGTCATTTTGGTAATCTGGAAGTACTGGTTCATTTACAAATGTTGAATGACTCACGGTAACTTCAGTACCTTTTGCAGATGGTCTTGCGCCAGATCCGTTTTTAGTAGTAATAAGTATTACACCATTTCTTCCTTGCTGACCGTATAATACAGTAGCATTTAATCCCTTAAGGACATCAACTTTTTCTATACTATTTGGATCTAAGTCTAAGAATCTACTTGATTCAGTAATTCCATTCCAGAAGGAACCAGACTCTCCATTAGTTGATGAATTAAAAGGAACTCCATCAACAACAAATAAAGGTTGGTTAGAACCTGTAATTGATGTCATACCTCTAATTATAACGTTAGTTCCCGAACCAGATGTAGAGGTAGTGTTAGTAATATTAACACCAGCAACCTTACCTGTAAGAGTTCTTGCAACATCCGCAACACCCTTTTGTTCTATTTCTTCAGAACCAACAGTTGTTACAGCATAACCTAAAGAACGTGCCTCTCTTTCCAGACCAAGTGCTGTTACAACAACCTCACTTAATTGATTCCCTTCGGATAAGCTAATATTTAGAGTGTTTTGGCTACCAACAACAACAGATTGAGATTCATAACCTACGAAACTAAATACTAATGATACACCTTCTTCAACTGCGATAGAATAATTACCATCGAAGTCTGTAGTTACACCGCTTGTTGTTCCATCAATTATAACGGTAGCACCAGGTAGGGGCAAACCATCAGGATCAGAAACAACTCCTGTAACTGTTCTCTGACCAAATGCAAATCCTGCACTTAATAAGAAAACTAAGAATATTCTTGTATACTTCATATTTATTATATTTATTAATATTTGATAACTGTTAAAATAATGTTAAAATTACCAAAACAGTCAAAAATAACACATTTTAATTAAAAAACGCGCCAAATCACTTTTTTTGTTAATTTGAATCGGCTAAGATATGGTTTTTTCTATTACTGCAAAACTTTTTAATATTTTTTTTTATTGAGTTTTTGTAGTTTTTTTTTACCCTAATTAACCATTTTTTTTAAAAATTACTTTACGAAAATGTTAATTTGATTTTTAAGGAGGTTTTCAACAGTCTCTCTTTTTCTTATTAGTTTTATTTTATTGTCTATTATGCAGGCTTCAGCGGGTTTAACTCTGCTATTATAATTACTTGACATGCTAAAGCAATATGCACCAGCGTTTTTAAAGCAAATCAAATCTCCAACTTTTAATTTATCTATGGTTCTTTGTTGTGCAAATGTATCTTTTTCACATATGTAACCAACTACATTATATGTCTCTTTCTCATCGTTATCCTTGTTAAGTTTTATAATTTCATGATAAGAATTATATAATGTGGGTCTAATAAAATGGTTAAAGCCTGAATTTACTTGAGCAAACTTCGTATTGTAAGACTCTTTAATATTATTGACTTTAGTCAAAAAGAATCCTGATTCACTGGTCAGAAACTTTCCAGGCTCAAGGACAATCTGAATGTTTCTATTTGTTTCTAATGTGAACTTGTCTAGTTCTCTACAAATGACGTTAGAGTATTCTTTAAGATCTGTTTTAGAATCTCCATCAAAGTATGGAACTTTAATGCCACCTCCTAAATTTATACTTTTTAAATTTTTAAACTTTCTAGCAATTTTAAATATCTTATTTACTGTAAGTTCTAATTCTTCATTTTTAAGTATATCACTTCCTGTGTGGACGTGAATTCCCGAGACAATCAGCTTACCTTCTTGTTCAATTTTAACTAATCTTGATAACTTATCTTCACTAATTCCAAACTTTGAGTCTTTGTGACCAACACTAATTCTTTCATTTCCTCCTGCATATATATTAGGGTTAATCCTTATTGATATTTCTCTTTCACTGTAATTTTCTGTGAAAGCCTCAATTGATTCTAAGCTATCCAAATTTAATTTTACACCTAAATTATTTGCTTCAATTATTTCCTCTAAACCGACTCCGTTAGGTGAGTATAGAATATCATCTTTATTGAAGCCGCATTTGAGTCCAATCTTAACTTCCTCGATTGAGGAGGTTTCTAATCCTGTCCCCAGAGATTTAAAATAATTTAAAATAGAAATATTTGATAACGCCTTGGCTGCAAAATAAATTTTGAGATCTTTAATATTACTCATAGAATTTTTTAATTCTAAGTATTGCCTTTCTATAATATCTAGATCATATACGTAAAGTGGAGTTCCATAGGCGGAAACAGCTTCTTTAAGTTTTGAGACTTTAATCATAATTATTAGGCGTTGCTAATATAATACGCTTTAAATTAATTTATATCTAAAGTTTTGTAATTATATTTGTCGCCATGAATTTGCATGAATATCAAGGAAAACAATTATTAGAAAAATATAATGTAACGATTCAAAAGGGATATGTTGCTGAAAATCCTGAAGAAGCTGTAAAATCTGCAAAAAAACTTTCTGATGAAACAGGGACTAAAGTTTTTGTTATTAAAGCACAAATTCATGCAGGTGGAAGAGGAAAGGGTGGAGGTGTTAGAATAGCTAAGTCATTAGATGAAGTTAGAACCATATCTTCAGAAATTATAGGTATGAGACTAATTACACCTCAAACATCTAAAGAAGGAAAACTTGTTAACAAGGTATTGATTGCAGAAGACGTTTATTATGATGGTAAAAATAATAGGAAAGAATTCTACATTTCAGTTCTGCTCAATAGATCAAGTTCCAAAAATATGATTGTTTATTCAACTGAGGGTGGAGTTGACATAGAAGCTGTTGCAGAAAATACACCTGAATTAATATTTAACGAAGAAATTGATCCTGCCTCTGGGATTCTCCCATTTCAAGCAAGAAATATTGCATTTAATCTAGGTCTTAAAGGCTCAGCATTTAAAAACATGGTAAGGTTTGTTACTAATCTCTACAACGCCTATTGTGAATCTGATGCTACATTATTTGAAATTAACCCAGTATTAAAGGCAGCTGATGATAAAATCATTGCCGTAGACTCTAAAGTTACTATCGATGAGAACTCTCTTTTTAGGCACTCCGAATACGAGTTAATGAGAGATTTAAGTGAGGAGAACTCTGTTGAAGTTGAGGCTAGAGAGTTTGGTCTTAACTATGTTGATTTAGATGGAAATGTTGGTTGTATGGTTAACGGTGCAGGTTTAGCAATGGCAACTATGGACTTAATCAAACTTGCAGGTGGTGAGCCAGCAAATTTTCTTGATGTTGGAGGAACTGCTGATTCAAGCAGAGTTGAAAAAGCCTTTAGACTTATTCTACAAGATTCAAATGTCAAAGCAATATTGGTAAATATATTTGGAGGAATAGTAAGGTGTGATCGTGTCGCCGAAGGGATAGTATCTGCATATAAAAACATAGGGAATATTGATATCCCAATAATTGTTAGGCTTCAAGGAACAAATTCTGATAAAGCAAAGGAAATAATTGATAGCTCCGGATTGAATGTGCTCTCTGCAATAGCCTTTGATGAAGCAGCAAATAAGGTTCAAACTGCCTTAAACTGACATAAAGTCATTAAATTTTCTTTTTTTATTGCCATATTGTCATATTTATTAAACTGGTACTCTTTTTGACTATTATTTAATGAATTTTTAATTCAAATTGTTTAACTAAAAATAAAAATTATGAGAATAGTAAAATATAATAACAATAATGTTTTTCCATCATTGATGAATGAATTTTTTAATGATGAATTTGGTTTGAATTTTTTTAATAGAAATTATTCAGTACCGTCAGTAAATTCTATAGAAAATAATGATTCTTTTGAGATTGACCTTGCAGTGCCAGGTATGAAGAAAGAAGAATTTTCAATTGAATTAAATGATAAAGTATTAGTGATTTCATCTGAATCATCAAATAATATTGAAAATGATAAGATGAGATTAAACGAATTTAATTTCTCTTCTTTCCAAAGATCATTTAGAGTTCCAGATTCAGTTGATCATGATAAAATAAAAGCTAATTATAAAAACGGTATACTAAAAATTAAATTACCGAAAAGAAAAGAGAGTATTTCCAAGCCAAATAGGGTAATCAATATTAGCTAAATGTTATAATAATCCAAAAAAAGGTGTACGGTAGTACACCTTTTTTATTTTAATTTCTTTTTGAGAAGTTCAATTTTATCTCTTAAATCTGCAGCAGATAAAAAGTCAAGTTTTTTTGCTACATCTTCCATATTTCTTCTAAGTTCTTTAATTCTTTTTTCAATTTCATTATTAGTTTGGTATGATTTAAGCTCTTCTTCAAAATCTTCATATGAACTATTTACAACCTGTACATCTTTCTCAAAAGTATTTAAAAATGATTTTTCCATTTGTTTAGGTACAATTCCTTTTTTAACATTGTATTTTTCTTGCTTTTCTCTTCTATACGAAGTTTCATTTATTGTCTTATCCATACTATCTGTAATGGTATCTGCATACATTATTGCTTTGCCATTTATATTCCTTGCAGCTCTCCCTACAGTTTGAATTAAAGATCTATGACTTCTTAAGAATCCCTCTTTGTCAGCATCTAAAATAGCAACCAATGATACTTCTGGTAAATCAAGTCCCTCTCTTAATAGATTAACTCCTACTAAAACATCAAAAAATCCTTTCCTTAAATTTTGCATTATTTCAACTCTCTCCAATGTATCAATGTCACTATGAATGTAATTAGCTCTAATTTTTGCTTTATGAAGAAACTTTGTAAGTTCTTCTGCCATTCTTTTAGTTAGTGTTGTAACTAATACCCTTTCATCATTTTCAACTCTTAATAAAATTTCTTCTATGAGATCATCGATTTGATTTTCGGATTTCCTGATCTCAATGATAGGATCTAGTACTCCAGTTGGCCTAATTATCTGTTCAACATATATACCCTCAGACATTTTCAATTCATATTCTGCAGGTGTGGCACTTACATAAAGCACATTATCTTGTAATCCCTCAAATTCCTCAAATTTTAGTGGTCTATTATCTAGTGCTGCAGGTAATCTAAAGCCATAATTAACTAAATTTTCTTTTCGACTTCTATCACCGCCGTACATAGCATGTACTTGAGGAATAGTTACATGACTCTCATCAATAACCATTAAATAATTCTCAGGGAAATAATCAAGTAGACAAAAAGGTCTTGTTCCAGGGTCTCTCCCATCTAAATATCTCGAGTAATTCTCAATACCAGAACAATATCCTAGCTCTTTAATCATCTCTAAATCAAACTCTGTTCGCTCTCTAATTCTCTTTGATTCTAGTGATTTTTCTATTTCATCAAAATATTTAACCTGCTCCTCGAGATCAAATTCAATTTTATTTATTGCAGATTTAATATTTGACTCTGATGTAACAAATATCATTGCAGGAAAAATTCTTAAAGATTCAAATTGCTCAATTTTATTACCAGATATAGGATCAATAGATTCAATAGTTTCAATATTATCCCCAAAAAAGTTTATTCTGTAAAATATATCTGAATAACTTGGAAAAATATCGATTATATCTCCCTTTACTGAAAAGCTTCCTCTATTTAACTCATTAATAGATCTTGAATATTGACTTTTTACAAATTGTGATAATAGTTTTGAAATTTGAATTTCATCATTAATAGAAATCTGGATTACATGTTTTTTAAACTCATTCGGGTTTCCTATTCCATATATGCACGATACTGATGCAACAACAATAATATCATTTCTTCCAGATAATAATGATGAAGTTGCACTAAGTCTATATTTCTCTATTTGTTCATTTATTGATAAATCTTTCTCTATATATAATCCAGATGATGGAATATAAGCTTCAGGTTGATAATAATCATAATATGAAACAAAATACTCTACAGCATTATTCGGAAAAAAATTTTGAAACTCTGAATATAATTGAGCAGCTAAAGTTTTGTTATGTGCTAAAACTAATGTTGGTCTTTTTATCTCCTGAATTACATTGGCTACTGTGAATGTTTTACCGGATCCAGTTACACCCTGAAGTGTTACATGATTGTGATTGCTATTAAATGAGTTAACAATACTTCTAATTGCCTCTGGTTGATCACCGGTCGGTTTGAACTCAGATGTAAGTTGAAAACTCATAAATTTAAATTTTCATCTTGATCAAAACTGTCAACTACATCAGTATTGTTGTAAATATCTGATGGTGCCTCTTTAGGAACATCTCCAACAGAATTTATACATTCAAACTTTAATTTTGAATTAATTAATTCGTCTATTTCATATAATTCAATAAAAAAAGTCCAATAATTTAAAAAATCATAAACAAAGATCATTTTATCTCCATTTAAAACAAAATAATTGGAAATTGGTGCTTTATCCATTATTTCATCTTGATCATCGATTTTAAAAATTTTTATTTCTTCTAATTGTTCCCAATTTTCATTACTTATATGGAATGTAGAAATTTCTGTTGAGTCAAATCCAAATTGATCTGAAATTATCTTACTAAATTCAAGTAAACTGGTTGAGGCATCAACAATTATATCTCGAAGAACATCTTCTTCTACATTTAAAATTATTCTAAATTTTAACCTCATTAGATCTATTATTATATAACATTAAAAAATAAAATTGTAAACCAATTATAATGGTAGACAATAATAAGTGAATAGGTTGAGTACTAAAAGGAAAATCAAAATAAAACATCACAATTCCAGTAACAATTTGAATAAAAATTAATGTATTTACAGAGTATATTATTATTGATTTCAATCTAATTTTATTTAACAAATAGAGGATGTAAGAATTTAAGATAATTATAATCCATGAAAAGCTTCTATGTGTATAAAAAATACTTGGAATTTCTTCAAACCATTTTTCCTTTTGCGAGTAGCTATAAAGCTCCATCTTAATATCAATAAACTTTCTTACTTCAGTTCCTATTATAACTTGTCCTAGTAAAATGATTATTGATACAATAATTAAAACAGATATATTTCTTGGTAAATCTATAAGTTTTGATCTTTTGCTTACAATTGATAGAATTGAAAATAAAATAAATAAAAGTATTATTGCCATAATCATATGAATTGAAATTGTATTGGCAGAAAGATTACTGTCTACAACTATTTTACCAAGCCATGCTTGAAATAAAATAGCAACTAGAGATAAAAATGCAAGAAATGTGATTAAAAATCTCTTCTTTATATATTTTAATGAGCTTATAAATAGAATCAAGACTGAAATTCCAGCAATTGCACCTATAAGTCTATTTATATATTCAATCCATGTATGATAAACGTTAAATTTAGCATAATCATGTTTAGTATATTTTTCCCAATTATCAATGTTTAGAATATCAGCTGACCTAAAATCATCTACTGCAAAAAATAATTCTTCTTCAATAATAATTATTTGATTTTTATTGAAGTCAGAGTTAGGTTTCCAATCTAATTGAGATCTTTCAGTTGGCGGTATTAAATATCCAAAGCATTTAGGCCAATCTGGACATCCCATTCCACTTCCAGTCATCCTTACAATTGCACCAGCCAGAATAACTAGATAAACAATTAATATTGAAGCTAGTGCTAGATTATATATTTTATTCATCCTTCAAGCCTAAAGATTTACCTGTTTTGACCATAAGTTCGTGTGCTTCTTTATAATCATTTCTAATATCTCCATCTAGAATGGCATTTTTAATTTTTTCTTTAATTAAGCCAATCTCTTTGCAAGGTTTAATTTTAAAATAAGTCATAATTATCTCACCTGTAATAGGTGGCTGAAAATTTCTGATACTATCTCTCTTTTCAACATCTTTAATTTTCTGACGAACTATTTTAAAATTATTCTGGTAGATTAATGACTTCTTAATATTCTTGGTTGTTATGTCAGCTTCACAGAGAGTTAGTAAATCATCAATGTCGTCTCCAGCATCATATATAAGTCTTCTCACAGCAGAATCTGTTACAATATCTTCAGATATTATAATTGGTCTTGAGCTCATCATAACTATTTTTTGTACATATTTTAATTTCTCATTTAATGGAAGACTTAGTCGAGTAAAAATTTTCTTGACCATTTTAGAACCAATAAATTCATGACCATGAAATGTCCATCCAATTTTTTTGCTAAAGTTTTTTGTTGGAGCCTTACCAATGTCATGTAAAAGTGCTGCCCATCTGAGCCACACATTTTCTGTACTTCTTGATATATTATCTACAACTTCTAATGTATGATAAAAATTATCTTTATGAGTTTGTCCTTCAACCTCTTCAACTCCTTTAAGGTTTATAAGCTCTGGCAAAATATAGGTGAGAAGATTTAATTTCTCAAGTTTTTTGAATCCATTTGATGGTGTCTCAGACATTAAAATTTTATTAATCTCATCTGAAATCCTTTCGGAAGATAAAATTTCTAATCTATTTGAATTTTTTTTGATTGAATTTTGAGTATCCATGTCAATATCAAAATTTAATTCACACGAGAATCTAATTGCTCTTAACATTCTAAGTGGATCATCCGAAAATGTCTTATTAGGGTCTGAAGGGGTCTTAATAATACCTTTTTCTATATCATCAATACCTCCAAAAGTATCTATTAATTCTCCAAAATAATTTTTATTTAATCTTATTGCAAGTGTATTGATTGTGAAGTCTCTTCTCAGCATATCATCTAAAAATGTTCCTTCTTCGATACTTGGCTTCCTACTATCATTTGAATAAGATTCTTTTCTTGCACCGACAAACTCGATATTGTAATTATTGAACTTAATCATTGCAGTTCCAAACCTTTTAAAAATATTAATTTTCGCTGGTGTTATATTTGGTCTAATTCTTTTATAGAAATTTTGAGCTAACTCTATTCCTGAGCCAATACACATAATATCAATATCTTTTTTAAGAGGTCTTTTCAGACATAAATCCCTAACATATCCACCCACAACATATGAATCAACTCCTAAATCATCAGATGCCTCTGATATTTTTATAAAAATATCTTCTTTCAATTTTTTTTGGATAATTTCTTTACTAACTCTCATCTTAACTTAGTTATTAAGCCCTTTTCATCAAACTTTAATATTGTTGAAGGTGTGTAAGACTTTTTGTTTTTTCCATAGTCAACTATATAGTCTACTTGATTCTTTATTTCTGAGCTGATCAAACTAAATTCAGAGGGAATATCAATTCCTGATATGTTTGCTGAAGTTGAGACTATCGGCCTGCCAAATTTTTTTATAAGTTCTAAGCAAAAATTATCATTTGGAACTCTAAAGCCTAATGAATAATTATTATTTGATACATACTTTGAAATTTTAACTGGATTATCAAAAATAAAAGTGGTAGGAGATTTTTCAGATATTGATTTCAATTTTTTCAGATTAGAGATTTCTACATATTCACTAACCATTTCAAAGCTTGAAGCAAGACATATTAATGGTTTTGAATGATCTCTTCTTTTAATCTCGTATACTTTTTTAACTGCAATATCGCAACATGCATCACATCCAACACCCCAAATTGTATCTGTAGGATATAAAATAATTCCACCAGATTTCAATACATCTACTGCATTTGTAATTTCATTATTCAATTTTTGATAATTTTACACGTAAAAGTATATAATTTAATTCTAAAGACACTCAATAAAAAAAATCAAAAAGTTAGAATCTTGTTAAATAAACAACTAAGTAAATATCTTGGAATTGACTTTGGAATAAAGAAATCAGGTGTTTCCATATCTGATTCAAATAAACTTATCTCTTTTCCATTAGAAACCATAGAAACAAAAAATCTACTAGATTATATTAAACAAATAAATATTGATGAAAATATTGAAATAGTTGTAATTGGAAAACCATTAAAACTAAACAATGAGATGCATGATCTTGAAGAAGCGATTGGTAAATTTATTAAATTGTTAAAAATTGAAGTTTCAAATATTAAGGTTGAAAGAGTTGATGAGAGATTCACATCAAAAATATCAAGTAGCATTATTATTAATTCAGGATTAAGTAAAAAAAATAGAAGAGATAAATCAATAATAGACAAAATAAGTGCATCTTTGATTTTAGAATCTTATTTAATTCAAAAAAATAAATGATAAGACCAATTCTTGCATATGGTGATCCAATTTTGAACCTAAAAGCTGAAAAGATAAACTTTAGTGAATCAAAAAAAATAGATTCCCTGATTAACGATTTATGGGATACTATGTACAATGCAAAAGGAGTTGGAATAGCTGCTCCTCAAATTGGTGTTTCAAAATCAATCTTTGTTGCAGATTTTACTTTTTTTGAGGATGAAGATAATTTTAACAAAGATGAGCTAATAAATATTAAACAGGTATTTATTAATCCAAAAATTATAAAAGAATCTGGTAATGATTTCTCCTATTCTGAGGGTTGCCTTAGTATTCCGAACGTATCAGAGGAGGTCGTAAGAAAAGAAAGAATAAAGATTAACTTTCTAAATGAAAAATTTGAGCCTAAGCAAATGAATTGTTCAGGAATAATAGCCAGAGTAATTCAGCATGAATTTGATCATTTGCAAGGTATACTTTTTACAGAAAGACTTTCTAAGGAGAAAAAAGCTATGTTAGAAAGTGAATTAAAAGATATTTCGTTAGGTAAAATTGAATTGAAGTATGAAATGAGCTTTCATAGTAACTAGTTAATTTTTTCAATTTTAGTAATACGTTTTTTCCAAAAATCAATTCTACTGTTAATTGAATCAATTTTTGATGAAACATTTTTAAATAATGGATTATCAGTGCTTGTATTTGAAAAGAATTCAAGATTATTTTGAAACTGATTAGATTCATCCTCTAAATCAGAAATTTTTCTTTTAAGAAATTGAAGTTTTTTATTAATCTCCTTTGAATTACCTTTCATTAACTCTACTTCTATATCAAAACTCAGTTCGTCTTTTTCATCATTCTTAAGGTCTAGTGATCTTAATATTGAAATAATTTTTCTATTAAGATTGTTATTTAAAATGTTATTTGAATTAAGATTAATATTATCTAATTTATTCCACTCAGATAAATTATTTTGAATGAAATCTTTCACATCATCCAAAGTATATTTCTTTTTTGAAAATTTTATACTATCAATAAACTTTGACTTTTTTTCAAAAGCTTTTTGTTCATCCTTACTTAGATTTATTGCACCAGATTTCAGAATCTCGTAGAATTTATTAGTTATTGTACGAAATTCATCCCATAAAGAATTTGAAATTTTTCTAGGTAGGTAGCCAACTTTTTTCCATTCATCTTGAATTGCTTTAACTCTTGATGTATTTTCAGCAATTTTATTTTCATTAATAATATTTTCAACTTCAGAGATTAATCCCTTTTTAATATCAATAATTTTTTTAAGTTCAATTTTTTGATTTTTATAAAAGTTATTTTTGTTTGTATTAAATTCTTTTGTTACTATTCTAAAATCATTCCAACATTTTTTATTATTGTTTCTCTTGAGGTTTTTAATTTTTTGAAATTCTTTTTTTAGTTTATCAAATTCTTTAATACTATTTTGCCATTCATTATGCGAACTTGGTTTAGACCCACTTATAACTTTCATTTTGCTAATTACAATTTCTTTTTTCTTGAAGTTCTCTTGCTGAATACTTACAATTTCTTTTTGAAAATTTTGTCTTTTTGAATGAATTTTTTGCGATGCATCTTGAAACCTTTTCCAGAGGTCATCACTATGCTCTCTTGCAACAGGTCCAAGCTCATTCTTCCATAATCTATGAAGATCATTAAGATCTCTTGATGCCTTAATAATATCATCCAATTTGTCTAGCTCTTCAGCTTTTTCAATAATCTTGACTTTTTCCTCATAATTATGCTTAAAGTCTAGTTCTCTGAGGTCTCTATTTAAATGAAGAAAGTCATAAAATTTTCCAACATGATGTCTATATGTTTCCCAAATATTATTTCTCTCATTGATGGGAACTTGACCTGTATTATGCCACTCTTCTTTGAGTATTTTAAAATCAGAGTAAAGCTTGTTTGGATTTTGATCTACAATAATCAAGTTTTTAATCTTTTCAATAAGATCTTTTCTTTTCTCCAGATTTGCTTTTTGATTTGAGTTTAATTCTTTAAAATATTTTTTCTTTTTAAAAGAATAGTTCTTTAATGTTTGAAAAAATAATGATCTTTCCTTTTTAATTTTTTCTGTATCTGATTCAGATTTAAGAATTGAATTTATTTTTGATCGTAGTTCTTCAATTTCTTTTCTTCTATTAAACCATTCATTTGACTCAATAATTTCAATAAAATTTGAAACTAAATCACTAAAAGTATATTTTTCTTTTTTTGGTATTGATTCCTTTTTAGAAGATTTTGTTTTGGGTTTACCAGAAGAAATAGTTGAATCACCATATTGTTTCACCCAGTCCTTGTATGCCTTAGTTCTTTTGTCTTTAGGCATTTCAGGTATCTCACTGGAGTCTGAAACTTCTTGACCGTATTTACTTACCCATTCTTTATATGCCTTAGTCCTTTTATCTTTAGGCATTTCAGGAACTTTGTTTTTAACTAGATTTTCAGAATCCGATGAAGACTTTTTTGATATTAAATCTGAGTCTTTCATTTTAGCTATTATTCAATAAAAGTAATATTTTTATTTTTAATTCAACTTTAATTTCTTTGCCAAAGATTCCATGACTCTTCAGCTTGAAATTTTAACATTTGATATCCGTTTATTGTTAAACATCCAATTTCGTTACCTTTTTTCATAAAAAGCGTCTCTTTTGGGTTATAAACTAAGTCAAAAAAAATACTTTTATTACTAATTATATCATATGGTAAATTAGGTGACGAATTGACATTTGGATATGTTCCAATAGGAGTACAATTAACAATTAGAACAGGATCACTTAATATCTTTTTATTAAGATCATTATAAGATATATAGTCTTTATTTTTTTTTCTTGAAACAATTTTATAAGAAATATTATTTTTTTCACAATAATATTTAACCGTTTTAGATGCTCCTCCTGAACCTAAAATAATTACACTCTTAAATCCATCGATACCATTTATTTCTATAGCTTTCTTAAATCCAATTATATCTGTATTATATCCTATTTTTTTTTTATCCTCATAACATATTGTATTTACAGATCCAATTTCAAATGCTATATTATCAAGTTCATCAAGATGCTTTATAATACTCTCTTTGTAAGGAATAGTAACATTTAATCCATGTATATTTTTTTGTTTAAAAATAGAGGTGACCTCTTCTACTGATTCAATGTCAAAATTTACATACTCGTAATTTGAAAGTGTTTCAGTAGCACTAAATTTTTTTGTAAAGTAGTTTCTTGAAAATGAGTAATCAATATTCCTACCTATTAAACCAAATTGTTTTTTTTCTTTCAATTTTTGTTTGCGAATCTTTCCAATAAAACTACAAACAAAATACCAATAAAAATATAAACTAAAGTTAAGTGGGTTTCAACTAATGAAAAATTTGGAAAAAATAAAGAAATTTTTCCATCAACTCCTTCAGATTTCCATGGCCAAACACCTCTGAGAGATCCTGCAATAAATCCAACAATAACAGCTATTGTTAGCGACTTATAATTTTTAAGAAGAGTACTTAAGATATTTGATAAAAAAATAAGACCTGTAACTGATCCGATTGTAAAAAAGAAAAGTATTTTCAATAAATAAATTCTGTCAGGATCATTTAAAAAATCAAAGTTAAATGAGAAAATTTCAGTTATTGTAAAATATAATGCATTTACAGAGTCAACCATTATAAGAGTATAATTTCCCATTAGGAGGAGAAGATATGAGCCTGAAAGACCAGGTAATATCATTCCTGATATTGCTATCATACCTGAAATAAAAATTATAAGATTTGAATTTGTAACTTCAAAATTATCAGCAAAACTTATCAAAAGTCCTGAAGCTAATCCAACTAAAATCCCAATTAAAGTTTTAAGGCTTAATCTTTCAAGTTGATAGTAAATAACATAAAAAGAACCAATAATCATTCCAAAAAATAGTCCAAAAACATATAATTCATATTTCTCAATAAGTCTATCAAGTATAAGAGATACACTAAAAAAACTTGCAATAACCCCAGAAAAAACAATAGTCAGGAATCTACCATTAATCTCAAAATAAAAATCTTTAAATCCCCTATTAAATAAAACTTTAAAAGATTTAAAATTTATTTTCTTTACTGAATTAATAAGATCTTCATAAATTCCTGTGATAAATGCTACTGTTCCACCTGAGACTCCAGGAATTTTATTAACAGCACCCATTGCAAGTCCCTTAAGGAAAAGAAAAATATAACTTTTCATTATAATTTAATATAAAAAAAATTAAACAAGTAGTGTCTTGTTCTGAGTAAATTCTGGAAATGACTCCTTCAATTTTGATGGAATTTTAGATGATTTACTTCCACTTTGGTAAAAATATATTGCTTCATTTAATTTGCCATCTTTCAACAGGCACCCACTTATGATAAAATCAAGAAAAGGTCTATTGGGAAAATACTTTTTTGCTCTTAAGCTCATTATTAATAACTTAGACCAATCTTTAGTCTCTAAAATACATTTTAATAAACTTTTCCATATTTTCCAAGATTGTTTTTCTTGAATATCAATAATTTCAGAATAATATTTTATTGCTTTAGAATTATTACCTGTAATTTTGTTTATGTAAGCATTTATTTTAAGTATTGGATAGCTACTATAATTATTTTCTAAAGCTTTTGCTGCAAGGTATTTTGATTGTCTGTAATTATTTGCTTTTAAATAAAACTTTATTAAATAAACCCATGCTTTTTCGTTAGTGGGTTCTATTCTGAGTGCTTTTTTAATGTACTTTATAAAAATCTTTTTGTTATCTAATTTTCTGTAACATTTTGCTATTTTAAAGTATATATATGAATTAGGTTCACTTAATTCAACAGATATTTTATAGTTCTCAAGCGCATCATTATACCTTTTTAATCTTTCAAGAATTTTAGCTTTTTCAATATATGCTGAAACAAATTGATCATCTGATATAATAGCAAAATCAAATGCAGATATAGATTCTTTGAGTTTAGCTAGTTTTTTATATGTTTTACCTAATTGAAACCATGCAATTTTAGAATATGGTTTTTTCTCAAGAACTAAGCTGAGCTCATTTACTGCCTCCTCAATTCGATTTAAATTTTCATAACAAAAAATTAAGTTATACAAAGATTGATAATCTTCTTCGTCATAGTTTAAACATTTTTTGAAAAATGGTATCGCAGATTCAAAATCTTCAATTAACAAAAATTCCATTGCAATCATATTCCAAATATCAATCTTATCATCAATAAATTGTAATGCATTTTTTAGAATTTCAATTGCTTCGTTACTAAGATTATTCTTTGAGCATATTGTTGCTCTTTGTAGATATACCTCCCTGTTTTCTGGATCTATTTTTTGAATATAATTTAGAATTTTAGATGCATCTTCATACTTGGAGTTAAAAATTAATAGCTCTGAATTAAGTAACATTAAGTCAATATTATTCGGATGTTGTTTAAGACCCATTTTTATGGCCTTACTAGCAAGTTTATAATTTGCTTCATCAATGTAATAATGAGATATGTCAATAAATTCTGTTGAATCGTAGTAAAAAACACTATTTGTTTTCAACATCTGTTCAAACTTTAATATTGAATCATTAATGTTACTCAAGAATTTTTTTTTCTAAAGTACACATCTACTAAAGTCAAAATATGTGAGGAGTAAAATTATTTTCAACAAAATAATTAACAGCTGATATTAATCAATTTTTACGATATTTAATTTTTTATCACTTTCACTAAATAAATCAGTGATTTTATTTGGTTTTTCTTCCTCTCTCCATATAAAACCAGGAAGTTTCATCTCATTTGTTAAAATTTTACTTTCGGCTAATACATTTCCATCTGGGGTTTTATAAAAAGACACCTCAGATATTTCGTTATCAAGAAATTTAATAAAAATTGAGCTTGCAAGTGTCTTATTTAACCCTATTAGTTCCGAATCATCAGAGTACATGTAGTAAAGTAACGTACTGTTCTTTTCAACATATACATTATCAAGCTTTCCATCTGTAAAAAATCCATCCAGTTTTTCACCTTTTATTTGGTTATATCTTTCTTCAAATAATGAATCTTTTTGACTCATAAACACATTACCTCTAATAATTAGAGAATCCAACTCTTCTGTATTAAGATTCGATTTTAAGAATATTTTATCACCTGTAATTTGATTTTCACCAAACCAAATAATTGGATTAATTTTATTCCTTTCCTCATCACTCAACCTTCTAATTTCTCTAATGCTTTTTGGCCTTTTTAATAATTTAATTAATCCAGTCTCTTGATTAAAATGAATTGAGTCAGACAAGCCTCTCACATCAGATTTAAGAATTCTTACGTCATAGTAACCTTTTAAAATTTTTTTTTCATCTGCACCAGTAATTGTAATTGTATCAGAGTGGATATAAAGTGAATCACTTTTAATTATATTAACTGCTAATGCGTTTTTAGTAATTATTGCGGAGTCCTTATCTCTAAAAATTTCTCCATAATGTCCGGTTATGATTGAATTATTAATCGTATCATTAATTTTAATATTGTAAGTAGCTGATGCATATGACCTTTCATTTTCAAAAAAAATGCTGTCACCATTTATAATCTTTCCATCATAGTTTATTATTGCATTTTTTTTAAAATATCCTTTTTGAAGATTTGTATCATAGAATCCATTCATACAAAAAATATTATAGTCAATACCTGTAATAAGTGTTTCATCATTAAAGAATGCAATATTTTTTTCTGTGAAATATTCTAATTCCTCTGAGTCTATTTTATATTCTGGATTATCAATTTTTACATTTGACCTAAATATATATTTTTTAGGTCCCATAAAATATGTGCCTGAATTACTTTCAAGTATATTATCATTATCAACTATTTTACCTTTTGAATTGTAAAATGCAATATTTTTTGGTCTATCCAGATATAATGTATCAGTTTCTAACTTCATATCGGGTCTAACTAGTATAACATTTCCATATGCAGTTGCTTTCTTTGTCTTACCATCATATTCAAGGTAATCTGATGAAAGTTTTAGAGAATCTCCTTGATAAAAAATAACTTTTCCGTTGGCTTTGAAAGAATTTTCATTGAAATAATAGTAGGATATATCTGATTCTATCTTTGCTCCATCATGAAATAATATGACTCTCAAATCATTTTCTTTTTGAAGGATATTAGCATCAGGATACTCAACTGAGTTTCTTATTGATTTACCTGCTTGCAATATCTCAATCGTTCTCTGTTCTTGGCTAAGTAGAGATGAGGTAACAAGAAAACAAATCAAAATTTTTTCTAGTTTCATGTATTTCTGTAAATAGTTTGAATTCTATCTGGTCCAACAGAAATTAATTTTATAGGAACATCAACAAACGATTCAATAAAATTAATATAGTTTATAAGCTCTTTTGGAAGATCATCTTCACAATTTACTTTAGTAATATCTTCATGCCATCCCTCAAATTCTACATATTTTGGAATAATTTTTTTGGATTTTATATCAAAAGGAAAATTGTTAACCTGTTTGTTATCAACCATATAAGATGTACATACCTTTAGTTTATCAATTGAGCTTAATACATCTGATTTCATGATATTAAGTTCGGTTACTCCATTAATCTGAACTGTATATTTTAAAGCTACTAGATCTAACCAACCACATCTTCGATCTCTACCAGTAGTCGCTCCATATTCATGACCAATTTCTCTAATTTTTTCACCAATTGAATTAAATAATTCTGTTGGAAATGGACCAGAACCAACTCTTGTTGTATAAGCTTTGAAAATTCCAATTATTTTCTTGATCTTATTGGGTGGAACACCTAATCCAGAGCATGCACCAGCCGCAGTAGTATTTGATGAGGTTACATAGGGATATGTTCCAAAATCAATATCCAACAAAGATCCTTGTGCTCCCTCAGCTAAAATTTTTTTTCCTTCATTAAGACAATTATTAAGATAGTTCTCGCTGTCAATTAAATTAAAAGTTTTGAGACTTTCTATACCTTGGATAAAGTCTATCTCTAAATTTTCTAAGTTTATATCAACAGACTCCTTAAAATTTGAAATAATTTTTAAGTGTTTTTCTTTAAGATTATTATATTTTTTTTGCCATGAATCATCAATAATATCACCAACTCTAATACCGTTTCTTCCAGTTTTGTCCATATATGCTGGTCCAATACCTTTAAGTGTTGAACCAATCTTCTTTTTGCCTTTAGATGCTTCTGACGTAGCATCAATTATTTTATGGGTAGGTAATATAATATGAGCCCTCTTTGATATATATAAGTTTTTTTTTAGGTCAATTTTATACTTATTTAAACCTTCAATTTCTTTAAGAAATATTCCAGGGTCAATTACAACTCCATTACCAATTACATTTATAGACTGTTTATTGAATATACCTGAAGGAATAGTGTGAAGAACATGTTTATTACCATCAAATTCAATTGTATGACCAGCATTAGGTCCTCCTTGAAATCTTGCAATAATGTCGTAATTTGAGGTTATTGCATCAACTATTTTTCCTTTACCTTCATCTCCCCATTGAAGACCTAACAGTAGATCTAATGACATATATTAACTATTTTTTCTTTTTACTCGTAGCGTATAAATATAGTGAATGATCCTTAATGTCAACATTAAAAACTTCTTCAATATTTTTTTTAATTTCTTGGAGTCTCGGATCACAAAATTCTTTAACTTCTCCTGTGTCTGTTATTATCAGATGATCATGTTGACTATTAAAATAAGATTTTTCATACTGAGAGAAAGAATCTCCAAACTGATGCTTTCTAACCAGTCCACTTTCAAGTAAAAGTTCAATAGTATTATACAAAGTTGCCCTACTAACTCTGTATTTTTTTTTATTCATTTCCTCATATAGAAAGTCAATGTCAAAATGACCATCTATTGAATAAATTTCATTTAAAATACTATATCTTTCAGGAGTTTTTCGATGGTTATGTTTTGTTAAAAAATTTGTAAAAACATTAATTACCTCTTCTTGATTTTTTGAATTTTTCATTACCATATTTATCTACGTATTACTTTTTCTAATCCCTTTATTGCTTTTAAACGTTTCATCAATTTATTCAAAATTACTTTATTTTCTACTTCAACACTTACTACTCCCGAAAAAAGTCCATCATTAGTCTCAAATGAAATTCTATTCATATTTACATTCATTGAGTTAGAGATAAGAGATGTAATCTCATTAACTAAACCTATATCGTCAATACCAGTTATTTCAATCTTTGCATTAAACTCGTGGCTATCTGAATTAATCCAAGTGGCAGAAATTATTCTATAAGCGTAATTTGATCTAAGAGATATTGAATTAGGGCAGTTCTTTGAATGTACTTTAATTCCATCTTTTACTGAGATAAATCCAAATACGTTATCTCCAGGAATTGGACTACAGCATGGGGCCATTGAATATTTTAACATCTCTTTTTCTTTTCCAAAAACTAGTTTATCAAACTTAATTAAATCCTCATTATCATCATGCTTCTTAATTTTATCTGTATTTCCAGTAATTCTTCGTCTAAAGTACCCTAAATAGCTATTAAAGTCATTTGCAAAAGTTTTAATCTTCTTATTATCTATTTCTCCATTAGCAACTTTAAAAAAAAGATCATTACTGGCATTAATCTTGAAAAACTTCATCATTTGACCAGATGTTTTATCATCTAATTTAATTTTAAACTGTTTTAGCTTTCTCTCAAGTATTTCTTTTCCATCTAGGGCAATTCTTCTCTTTTCATCATTTAACGAAGATTTTATTTTCGATTTTGCTTTAGAAGTTTCAACAAAGTCAAGCCAGTTTACACTTGGTTTGACATTGTCTGATGTAATTATTTCAACTTGATCACCACTTTTTAGAGTATGACTAAGTGGAACTAATTTTCCGTTGACTCTTGCTCCTCTGGTTTTAATTCCAACATCAGTATGTACATGAAAAGCAAAATCTAATGCAGATGATCCACTTTTTAGGGATTTTAGATCTCCGTTAGGAGTAAAAACATATATCTCTTTTGAATAAAAGTTTAATTTAAAATCCTCAACAAAATCGATAGCATGTTCAGAGTCTTGATTTAAAACCTCTTGAAGTTTATTTAACCACAGGTCAACCTCACTTTTTTTAGATTCGTTATGTTTATAGCCATAATGAGCAGCATAGCCTTTTTCAGCAATTTCATCCATTCTCTCTGACCTAATCTGAATCTCAACCCATTTATTTTTTGGGCCAACTACGGTTAGATGAAGTGCTTCATATCCATTATTTTTTGGTAAAGTGATCCAATCCCTAAGTCTAGTAGGGTTAGGTGTAAAATGATCAGTTATTATTGAATATATTTTCCATGCGATAAACTTTTCATCTTTTTGTTTTGATTTATATATAACTCTTATTGCAAATCGGTCATAAATTTCATCAAATGAAATATTCTTTGATTTAATTTTGTTATAAATTGAATAAATAGATTTATGCCTCCCCTTTATCTGATATTTAATTTTTTGATCAACAAGACTTTCATTAATTAATTTTTCAAATGATTCAACATATTTTTCTTGATTTACTAGATCCTTATCAATTTTGTTTTTAATTAAATTATACTCTCTGGGTTCGAGAATCCTAAGACTCAAATTTTCAAGTTCATTCTTCATATTATATAACCCAATTCTATGAGCAAGAGGTGCATAAATATATAATGATTCTGATGCCATTTGATCTTGCTTTGCTTTTGATAAAAAATCAATTGTTCGCATATTGTGGAGCCTATCAGCAGTTTTGATAAGTATTACTCGTATATCACTATGAAGAGTTAGTAGCATTTTTCGATAGTTTTCTGCCTGAACTGAGTAGTCTTCATTTTTCTTTAAAGTTGAAATTTTTGTTAATCCATCGACAATTCTTGAAATATCTGATCCGACTGTTTCATCAAGATCTTCAAGTGTAACTTCAGTATCTTCAACAGTATCATGTAGAATTGCTGCAGCAACTGATATATAATCAAGTCCAATATCTTTGGCTACAATTCTTGCAACTTCGAGAGGGTGATATATGTATGGCTCACCGGACTTTCTCATTTGTCCATCATGACCATTAAAGGCAATAACTAGAGATTCATAGATTATTTTTTTTTCTTTGGATGATATTTTTTGATAACTGGAATCAATTATATCATTAAACATCTCTGTTATTTCTTTGGGTAATATTTTATTCTCAACTAACACTTGTAAATTTTACTACTTAAATTTACAAATAATAATTCTTGATTTAAAGTCAATAATTTATTGAGAGTTAGAATATTTATTTGAGTATCTCCTCCAAAGTCTGGTTTGGTGCGTTTCTAAACTTATATTTCTTCCTGAGATAAATGCATGAGAAACATTATTAGATACTATATCTAATGCATCTCCCTTTGATATAAACAAAGTAGCACTCTTACCAATTTCAATTGAACCAAATTCGTTATCTATTTCAAGTATCTTAGCAGGATTAAGAGTTATTAAACTTAGAGCTGTCTCTTTATCAATCCCATAACTTGAAAAACTTCCGGCATAAAAAGGAAGATTTCTTATTGATACTCTTGATTGAGGAGCCCCTGACGGGTCTATACTTACTAGTATTCCTTTATCTAACATATGTTTTGCTAATAAAAAAGTATCATCGGGATCTGAATCAATTGATTGAGGGAATCTATATGGTTGCTTGACAATTACTGGGATATTATTCGCTTTTATAAAATCTAACTGATTTCTTGACTCTGATGCACCGACAATGACTATTTTCGCAATTCCAAATTTTTTTAAAAAAGTAACTCCATCAACAATTTCTTTTTCATCATCTGCATACAAATAGACCGTTGACTCACCATTAATTATACTTTTCATCGCTTTACTCTTTATATTCATTGACTTGTTAACGTTCATATTTGCTTTCGACTTTTCAAAAAAATCTTTCAGACCTTTAACTTGACTGGAATAATTATTATTTACTTTAAGTCCTCTATCCTCGTCTAGCCACCATCTACCATACGTATATGGACTTGGCCAATTAATATGAATACCCTGATCATATTTAACAGTTGCATCCTCCCAATTCCATGCATCAAGCTGAACAACAGAAGAACTTCCAGAAATGATACCACCATTTGGTGCAATTTGTGCAAGAAGTACCCCATTAGGTCTCATACTTTCTACAGCTTTTGATTCGGCGTTGTATGCTATAATTGACCTAATTTCTGGTAAATAAGATCCTGACTCATCATCATCTACAGAAGCTTTAACTGCATCTATCTCAACTAACCCTAGATTAGTATTAAGAGCAATGATACCAGGATAAATGTGATGATTGGTTGCGTCAATAATTGTATCATATTTTTCATTTTTAGAGTCCTGAAACGAATTAAGTTTATCATCAGACCAGGCAACATCTGTTGAGGCTATTAAATCAATTTTTCCATTTGTGAATCCTATTAGACTATTATTTATTAATTCACCATTACCAACATGAGTTGTTCCTCCATAAATTAAAACTGATTTATCTTGAGCTGGAGCAGGAGTCTGTTGAGAAAATAAAAGATTTAAAAAGATAATATTTATTAAAATAATTTTTTTCATGACTTTAAAATTCAGTGTATTCACAGGTTATCTCTATTTGAGGCATAGGGTTTGGAAACATAAGACTTGCACCAGGTAAATTTTGTCCCAGCATTTGCTGAATTAATTTATTTTTCTCTTCCTTAATGTCGTTTAATTTCTCTTTGTGCTGATACTTATCAAAATACAGAGCGCCTTCAATATATGTCTGTTCTGTTTGTGTGTAAAGAGACATGGGATGACCACTCCACAAAACAATATCCGCATCCTTACCAACTTTAAGACTTCCAACTTGATCGTCTAGTCGAAGGAGTTTAGCTGGATTTAATGTCACAAACTTCCATGCTTCTTCTTCAGATACATTACCGTATTTTACTGCCTTTGCTGCTTCTAGATTCAACCTTCTGGAAAGTTCTGAATTATCTGAATTTAAGGCAACTGTAACTCCAGCGTTATGCATTATAGATGCATTATATGGGATTGCATCATTTACTTCAAATTTGTAGCCCCACCAATCAGAAAACGTTGATCCACCAACACCATGCTCTGCCATCTTATCTGCAACTTTATATCCCTCTAAAATATGTGTGAATATGTCTATTTTAAAGCCAAACCTTTCAGCAACTTTCATTAACATATTAATTTCACTTTGAACATACGAATGACTTGAAATAAATCTATCTCCTCTTAAAATCTCCCATAAAGTTTCAAGTTCCTCGTCAAATCTCGGTTTCGGAGTTGATGCTTTTTTTCTTTTACTAAGTGAATTATAATTTGTCCAGTTCTCAGCATATTCTTTAGCTCTATCAAAATGATCAATAAATACCTGTTCAACTCCCATCCTTGTTTGTGGGAATCTTGAACCTCCCCAATTAGACTGTTTAACATTTTCACCTAATGCAAACTTTATAAATGGAGTAGCATTTTTAAAAAACATATCCTCAATTTCAGACCCCCATTTTAATTTGATAATTGCAGATTGTCCCCCTATTGGATTAGCAGAACCGTGAAGAATTTGAACAGTTGTTACACCACCACCTAAATTTCTATAAATATTAATATCATCTGGATTTATAACATCCATAATCGAGACCTCTGCAGATGAATTGTGACCTCCCTCATTTATACTTGATGCAGCCATATGTGAGTGTTCATCAATTATTCCCGATGTTATATGTTTATTTGTTGCATCAATAATTTTGAAATTATCTGGAGTCTCAAGATTCTTTCCTATGGCAATAATTTTTCCATTATCAATTATTATATCTGAATTCGAAATGATCCCATCATTTTCGTTGGTCCAAAGAGTTGCATTTTTAAAGTGAATGGATTGACTTGAAGGAATTGAGCTTAGTCCAAAGCCAACATTAGGGTATGTTACTTCTGATATTGATGGACTATTAGATTCAGATTTTGATGTCTTCTTTGACTTTTTGGTCTCAGTTAACTCTTTTTTTGAGATATTAAATGAAAAATTATTATTATTAAAATCAGTCCCAGTACCTTCTATATTATTCGACGAATTTATTTTTAGTGAAATTTGAGCAAAAGACTGTCTTCCGTCTATACTATCAAATAGAGTAATACTCAACCAGTCATCTACAATAGAAGTCTTTGATTTTATGTTTAAAGAGTCTTTTGTAATAATTGATGAGGGTTTAGAAAGGCTATTAGTAATTTTTAGATTGTACGAATTATTATTTAATTCAATGGAATAATCTCCATCAATATTAGTTTTATCTGTATTCTTAATAACGTGTCTTTCTCCTTTGACCCAGTTTTCAATAATCTCAGTTTCTTCATCAAAAATCGGCCCAGATGTGATTAAAAAGTTCGCTAAGTAATTATTCTCTAATTTACCTATCTTTCCCTCTAAACCAATTGAAGTAGCAGGTATAATAGTTAAAGCATCTAATGCAGTTTTTTCACTTAAACCGTTTTTTATAGCTTTTCTAATGTTTTTCAAGAAGTCTCTTTTATTTTTTAAGTCAGTAGAAGTAATTGAAAAAACTATACCGTTTCTTTCTAATATACCAAGATTAGTTGGTGCTTGATTCCAATATCTGAGTTGATTTATAGTTAATTTGTCGTTAAGCTGGGCGTTAGATACATCAAAGGCATTTGGAAAGTTTACTGGGATTATAAGTTTATTGTTGAATTTCTTTAACTCCCTTACATTCTCATATTCTTTTCCTGAGCCTTTAATAACAAAGTCAAGATTAAGCTCTGCTGAAATTTTTGCAGCTCTGTAAACGTTTAGTTTATCATCTGCGTCAAAGAGTTTTGGTATATCTCTATTTTTAATAACTGACTCTAAAGCTAGATCCTTAGTTTTTGACAAACCTTGAGAATACCAATCTGCATCATAGTAAAGTTGCCTTATTAATGCCATAGCACCCATAGTAGAACTAGGGTAGGACTGATTTGATGTTTGACTTCTTGAAAACGAAAAGTGTTCAGCAGTTTTCTCTGAAATAATTCTAAATGATTCATCTTGATTGTCAATCAATCCTAAAGTAAAACTTGTTCCTCTGTGAACTCCATCATCTCGATGAGAATTTACAACACCAAAACCAATATTCCTTAGTGCTTTTGCATCCTTTTGATTGTAACTATAATCTTTCATACTATTGTAGTCACTTAAAATATGATCATTCCAATAATATCCCTTTCTAGTTGGCTCATATTGAGAGCTTCTACCATAAGATCTCCTTTCTGGTTTTTTTACACTAAATGAAGAATGAATTTCAATAAACGACGGATATATGTAGTTCCCATTTAAGTCTTTAACTATACTATTTTCTGGGATTACAATATCCTTACCAATTTGTACAATTTTTCCATCTCTCTCAATTAAAGTTGCATTTTTTATTATTGAGTTATTTGAATAAATGTTTGCATTTACAAAAACATTAAACTCATAATCTTGAGTTTTTACTCCATCATTGACGATAAAGTAATCTTGACTATATAATCCAAATGACAGAAAGAATGAAAATAAAAAGATTCTTTTCATATTAATGGTTTTTTATTTGACTTAAATAAGTACAGTTTGCTAATATAATAAATCAATTAAAATAATCGGATAACACTTTCCTCTGATAATAATCAATTATAAAATTGGAAACTTTATTATAAGATAAAATCCCATCCTCCTGTTTGTTTGATTTCAGGTAAAAGTCATACAAATAGTTAGCTATTCGGTCAAAAAAATTATTATAATATTTATTCCAGAATTCTGAATTATTCCTTATGTCAGATTTAACCTTTGGGTCTAATCTTGAGGTATAATCCTCAAGTTTTTCGTTATGATTTTTACTTATCTCATTAAGAAGATTTAAAAGAGCATTAAAATAGCCAGAATATCTAACGTTTGCATTATCACTCTCTATCGCTTTGATAAACCCAAAAAAGCTTGCTTCGGCTTCATCTGCATATCCCAATTGATGTGCTTGTTCATGAAAAATAACTAATGGCATATCAATTTTTGGAATATCACCGTTAATTACTGATTCTGATGTAAATGGGATAAAGTGCCCAGAGACTGTTTGATAAAGTAGTATACTAGGTATGATTGACTGTTTTACATTAAGACCAGTTGAGTTAGTTAGCTCAAAAAAGTTTAAGTCATTAAAATCTTCAATTATTAGTACTTCTTCGTTAATCTTTGAAATAATATTATCTAAAGTTTTATCTAGCTCCTCAAACTTGTAATCATCCTTAATGTTTAATTTTTCAGAGATGGATGTTCTAAAATAATTTAATCCCCAAAAAGAATAAAAAGTAAAGTAAATAATTGAAATAAATGCTAATAAGTTAATTGAATCATTTAGTTTGAATGAAAATACTCTGTAAGTAAGATAAATAAGTAAAATTAGGGCAATTAGATATAAAACCTCACCAACTGGAATATGAGTATTAGAATATAAAAAAGAATTAATTCTAAGTATAAATTTATATAGGTAGCCAGAGTAATATTCATCAACTATTGATGGATTATTCTGAATATAATTAACTAATAATATTTGGGGTATTAGAGCTAGAGCAAAAATACTTTTAACTTTCATTAATTTATGTCGAGTAATTCAACTTCAAATATTAATGTCGCATTAGGGGGTATAACTCCGTTCCCAGCACCAGTTGGTCCATAGCCTAGTTCACTAGGAATCACTAATGTAGCTTTTGACCCTTTATTTAGAAGCTGCATTGCTTCATCCCATCCTTTAATAACTTGACCTACACCACAAGTAAATTCAATAGGTTCTCCTCTGGTGAATGATGAGTCAATTACTGATCCATCAATAAGACTTAAGGAGTAATGAACAGATAAGACATCATTTATTTTTGCATTAGAGCCACTTCCTTTTTTTGAAATTTTATACTTTAAACCACTTTCAGTTTCAATCATTCCTTTTGTTATATCCTTTAAAAGGTTAGCTTCTTGTTCAGCCTTTAAAATATCTGCCTGACTTTTATTTGTTATGTAATCCTCAAAAACTTTAGGTGCATCAAAATTTTCTGCGTCTTTTCCAATTCTGATTATTTTTACACTTTTGATTAGATCATCTTGGGTGATCTTATCAACCACCTCTAGACCAGTACTATCTAGTGCAGTACTAACTTTTCCAAAAACAGAATGTTTACCGTCTAGCCATGGAGTTTCAACATGAGTTATAAAAAACTGGCTTCCATTTGTACCTGGTCCAGCATTAGCCATTGATAAAATCCCTGGGCCAGTGTGTTTAAGCTCGTCACTAAATTCATCATCGAACTGAAATCCTGGTCCTCCAGAGCCTGTTCCAGTTGGATCTCCACCCTGAATCATAAAATTCTCTATAACTCGATGAAATTTTAAGCCATCATAATATGCTTTGCCTGAGTATTCTTCTGCAGCTGCAGGATGATTTCCTTCAGATAATGCAACAAAATTTGATACTGTTAAAGGTGTCTTTTTGTAGAATAGTTCCAATAGTATGTCACCTTTAGAGGTTTCCATATTTGCATATATTCCTTCATTTAGTTCAGAGTAATCTTTCATATTACAAGAGTTTAGTGTTTGAATTAGTGTTATGAATATGATAAATTTTTTAATCATAATTTTCTTTTAAATATTGTCTAATATCCTTAATAAATTTTTCTTCAGTTTCTTTCAGGCTTAATTTTGAAATTCCTCCAGCAGCATAAATATGACCTCCACCGTTAAAATATTTTGAAGCAAAGATATTAACTTTAAAATCACCTTTGGATCTAAACGAAATTTTAATTAATTCTTCTTCTTTTTTCTCTATAAATAATACTGAACATAATATTCCCTCAACACTAAGTCCAAAATTTACAAAACCTTCACTATCACCTTTTTTGAAATTACTCGACTTTTGATCTTTATCAGTTAACATTGTATATAATATTGGAAGATCTCCAACTTTTTTAAAATTATTAATTGTTGTTCCAAGTAGCTTTAATCTGTCAAATTGAAAGTTATTGTGCAAATTTTCGAAAATATTAGTAACATCTACTCCATAGTCAATTAATTTAGAACCTACTAACAATGTTTTAGAGGTTGTAGAGGGGAAACGAAAAGAGCCTGTATCTGCCACAATACCAGTATAAAGGCACGTAGCTATATCATTATCAATTTTATCTGGATTAAGAAATGTTATAAAATCATAGATCATCTCACTCGTTGAACTCATTTCAGAATTAGATATCATATAGGTGGCGAAGTCAGATGGATTTTCATGGTGATCAATCATAATTATAGTTGCTGTTGACTTAGATATTTTATATGAAACATTTTTAGCTCTTCCGAGGCTATTGAAATCTAGTGTAAAAATAATTTCAGCTTCTTGAAATAAAACGTCTGATTTTTCTCTATCAGATTCATATACTAGAACTTTATCTGAACTAGGCAAAAAATTGAGAATTTGAGTGAACTCATTTGGAGATATAACATTTACTTCATGCTTATCTTTAAAAAAATGAAATAGGGCGAGACAACTTCCAAGAGCATCTGCATCAGGACTGCTATGTGGTATTAAAATGATTTTCTTTTTTGAAGATAGAATACTTTTAATACTTTCAAGAATCTTCTTATCCATGAGTCGGCTAATATAATATTATATTGAAAATTAAAATAAAGTAATTGGTAAAACTTTGTTTAATGATAGATATTATTAAATTTGCCGCATGAAATCAAACAGAACATTCACTATGTTAAAACCTGACTCAATTGAGCAGGGCTTCATGCTTCCAATTTTAAATATGATTCAAGATGCAGGGTTTAACATAATTGCTCTTAAGTATAAAAAAATGACTACAGATGAAGCTGAACAATTTTATTCAATTCATTCAGATAAGCCATTTTTTAAAGATCTAATTAAATTTATGACAAGAGGGCCAATAGTTGCAGCAGCTTTAGAAAAGAACAATGCAGTTGAGGACTTTAGAGCTTTAATAGGATCTACTGATCCTGAAGATGCTTTAGATGGAACAATTAGAAAAAAATATGCTAAATCAAAAGGTGAGAATGCAGTGCATGGGTCTGATAGTGATGAGAATGCGGCTATTGAAATTAACTTTCATTTTAAAAACAGCGAGATTTTTAGTTAAGAACTAAATCTTTCACATACTCTTTTCCCAATTCCTTATTAATAAGATTAATTACTTTTCTCTTTTCGAAAGTAAGCTCCTCTTTAAGCACAGAAGATTTTAATTTTATGAATAGTACACCTTTCTTATATTTTACAGTATAGGTATATTTCTGGATGTTTTTACCCATTGTTTTTACCCATGCCTCTTGAACTCTAAGATTATCAATACCAATCCTAAATTGTTTTTGCGCGAGCACGTCATTTAATACTTTTGATATATTTTTTATTTCACCTCTTTTAACCATTTGAATATATTTCCTGTAAATCAAAAATTTCTTCTTTGTTTTTTAGTCCTGATAAAGCATCCTTAACCCTCTCAATATGAGTGTCAGTAATAAATATTTGACCAAAATCTTTATTTTCGAGGATTTGAACTATTTGACGAACTCTTTCCTGATCGAGTTTATCAAAAATATCATCAAGTAGTACAAGTGGTGAGTTACCGAATTCTGTTTTATAATAGTCAAATTGAGCTAGTTTTAAGGCAATAAGAAATGATTTTTGTTGGCCTTGACTACCAAAGTTTTTAATCTTGTTGCTTTCAATTGTAAAATTAAGATCATCTTTGTGAATCCCTTTAGATGTATATTGAAGAAATCGGTCTTTAGATTCGCTATCATGTAAAATCTCTGAAAAACTACCTGAATTTAGATCACTTTTATAAGTTATGTCGACAGATTCGTTGCCAGAACTGATTTCAGAATAATAATTTTTAAAAATTGGGATAAAGGTCTTTAAAAAATTATTTCTTTCTTTAAAGATTGGAGTTCCTAAAGTGATTAACTGTTGATTGTAGGTATCAAGAGTATCTTTGTCAAATTTTCTATTTATGAAAAAGTACTTTAATAATGAATTTCTTTGAATGATAACTTTACCGTAATCAATAACTTTTTGTAAATAAATTTTGTCAACTTGACCTATTACTGAATCTATAAATTTTCTTCTCATCTCACTACCCTCAGTGATTAAATTTCTGTCATGAGGTGATATTATAATTAAGTTTATCAAGCCAATGTGGTCTGATATTCTTTTATATTGTTTACCATTTTTTTTTATAATCTTCTTATCTCCATTTTTATAATAGCAGTGAACCTTTTCATCTCTATTATTAATTTCAAAGTTGCCGTTAATTGAAAAAAAATCTTCGCCAATTTTTACATTTTGTGATGTTGATGGGTTAAAGTAGCTTTTTGTGAAGGCAAGATGATATATTGAATCAATTATATTAGTCTTCCCAATACCATTTTTACCAATAAAACAATTGATCTTTTTATTAAAATTGAACTTAAGTTTATCTAAGTTCTTATAGTTATCAATTTTTAGAGAATTTAAAAACATAATTGCTTTTCAAAATAAAACATTAATTTTGGGATTCAAAAAATTATTATGGCAACATTTAATAGAAGGGGTTACAAAAAAAGCAGAAATTTAAAAGCCGATCAAGGTGAAAAAAGCCAGACTGCTGAAGTATTTGATTCATTAGATTCTACTGCTAATAAATCAGAGCAATGGATTATAAAAAATCAAACGAAAATTTTTTCAGCCATTGCATTAATAGCAATTTCAGTGCTTTCCTTTTTAGGGTATCAAAGATTTATATCTGAGCCTAAGGAAATTGAAGCAATTAGTGAGCTGAACCAAGCTCAATATTTTTTTGAACAGGCATTAATATCGTCAGAATCTGATTCTCTTTTTAAATTGGCCTTAAATGGTGGTGAAGGTAAATATGGATTTCTTGATATAATCAATGAATACTCAGGGACTAAGGCAGCTAATCTTGCTAACTACTCTATTGGTATGGCTTACTTAAATCTTAAAGAGTATGAAAATGCTATCACTTATCTTGAAAAATTTAAATCAGATGATATTCTTTTAAAATCAATCTCTCTTGGAACTATTGGAGACTGTTTTTCTGAATTAAATCAATCAAAAAAAGCATACGAATATTATCAAAAGGCATTTAAACAAAATGATAATATTTATACAACCCCTAAATATTTATTCAAGGCAGCTCTAATAGGATCTGAACTTGGTGAATATAAGTCTTCAATTAATTTTCTAAATAGAATAAAAGAGGAATACCCAGATTCATATGAATCAGGATTAGTTGAAGTTCAACTAGGAAGAATTGAGAATCTAATAAATTAAAATGTGTGCAAAGCAGATTTTTAATAACAACAGTGATTTTAGTATAGAAAATGCTAATAAACTAAAGATTGCATGTGTTATTTCTGAATGGCATAATAAAATTACTGAGAAACTCTTTGATGGAGCGAAGAATACGCTTATAAAAAATGGTATACTTGAAAAAAATATCTCCAAAATAAATGTTCCTGGAAGCTTTGAGTTAGTATTCGCTTGTAAAAACCTTATTGATAAAAATTTTGATGCAGTAATTGCGATTGGATGTATTATTCAAGGTGAAACAAGACACTTTGAATTTGTATCTAATGCAGTTATAGATGGTATTAAAGATTTAAATATCATTTCTGATATACCTGTTATTCTATGTGTATCTACTGATGATAACATTAATCAATCTATTGATAGAAGTGGAGGTAAGTATAATAAAGGTGAGGATTCTGCAATTGCGGCTCTTAAAATGATTAAATTTAATCAATGAAAGTAAACCTATTTAAATTAAATAAGAACAGAAAATTTAATTATACTCCTCGTTTTTATAAAGGTAAAGATGATGTTTTACCTGGTTTTGAATCAAAGTTTTCTGTTTATCGAGAGTCATATAATTCAAACGACATAGGAAAGCATTGGGCTGATCAAAGATACAAAATGCGTAATAGAAAAAATAGGGGGATTAATATGACATTAATCTTAATAGTACTTTTCCTTATTTTGGTATTTTTATATATAATTGACTTTGATATAAATATTTTCTTTGCCAATTAATGTCAGATATAATTAAAATTTTACCTATTGATGTTTCAAATAAAATTGCTGCTGGTGAAGTTGTACAAAGGCCGTCATCAGTACTTAAAGAACTTATAGAAAATTCTATTGATGCGGATTCAACTAAAATTCAGGTAATAATTAAAGATGCAGGAAAAAATCTAATTCAGGTAATTGATAACGGTAAGGGAATGTCAAAAAATGATATGCATTTATCATTTGTAAAACATGCTACCTCCAAAATTGTTAAAATAGAAGATGTCTTTTCCATTTCATCTATGGGATTTCGTGGTGAAGCTTTAGCTTCAATAGCCTCAGTCTCTATGGTTGAAATGGAGTCAGTCAATAAAAAAGAAAATGGAAATTATATTGAGATTCAAGGTGGTGAATTAGTAAGTGAAAAAGAATCTAATATTCAGGAGGGAACTTCAATTAAAATAAAAAGTATTTTTTATAATGTTCCTGCACGAAGAGCTTTTCTAAAATCTGATTTTGTAGAATTAAGGCATATACTTGATGTATTCCATAGACTCGCTATTTCACATCCAAAAATTGAGTTTTCATTTATTAATAATGAAGAAGAAATTTTTTATCTCAAACCTCAGTCTTTGAATAAAAGGATTATATCAATATTTGGAGAAAAAATTAGAGAGAATCTAATTCCAATTAATGAAAGCACACAGATAGCAAACATATCAGGTTATGTATTAAAACCCGAATTTTCAAAGAAATCTAGGAATAATCAGTTCATTTTTGTTAACTCTAGATATATTAAAAGTCAGTTTATTAGTCATTCAATTTCTTCTTCATATGAAGGTCTGTTAAAGGATGGGTATCATCCTGGATATTTTTTATTTATTGATATAGATCCGAGTAAAATTGATGTCAACGTTCATCCTAATAAAACAGAAATAAAATTTGATGATGATCAAAATCTTTATTCGATAATTAATTCTTCAGTAAAACATTGTTTAGGTATATATCAGGTTAGCCCAGTTCTTGACTTTGAAAAGAATCCCTCAATGGATATTTCCTACAATCAAATCAAATCACAACCAGTAAATCCAAGTATTGAGATTAATTCGGATTTTAATCCCTTCGAGATTTTTAATGATTCAGAACCAAAAAAAGTTCATGAAGATTTTTCTGACTTTAATAAAGACCTCGAATTAGAGGTTGGAGATAATAAACACTCAAAGATTTTTCAAATCTTAAATAAATTCATTATTAGTACAAATAAGTCATCACTAATTATAATAAATCAAAATTTAGCTCATCAAAGAATATTGTATGAATCATTTTTAAAATCAATTTTCGATAATACAATCAATTCACAAAAATTAATTTTTCCAATTGAGTTAAAATTATCTAAAAAACAACTCTTATTATATGATAAAATAAATGATGATTTCAATTCAATTGGTTTTGATATAAGTATTAAAAAAGATTTAATGATAGTAAAATCTGTCCCTTATGGTATTGAGAAAAGTGATGTTGAAGAGGTTGTAGAAAATATGTTAAATGAAGACTTCAATATTTCAAATGATTTAAGCACATCTGATTTTTTTGCAAAGAGACTTTCAAAAATTACATCGATTAAATCTGGGCAGAAACTAAACTTAGATGAACAAGAATACATTGTCAATCATCTATTTTCATGTAAAGAGCCGAATCTCTCACCAGATAATAAACAAATATTTATTACTTTAAGTAAAAATGATATAGAAAAAAAATTCAATGGGTAGGGTAAGCGAAGTAGTAAAACATCTAATAATAATCAATATAATTTTTTTTATTGCAACAAATGTATTTGGTGAGTTAATGTATGATTTATTTGCAATGCATTATCCAAAAAATTCAACATTTTTTCTTTGGCAGCCTCTTTCTCACATGTTCATGCACGGTGATCTCACTCATATATTATTTAATATGTTTGGCTTATGGATGTTTGGGACTCCACTGGAACAAATGTGGGGAAAGCAAAAATTTATTTTTTTCTATCTTTCCGCTGGCTTTGGTGCAGTTCTTATTCAAACCTTAGTGTACCATTACGATGTTTTAGTTGTTACTCAATCTTTAATTGATAATGGTTTGACAAAAATTGATATTAATAGTTTTTTTGAGACAGGTAGACTGAATACTAGCTTAATCCAGACTATAGGAGAAGAAAAACTTGCTTCAGGAATTCAGTCATACAAGGCTGTTATGGTTGGTGCATCTGGAGCACTTTATGGAATACTTGTGGGATTTGCAATGTTATTTCCAAATGTCCAATTGATGCTACTTTTCCCACCAATTCCTATTAAAGCAAAATATCTTGTTCCTCTTCTAATATTATTTGACCTTTTCTTTGGTTTCACCTCCTATTCTGTTGGTCCAATAGCTCATTTTGCTCATATTGGTGGTGCAATTACTGGTTTTATTATGATGTGGTATTGGAAAAGAAATCAGTTTAATAACAAAAGATGGAATTAGGACAAGATTATTTTATTAAACAACCTATTTATAAAAAAATAATAATCATAAACATAATTATTTTTTTACTCCCGCTTGTTACTAATACATTTCTATTTTTATTTAATTTAAAACAAATTAGTCTTATTGATTTATTTGATCTTCATCCAGCAATTGGAGATGTTATTTGGAGCCCATGGACATTAATATCATATTCTTTTCTTCATATTGATTTTTTTCACATATTCTGGAATATGCTGATTTTATATGTTGTTTGTAATTATTTTCTATATTTTTTAGATAAAAAAAAGTTTCTTGAAATATATTTTTACGGAGTTATCTTTGGGGGATTATTTTTTTTAGTATCCTATAATATCTTTCCTGTTTTCAAGAATTCTTTTTCTCCTCTAATTGGTTCTTCGGCAGCTGTTTATTCGATACTTATATTTGCCTGTACATACATGCCAGAAACTAAAGTAAATCTCATCTTCTTTGATATTAAGTTAAAATATCTAGGTCTTTTTTATGTTCTGCTAAGTTTAATTCAAATACCATTTAGTAACGCAGGAGGAAATATTGCTCATTTAGGAGGTGCCTTTTATGGGTTTTACTATGCAAAAAACCTTAATAAATCGTTAAATATCCCTGCTTTAGAAATGTTATATAAGTATTTTAATAATTTTTCTAAACCTAAAGAAAAGATGAGTAATCAAAAAAAAATAGATGGAATTTTAGATAAAATAAGTAAATCAGGATATGAAAGCCTGAGTAAAGAGGAAAAAGATTTTTTATTTAAAAACTCAGATAAAAATTAACTTTTTGACTTCCTTCTTTTGAAAAATACATAAATCTGCCATAATACAATAAATGCAATAAAATGTGGTAAATAAGACCTTGGTTTTCCATCAAGCCCAATAGTTGTAAAAATTCTATCCCATCTAAACCTCCAATTTTGTATTCCACTAAATAATCCATCGATACTCATCCATATAAAGACTGGCTTTCCTAGAACATGATCAAATGGAACAAAACCCCATACTCTAGAGTCTTCAGAATTATATCTATTATCACCCATCATCCAGTAATAATCTTGTTTGAAAGTGTATGTATATTGTTCTTCATTATTGATAATAATCTTACCATTTAAAATTTTAATATCATTGAATTCATAGTCCTTTATTATTTTTTTGTAAATAGGAAGATTATTTATATCTAAATCAACTCTATCTCCTTTCTTTGGTATGTAAATTGGACCAAGATGATCGTTATTCCAGTTAAAATTTTTATTATTAGGAAAGTAATTTAAATTGGAGGCTCCTTTCTCCTGGGTGACTCTAAATATTGTATCAAATAATTTTGAATTTTTGATCTTACTTGCATCCTCAAATGTCAGGCTAATCTCTTTTGTGTTTTCAATTAGCTCACTTATAATAATATTGTTATCCCTAATTATATTTATTGGTATACCGGTGTCTTCTGTGTAAACAAGGTATTCATTATTATCTGTATTTGATATACTTAAAATATAATTTGTAATTTCTTCATAAGATCTTTGACTTAAATTCTTAATTATAAACTTTCTTATAAAACCTTTAACACCTAATTCTATTAGTTTATTTGATGAGACACCTCCATCTGATTTTATATTATATGTAAAAATTGGTTTAGCCCTATCAGGTAACTGGTTCTCTTTTCCATTTATAAGAACTAGTCCTTCTTTTATCTGAACTGTATCACCAGGAATACCAATTGCTCTTTTAACATAATTTGATTTTTTATCTCTAGGCTTAATTACTCCTTTTTCTTTTACAAAGAACCTTCTGACTGTATCTGCTGGCCAATTAAATACAACAATATCATTATTTTTTATCTCCTGAAAACCTGGAATTCTAATATATGGTAATTGAGGACTTTTTAAATAAGATCTAGTCTTAAGTATTGGTATGGTATCATGAACCATAGGTAGAGTAATCACTGTAGATGGAATTCTTGCACCATAATGAAACTTGCTTACTAATAAGAAATCACCAACTCTTAATGTTTTTTCTAGTGAACCTGTTGGAATTACAAATGGTTGAAGAAAATAATTATGGACAATAGTTGCAATTACAATAGCAAAAATGAACGATCCAAGTGATCTTTCAAATCCAGAAAATGAAATTTCTTCGACTAACTTTGTTCTCTTGCTAACGTAACTTATATAAAAAATATATATTCCAAGAGTCAAAATTACCATTACTCTATCTGCTTTAGTGTTATGGTTAAACTTCTTAATAAATTCAACCCAAATAACAGGTATCATTAGCAAATTAATAACTGGAATAAAACAAAGAATTAACCACCACCTTGGTCTTTTAATTATATCCAGGTATTTTATAATATTATATAAAGGAATTAATGCATACCAACCTGGAACTCCTGCAAGTCTAAATAATCTTTGAGAACTAAAAAAAGTAATAATATTAGAAAATAAATAGATGTAGAACCATTCAATTAAACTCATACTAATCAATATTAAATTTTAGTTTGATTCCTGCATTTTGAGAAAAATCAAAATAATTACTTTCAATATATGGTCTTAATGATAAATCTTCATTTACATTGAACTGAAGTAAATGTGCTCCTACATTGGCATCAATAATATTTAAAACATAGCTTCCAACTAAAAACATAAAAGAAAAATCTTTATACCTCCTATGAAATTTCATACCCTCTAATAGTTTTTCATTTTCAGGAATTATTTCAATATACTCATCATCATAAAATCCAGCTAATCTTCTTTTATATGCTGTTCTATATTTATTCATTTCTCTTTGATTATATTTAAAATAATAAGCTGATGCTCCAAGTCCACCGTATATAATTGGAACCATCCAATATCTCCTGGTATAAATTTGACCAAGTCCTGGTACTACTGAAGAATAGAATGCAGCCTTAGATGGTGTTAGAGGATCATCAATTAAAATTTGTTTTCTTGGACTGATGTATATTGAATCAATTTCAGATTGGCAATAGCAGCTGAATGAAAGTATCATTGAAATGAAAAAGAAATAATTTTTCAATTTGATAGTTTTTTTAAAATCGTGTATAAATCATTTATACTTTTAAATTTTGCTGATAATAAAATTTTACCATTTAAATCTTCTTTCAATTTAACTTTAGACCCAAATATTTTTTCAAACTTATTAGTTGCATCTATGTATATTTTTGATACATCAGAATTAATATTAGAATTAATCTCCTTTTGGCCAAATTCTCTTACGACCTTTTCAGTCTGTCTAACTGATAAGCCTTTCGCTATTATTAATTCATAGATTTCTAACTGATTTTTTCTATCATCAATGTTAATTAGAGCTCTTCCATGACCCATTGATAGAAACCTATCTCTAATACCTGACTGAATAATTGGATCAAGTTTCAATAATCTTATGTAATTAGAAATTGTTGATCTGTCTTTTCCAACAATTCTTGAGATAGACTCAGTATCTAGGTTATACTCATTTATCAATCTTTCATAGCTTAAACCAATCTCAATTGGGTCAAGGTCAACTCTTTGAACATTCTCAACAAGAGACATTTTTAAAACATCTGATTCACTATTTACTCCTATTACATAACAGGGTATTTTATTTAATCCTGCTATTTCAGAAGCTCTATATCTTCTCTCTCCAGAAATTATCTCATATTTTGATGATTTAATTTTTCTTACTGTTATAGGCTGAATAATTCCAAGTTCTTTAATCGAATTGGAGAGATTCTCTAACTCAGTAGTATCAAAATTTGATCTTGGTTGATTTGGATTAACCTCAATTTTATTTATGTCAATCTCTAAGGAATTGACACCAGTTGATATCTCTTTAGTATCATTTTTATCATCACTATTAAGAAGTGCATCAAGTCCTCTTCCTAAAACTCTCTTCTGTTTTTTATCAGACATTTATATTCTTCTTTATTATTTCATCAGCAAGAGAAAGATAGTTTTTTGTTCCCTTAGATGTTACATCATATGTAATTATATCCTTTCCAAAACCAGGAGCTTCACCTAGCTTGATATTTCTCTGGATTATTGTATTAAAAACTATTTCTCCAAAATGTTTTTTTACCTCTTCAACAACTTGATTTGAAAGCCTTAATCTTGAGTCATACATGGTCAATAAAATTCCTTCAATATCTAAATTATTATTATGTATTTTTTGTACACTTTTAATTGTATTTAAAAGCTTACCCAGTCCTTCTAATGCAAAATATTCACATTGAATAGGAATCAATACAGAATCTGAACATGTTAACGCATTCAAAGTAATTAACCCTAAAGAGGGGGCGCAGTCAATCAAAATATAATCATAATTCTTTTTTATACTTTCAACCTTTTCTTGAAGTTTATATTCTCGATTTTCAATATCAACTAGTTCTATCTCAACTGCTACTAAGTCAATACTTGACTGAATTATATCAAGATTAGGAGATTGTGTATTCTTTATAGCATCATTAATTTTTAAAGAATCAGTAATGACCTGATATAGAGAATTATCTTTATCACTTGGATCAAATCCAAGGCCAGAAGAGGCGTTTGCTTGTGGATCTGCATCAATGATTAAAACCTTTTTTTCAAGAACACCTAGAGCAGCTGCAAGATTAACTGAGGTAGTTGTTTTACCAACTCCACCTTTTTGATTAGCTATAGAAATTATTTTTGCCATAAATTATTCATTATCTGATTGATATTCAATAATAAATATATCCTCATTCTGTTTTTTCATATTATACTTTTCCCTACCATAGTGTTCAAGACTATCTATATTCTCAAGCTTATTAATTAATTCCTGATCTTTAATAATTTCCTCTGTTAATGCATCCTTTCTTTTTTTGAGTTTTTTTATTTCACTATTTAATTCAGCATGAATAAGAAGCGAATTAGTATCAAGAAAAGTAATCCAAAACAAAAACGCAAATAAAATTATTAGGTATTTAAAGTATGCTTTACCAATTATAGACTTTAATTTTTTAAGTAATTGACTCATTAAATTTATTTAGGTAAAACTTTAAATATACCCTCACCTTCAACACTTATATAAACATAACCATCTGGACTTATATTAACATCTCTAACTCTACCAACTCTTGGAAAGAGCTTCTCCCTTTTTACTATACCAGAGTTATCAAATACTAATCTCTCAAGATATCTAAAGCTAAGAGATCCAACTAACAGAGTATTGCTCCAATCACTGTAAATTTGGGAATCTTTTATCATTGCCATCCCAGATGGAGCAATGGATGGTGTCCAATAATAAAAAGGATCAATTGTACCATCTAATGTTCTTTTTTTTGTTATTTCACTTCCACTGTAGTTTATTCCATATGTTGCTTTTGGCCAAGCATAATTTCTATTTAAAGGATTCTCTCCTGGCTTAGGATCAAGTATAATATTTATTTCATCACCACCTCTTGGTCCATGTTCATGAATCCATATTTCGTCATCATTCAGTCCATCTACAATACCTTGAGGGTTTCTATGGCCATAGCTCCACATGGCTTCTTTAGAATTATCTATGCCTATAAAAGGATTGTCATCTGGGATAGAACCGTCTAAATTTAATCTGTATATTTTACCTCCATCTAGATTTATATCTTGTGGGTTTACATCTCTATTCCCTCTATCTCCAATAGTAAAAAATATATACTGACCCTTTAGCAAAATACTTCCACCAAAATGTCTTTCTTCTTGTGAATCAGGAGTAGCTTTATAGAGTTGTTTAAGGTTAGTTAAATTGTCTTCAGATAGAGTTGCCGAGTATAAAGATGTATTTGATCCATTATTAGAATCAGATACACTAGCCGTAAGATATATTCTGTTGTTCTCTTTGAAGTTTGTATCTACTGCTACATCAAGTAATCCTCCTTGTCTTGAAAAAATAATTTCAGGAATACCATTAATTATTTTCTTTTCGTTGTCTGACACATGATATAAAATTCCTTTTTTATCAGTAACTAAAAATGAGTCATTATCTGTAAAAGCAAGACCCCACGGAATATCAATTCCATCAATAATTTTAACTAGTTCAAAAGAACTTTCGTCAAAATCTTGAATGGGTGGATAGTTCTCGTTTTGAGAGCATGCAGATGAAATAAATAATAAAAAAAAAGAAAATATAAGATTTGTTTTTTTCATAATTCGAATTTATGATAATTTAACCACTCAATAAAGTTTTTTCAAATCAAATCAAGTCAATTAAACTTACGTTCTGATAATTTCTTTTTAAATAATCTAATGTCTCTTCCATAAGCTCTCCCATAGATTTACAGTTCTGGAAAGATTGTTCGTTAGTAAATTTATATATTTCCTTTTTTAGATTATCAACATTCTCTTTCTTACTTACTGTATCTTTCTTCATGATCTTAATTAGTAGCTTCATTCTTTCATCTGAGATAATTAGTCTCCTTGAAATGGTTGACCTTTCCTCAATTTTGTACTGGACGATTGAATCAGTTTTCAACTTATCTCTTACAAGCTCCATCATCGGTTTATTCTCTTTAAAAAATTGAGGTCTGTAAACTGAAAATTTTCCTTCATAGCATTGCTGATCAAAATCAATAGCTCTTATTTTATAAATAACTTGATCAAAATCATGAATAGGTATAACAACGTAGTTGTATGATCTCATATCTCCTAAAAGTCTTATCATACATCTTTCATTGAACTTAACATATTCTTTTGCGATTTGAGATTTTTGAATCTCAGTACATTTAGGTAAATAATCCTTAATAAATATATCTCCTGGAATTCCTGCAATATGCTCTTCAATTAAGGATGAATCATTAACCAAAAAGTTTAGATTTCTTGGAGACAACATGTGTTCAAATTCAATCCCATAAACTCTGGAAGCATCAGTCTTTTTTACATAGAAATATGTGAAGTTATCATTTACTATATTTCTAATTTTGACTCTAAATGGTTTAGAATTACCAAACGTACAATAGTCGACGGAGTCAATGTTTAGATATGGAATTGATGAAGGGTTTCCATCTGAGTGAAGGAGTGTATATATAATCTTTAAACTTTTATCTATTTCTTGCCTTTCTGTTTCGTTAAAAATTAACCTAACCCATAATGTATCTTTATTTTTCTTATCATAAAGATTTATTGAGTCAGAATATCTTAATAAATCCTCGTAAGAGATAACATCATCCATCCATCTGTCATGTTGCTCTAAAAATAGTTTTAGACTCTTTGAGATAGGGTAGAAAGGTTTTTTCTGAGATATTAGTTTTTTATCAATTTCCATTAAATAAATATACGATAAACCTAAAAAGTCGGGATGACAGGATTTGAACCTGCGACCCCACGCACCCCATGCGTGTGCGCTACCGAGCTGCGCCACATCCCGAATTAATTTACATTAACTTTTTCAATTTTAAATGATGGAGATAGATCTTGGGGTTCACACTCACCTTCTTTAGTCTCTTTGTTTATTTCAATCTTATAACTAGGAGATGAAAACTCATCATAAATAAGCTCTGCTTCAATAATTATCTTATCATCTGTAATACTGAATACAGTAAAATTTCCTTCATAATAATACCTCGATTCATCTTCCATGCTCTTTTGTTGTAAAGAGATTTTATTATCATCCTCAATTAAAAATCTATATTCTGATCCAGGAACAGATACTTTATTTCCATTAATTATTAGGTAATCACCAAATTTATTCTCCATGTAATAAGAATTTTGTATTCCTATGTAGACTCCTAGATATTCTTCATCAATCAGGGACTCATTAATTTTAACCTCATTTACTTTGGATTCCTTAGCAACATTAGAGTCGCATCTTACAAAGAGGATTAAAAAAGCAGTTGATAGTAGAAATAAAAGTGACTTTTTCATTTATTTTTTAAATTTATAGCTAAATATCAAAAAATGAAAAATTTCAAGAATTATAATTTATTCAATGTTTTAATTTTTAATTTATTTTTTTGTTTTTATGCTTTTTCTCAGGAACCAAATAATGCAGAGCAATATGCTAAAGATGTAAATGAAAGAATTGAAAAATCCTCAAAAAAAGAATTAAAGTTTCTTTCTAAGAGTCTTTTGGACTATTATTTAAAGACAAATGAAGATCTAAATCTTGAAATTGACATTAATGCAGAGCTTAACTCAAAAATTAATCTTCTTAATGCAAATATTGGTCGCCTTAATGTTAGAAAAGATGAACTTGATAAAAAAGTATTAGAAATGAATGATAGTATTCAAAATTTAAGAAGATTTTTAATAAGAAGAAATCAGGCAATAGAAAGTCAGGAAAGAGTTATTAGTAGATCAAACATTTTAATTAAAGATAAGGACTCTATAATTAAAGATTTAATTTTTCAAAGGGACTCTTTGACTCAAGAAGCAGTTCTTAATATGGAATCTGAAAAGACTAATGATAAGGATGATTTTTTAAATAAAATGTTAATTAAAAAAGTCAAAATAGATAATCAAAATTTTATGCTTGTTCCTCATGGAATAATTACCGAGTCTCTTGTGGAATATGTTGACGATTATGACAAGGAATATATTGATCAGTTTATTCCTCTATCGAATCTTTATATTGGAGTCATATCTCAGCCAATTAAATTTGAATTAAGTAGATCTTTTACTAGTCCTTATGAGTTTATAAAAACAGCATTCTGGGATCCAATAAATAAAATGAACTATAGTACTTTTTTAAGAAGATACAACAACTACTTTCCCAAATTTAATTTTACTCAAGGAAGACTTTTAAATATAAAAACATTAGGAGGTGAAACAGATTATTTATCCATAATTTCAGACTATCCAGAACGAAAAAACTATAATGATGAAGGTTTCTTTTTCGAATTAGTTGACGAAAACCAAAATAAATTTATTATTCCAACTATTGTTATAGGTACTGAATTATACATATACCTTGATACACAGGTTTTTGAGAATCTAAGTTATTCTTTTCATACAGATTTAAAAGGCTCTATTGGTCAACGAATAAACTCCTATGGACAAAGATATCAAAGTA